>Ga0065708_1006650_pt1 | contig 15552 bp, 13 predicted proteins | sample Hoacrofraction12_2_FD_59095 | JGI IMG/M metagenome (GOLD analysis project Ga0065708, IMG submission 59095) | Hoatzin crop microbial communities from Cojedes, Venezuela, sample from fiber fraction 12 v1 | ecosystem: Host-associated > Birds > Digestive system > Esophagus > Crop | place: Venezuela... | reverse complement strand
GTGGAGCAGTTCATGCGCAACCTTGCCGTGGATACCGGTTACGAAAAAATCTATCTGGATAAGACGCTTCAGCCCAACATGTTCCAGAATGAGGTCACACCGCTTACCGGAGTTCTGAATGTGCAGTCTGCCATCCGGAATCTGCTGCATACGGCAGCCCGGAACGAATCGGATGAGGACCACACGATCCGAATCTACCAGATCATGATGGATTCGTACCTAATGAGTGTTCTGGAAGAGGTCTGCCGGGAAAACCCGAAGGTGCCGGTCACCCATATCTTCGCGGCGGACAACTCCCGCAGTGTTCTGGAAGAACGGACTCTTTACAACATCGAATTGCTGCAGCATGTGGGGCCCATGGTCATGAAGCACCTGAACTACACGGCACGGTATTTCTATCTCTCCGTCGGATCGGTCGATCAGGGCGCCGGATTCATGGCGAATGTTATTCTGACCCGGCGGCATGTGCTCCTGTTCTCGACGGACCACGAATACGGGATGGTCCTGCGGAACGGCACGCTGGTCCTGCAGCATCAGAAAATGTTCCACGACTGCGAAAAGCGCTCCGTGGACTTTGCCATTCCGGTCTCCATCGGTGACGACCCGATGCACTACATGACCTACTGGAAAGAAGCTCTGGCCACCTCCAAGAGTAAGATGCCCGGCTACTATTTTGATGCCGGCATTACCCTGGAACAGGTTCTGACCGTGGCAGATACGGTGGAACATCCGGATGGCTATCTGAGAGATGACGTATCGGACCGGGATCAGTACCAGGACAGCTACCGGCAGTATCTGGCCGAATACCAGAAGCTCCGCAGGGAGTCCGACGCGGAATTCTATGACCTCTATACCAAGCAGGCAATCGAGGCGCTGGTCTATGAGGGAAAGCCCAACAAGGCTCACCCGAAGGACGCCAAGCCCCTGTCCATGCAGGAGCGGATGGACCTTCTGCATCTCTGGCTGGATTTTGTGGTTCGCAACAATCTGCCCATGCTGGACATGCCGGATTCTCCGCATTACGCGCCGTTCAACATCATGTCCACGCCGCAGCGCCTGTTCATTATTGTGCCGGCGGCCAACGGCCGGTTCTACATGTCGGATATCCGCGAACCCAGCCTGATCCAGCTGTTCTACAACAGTATTGAGTTTTTCGTGAAGAACTATTCCTGGACCATGGAGGACACGGTCCGGTTTATCCGGAGCAAAATAAAAGAGCTGGAGGCAGCCCAGTCCGAGGGCAACATCCAGCCGAATGATAATGTCTAAGTGTTAAATTCGATATAAGATAAGGCCGCCGGTCCGTTCGTAGCCGGTGTCCCAGAGATCGGCGAGGGAGATCCACTCAAAATGGCCGTAGGTCACTGCTTTGACCTGAAATCCGGCCTGGGGGTCGTCCTCGCTGTATCCATTTATGAGGTACCAGTGCCATTCGTAATCTTTCAGCGCCTTGTTGGCGTGCTTTAACGTCAGGACTGGGACCGGAATTCCCTGATTCAGCTGGGAGCGGATGGCCGCTTCGGCGGTCTGGACCGGTTCCTCGCCAAAGAGGGTATCCATGGTGACAGGACTGCTCTTTTCCCGAAGATACACCGAAAATTCCCGGGCGAAGGTTTTGACCGAATCGATTCCACTGCGGCGGGGCTTCAGGTACGGCTTCATCTGCATCCCGAAGGCGATGTATTCTTTTTTCGTCCGGGGTGCTCCGCCGGCGGGCAGCAATTCCGGCATGCCCTTGTAACGCGCAAAATAAATGCAGCTGTCACAGGCCGTCAGGGCGCCACAGCCGCCGATGTGCATCCAGGGGTCCCACATCCAGTCCTGGTTCCCGCCGTAGGACGAACCGATCCGGAACCAGGGAAGTTCCACCCGCATGACAACACCTTCTTCGCACGAATTCTAACGTGACGACTATTGTAGTGCAAAACATTTTATAAAACAAGATTGACAAAGTTTTAACAGGGCGTTATGATGAACGCGCAAACAGAAATTCACACATAGAAGGGATAACCGTTATGAAAGAAGTCAACCAGAGAAAAGTTGCCATGATCGGCTGCGGCTTTGTGGGAAGCGCCTCCTGCTTTGCTCTGATGCAGAGCGGCCTCTTTTCGGAGATGGTCCTTATTGATGCCAATACGGCGAAGGCGGAAGGGGAGGCCGCGGATATCAGCCACGGCCTGCCGTTTGCCAAACCCATGGACATTTACGCCGGCACTTATGACGACATTGCGGACGCCGCCATTATCGTCGTCTCCGCCGGGGCGGCCCAGAAGCCTGGGGAGACCCGTCTGGACCTGGTGAAGAAGAATATTGGCATCTTCGGCTCCATCATGCCGGAGATCAAAAAGCGGGACGTCGGCGGCATTCTTCTGATCGTGGCCAACCCCGTGGATGTACTGACCTATGCGGCTCAGAAGATGACCGGCCTGCCGGAGAACCGCGTGTTCGGTACGGGCACGACCCTGGACTCGGCCCGACTGAAATACATTATTGGACAGCATGTCGGCGTGGACTCCCGCAACTGCCATGCCTATGTCATCGGCGAACACGGTGACAGTGAGATCGTGGCCTGGAGCAGCGCGAAAGTTTCCGGTGTTCCGCTGAGCGACTACTGCGCCCTCCGCGGCGTCTGTGACTTTGAAGAGCACAAAGCGCAGATTGCCGAGGACGTCAAGAACAGCGCCTACGACATCATTCAGAAGAAGGGCGCCACTTATTATGGCATTGCCATGTCGGTCCGCCGGGTGTGCGAGGCCATTATCCGGGACGAGCACACGATCCTTCCGGTTTCCTCTCTGCAGCACGGGGAATACGGACTGAAGGACGTCTGCCTCAGCATGCCGGCCATTGTCGGCGCTAACGGCGTGGAAAACCTGATTCCTCTCGACCTCAGTATGGAGGAACAGGAGGCGCTGTTGAAATCCGGACAGACGCTTCGCCAGGTTCTGGACGACGCAATGCCGGAGACGGTATAACGATATTAGGACGGGGCTGCAGTTTGCCGCCCCTAACTTTTTGTTTAAATTATGGTAAGCCATCGCTAACTTTTTGGTGGGAACGCCGAATTTTGCGAAAAAGAATGAAAAACGCTTTCAAAAAGAATATTATTAATGAGGTTAGGTTCGCCTAACCAAAATTTTTCACTAAGGGTTAGCCTCAACTAATTTGAAGAGGCGGCCCTCATTTGCATCCGACAAGAGAGATAGTTAGGAAGTGCTTTTTATGATGCCACTTACGTTTGCAGATGTGGAAAAAGCATACGAGATCAAAAAGATCTCCGGCAGTCCGGAGGTCCGCAAGCATCTTGAAAACCTCGGATTTGTCGTCGGCGGAACGGTCAAGCCTGTCAACACCGTACAGGGCAACCTGATCGTGGAAGTCAAAGGCGTCCGGGTAGCCATTGGTAAGGAAATGGCGTCCAAGATCATGATCTGAAGTCGAAGCTCCTTGCTTCGCCGGGAGGTCAGATCCCAGATGCCACTTTATTTTTTAGGGGGTTAACGTTTATGAAGACATTACGTGACGTCAAAATCGGCGACAACGTCAAAGTCGTCAAACTGCACGGAGCCGGCGCGGTCAAACGCCGCATCATGGACATGGGCCTGACCAAGGGCGCTGAAGTCCATGTACGCAAGGTCGCTCCGCTCGGCGATCCCGTTGAAGTCACCGTCCGCGGCTATGAGCTCTCCGTCCGGAAAGAGGACGCGGAGATGGTCGAAGTCGAAGACATCTGACGAAAGGAATCAAGGAAACATCTTGCAGAAAGGATTTTGATATGAGCATTCGAATTGCGTTGGCGGGCAACCCCAACTGCGGTAAAACGACGCTGTTCAACGCGCTGACGGGCTCGAACCAGTTTGTAGGTAACTGGCCCGGCGTTACGGTCGAGAAAAAAGAAGGTAAACTGAAAAAGCACGACGATGTCGTGATCACCGACCTTCCCGGTATCTATTCGCTGTCCCCGTACACCCTCGAAGAGGTTGTCGCCCGGAACTACCTGATCGGTGAGCGTCCGGACGCGGTCCTCAATATTGTGGACGGCACCAACCTGGAGCGGAACCTTTATCTGACCACCCAGATCCTGGAACTCGGGATCCCGGTCGTCGTGGCCATCAATATGATGGACGTCGTCGAAAAGAACGGCGACAAGATCAAGATCGACGAACTGGCCAAAAAGCTGGGCTGCCCCATCGTGGAGATCTCCGCGCTGAAGGGCACCGGCGTGACCGAAGCAGCTGAGACCGCTATTAAAGCGGCCGAAGGCGGCGCCACGGTTCCGAAGCACGAGTTCTCGGCGGACGTCGAGCACGCTCTGGCACACATTGAAGAGGCCACAGTCAGTGACCTTCCCGAAGAACAGCAGCGCTGGTATGCCGTCAAGCTCTTTGAGCGCGACGACAAGGTCATGGAACAGCTCAACCTGGACGCGGAGACGCGCGAGCATATCGAGGAAGATATCAAACGCGTCGAAGAGGCCATGGACGATGACTCCGAAAGCATCATCACCAATGAGCGTTACGAGTACATCACCGGCATGCTGGACGGTATTTATAAGAAGAAGGGTTCCGGCGAACTCTCCACCTCGGACAAAATCGACAAGGTCGTCACCAACCGCTGGCTGGCCCTCCCGATTTTCGTCGTGGTCATGTTCCTGGTCTACTATATCTCGGTTACCACGGTCGGTGGCTGGGTCACGGACTGGACCAACGACGGCCTCTTCGGAGACGGTTTCCATCTCTTCGGCAGCGGCGCCTCGGAATACGATGAAGCCATGCAGGAGTATGCGGACCAGTACATCTTCACCGATGAAATCGGTGAAACCATCAGCAAAGCGGCGGACGCCGGCGTCATTGGCGCCGAAGCCCTCCAGGGTGACTTCGAAGACAAAGATTACGCCACCTTCGAGGAAGACCTGGGCTCCTATGCCGACGAACTGATTGCGCAGGGTTATGACGTCTCGGCCGCGGTCGATGCCTATGAGTCCGACGACGCCCCGGATACCTCCACCTACGGCACCTGGGTGCCCGGCATTCCGGTCCTTGTGGAGAACGCCCTTGACAAGGTCAACGTAGCAGACTGGCTGAAGAGCCTGATCGTCGACGGTATCATCGGCGGTGTCGGCGCCGTCCTCGGTTTCGTCCCGCAGATGCTCGTCCTCTTCGCCTTCCTGGCGTTCCTCGAGTCCTGTGGTTACATGGCCCGTGTCGCCTTCATTCTGGACCGAATCTTCCGTCGGTTCGGCCTCTCCGGTAAATCCTTCATCCCGATGCTGATCGGCACGGGCTGCGGTGTGCCGGGTGTCATGGCCAGCCGTACCATTGAAAACGAACGTGACCGTCGTATGACGATCATGACCACCACCTTCATTCCCTGCGGCGCGAAGCTGCCCATTATTGCCATGATCGCCACGGCTCTGTTCGGCGGCGCATGGTGGGTAGCCCCCAGCGCATACTTCCTTGGCATTGCCGCCATCATCGTTTCCGGTATCATGCTGAAGAAGACCAAGATGTTCGCGGGTGACCCGGCTCCGTTCGTCATGGAGCTGCCGGCCTACCACTGGCCGACCCTTGGCAACATCCTCCGCAGCATGTGGGAGCGCGCCTGGTCCTTCATCAAGAAGGCCGGCACCATCATCCTGCTGTCGTCCATCATCATCTGGCTCGGCTCCTCCTTCGGCCCGTCCGGCTTCAACCCGGATATGGAACTCGAAGAGAGCTTCCTCGGCATCATCGGAAACGCCGTTTCCTACATCTTCATCCCGCTTGGCTTTGCCAACATCCGCGCCACTATCGCCACCGTCATGGGCCTGGTCGCGAAGGAAGAAGTTGTCGGCGTCTTCGGCGTCCTGGACTTTGTCAGCATGACCAAACTGGCCGCCTATTCCTTCCTGGCGTTCAACCTTCTCTGCGCTCCGTGCTTCGCCGCTATCGGCGCCATCCGCAGAGAGATGAACAACCGGAAGTGGACCTGGTTCGCCATCGGTTATCAGTGTGTTCTGGCATATTCCGTGTCCCTGATGATTTATCAGTTCGGCGCGCTGTTCAGCTCTCAGGATCAGGGCAATGTTGCTGCTCTTCTGGCAGCCATCCTTGTGGCTGGCTTCATGATCTACATGCTTGCCAAACCGTATAAAGAGTCCACCACCCTCAGTGGTGCGGCCAATACGGAGGCGGCAAGAGCCGTTACGGCAGCCACCAAATAATCTGGTTCCAGAGGTACTGAAGTACTTTTTGCAGTGTCCCGCAGCTTCTGTTGCGGGGCACTTGCTTTTTTTGAAAAAACCAGTTGTCTTTTGCTAACCGGGGTGTTATACTTGGGACGCAAAAAGGAGGGAGTCTTCATGAACATTCCCACATTGATCGTGCTGCTGATCGTGGCGGCAGTAGTTGGCCTGGTCATCTGGAAGATGGTCAAGGACAAGAAGGCCGGAAAGTCGGCCTGTGACTCCTGTGGAAACGCCGGTTGCTGCATGTCCCGCAGTGAACTGAAACAGTGTGACCACCCGCAGCGCGCAAAATAAGTCAAAAAGAGACGAGCCACCGGCTCGTCTCTTTTTTATTTGTACTTTACATATTTTTGTGTTTAAATAGATGTGGGTTTACCAGCATTACGATGAGTGGTTTCGAAATTCTAACATTGGGAGTGAGAAGTTTGTACGAAATCGTAACCAAGAGGGAGTTGAATCCGACCGTTACCTTGATGGAAGTCAAGGCGCCGTTTGTTGCCAAGAAGGCGAAAGCCGGTCAGTTTATCATCTTCCGAATCAATGAAGAGGGCGAACGCGTTCCTCTCACGGTGGCGGACACGGACCCCGAGCGGGGAACGGTCACCATCATCTTCCAGAAGGTCGGCAAATCGACCATGGAACTGGGAGACATGAACGAAGGCGACTTCATTCAGGACTTCGTCGGTCCGCTCGGCAAGGCTTCCGAATTTGACGGCATGAAAAAGGTGGCCGTCATCGGCGGCGGCGTTGGCTGCGCTATTGCGTATCCGCAGGCCAAGGCCATGCACGAACTGGGCATCGAAGTGGACCTGATTGCTGGCTTCCGCAACAAAGACCTCGTCATTCTGGAGGACGAAATGCGGGCGGCCTGCACCAACCTTTACATGTGCACGGATGACGGCTCTTATGTGGAAAAAGCGCTGGTCACCGAAGTGCTGCAGCGTCAGATCGAAGCGGGCGCCAACTATGACCACGTCATAGCCATCGGTCCGCTGATCATGATGAAATTCGTCTGCGCCACCACCAAACCGTATAACATTCCGACCATCGTCTCCATGAACCCAATCATGATCGACGGTACCGGCATGTGTGGCGGCTGCCGCGTCACGGTGGACGGCGAAGTCAAATTCGCCTGCGTGGACGGCCCGGACTTCGACGGCCATCTGGTCGACTTTGATGAGACCATGCGCCGTTCCCGTCTGTTCTTCGATCAGCAGACGAAGGCCCGNGACGAATACTGCAATCTCATGACGAAGGAGGTGCAGTGAAATGCCGAACATGTCTTTGACAAAAGTCCCGATGCCGGAACAGGACCCCGTTGTCCGTGCCGGTAACTTCCTGGAGGTGGCCGAGGGCTACACCAAGGAAATGGCCATGGAAGAGGCTACCCGNTGCCTCAACTGTAAGAAGAAACCCTGCATGGACGGCTGCCCGGTCAACGTCCACATTCCGGAATTCGTAGCGGAAGTGGCCGAGGGCAACTTTGCGGCTGCCTATGAAATCATCAAAGCCACGAACTCCCTGCCGGCCGTCTGCGGACGGGTCTGCCCGCAGGAGACTCAGTGCGAGGGCAAATGTGTCCGCGGTATCAAAGGCGAACCGGTCGGCATCGGCCGCATGGAACGCTTTGTGGCGGACTGGGCCCGCGAAAACTACGTGGAAGAGGAAAAAGAGATTCCGAAGAACGGCCACAAAGTAGCCATTATCGGCTCCGGCCCTGCCGGTCTGACCTGCGCGGGTGACCTTGCCAAAATGGGCTATGACGTCACCATCTTCGAGGCGTTCCATGAGACCGGCGGCGTTCTGCTGTACGGTATTCCGGAGTTCCGTCTTCCGAAGGCCATTGTGAAGTCTGAAATCGACGGCCTCAAAAAGATGGGCGTCAAGATCGAGACCAACATGGTCATCGGCAAGGTCCTCTCCATCGACGAACTCTTCGACGACTATGGCTTCGAAGCCGTCTTTATCGGCTCCGGCGCCGGCCTTCCCATGTTCATGCACATTCCGGGCGAAAACCTCAACGGCGTCTACTCCGCCAATGAGTATCTGACCCGTATCAACTTCATGAAGGCCTACAAAGAAGGCTATGACACCCCGATCAACCGCCACCACAGTGTGGCCGTGGTCGGCGGCGGCAACGTGGCCATGGACGGTGCCCGCTGCGCCAAGCGCATGGGCGCGGAGCATGTGTACGTCGAATACCGCCGCTCCGAAGAGGAGATGCCCGCCCGCCGTGAAGAAGTTCACCATGCCAAGGAAGAGGGCTGTGAATTCCACTTCCTGGAGTCCCCTGTCGAAATCCTTGGTGACGAAAACGGCTGGGTCACCGGCATCAAGTGCATCAAGATGGAACTCGGCGAACCGGATGCCTCCGGCCGCCGTCGTCCGGTGCCCATTGAGGGCTCGGAATTCATCCGGGACGTCGACGCCGTCATCATGGCGCTCGGCACCTCCCCGAACCCACTGATCCGCTCCACCACTCCGGGCCTCGACGCGAATAAGCGCGGCTGCCTCGTGGCGGACGAAGAGACCGGACAGACCACTCGCGAAGGCGTCTTCGCCGGCGGTGACGCCGTCACCGGCGCCGCCACCGTCATCCTTGCTATGGGTGCCGGCAAAAAAGCGGCCGAAGCCATCGACGCCTACCTCCTCAGCAAGTAAACGGAGTTGTCTCTTCAGCAAGCAGTTGACAGACGATGCCACCCTTGGACGATCCAACATGTTGGATTGCCAAATGGGGAGGGGCCGGTGTTTTGAAAAATATCGGCAGAATTCCGGCCGGATTTCAAAAAATTCGAAAAAACGGGTGCATCTGGCCTCGGTTTTTTCGAAAAAGGATGCCGGAATTCGAAAAAATAGCATAAAAGCGGTCTTCGTTTTCGAAATTTTCGAAACGAAGGCCGTTTTTCCTGCCCATTTTTCAAAGACACCCCTGATACACGCCCTTCCACCGACTCGCCCGGGAAACAGTACTTGGAAAGCAGGGGATGGGATGAGAAAGCGGAAGCGGAGGAGAGTTGGGGTTCGAGGGAAGGAGTGGTTGCAGGCTGGGCAAAGATGGTGGTGAAAATCGGGGAGTAAGGGATTGACAACTGCGTTATAATAAGAGCGTAAAAAATTAGTATTTACTCTATTTTTAGAAAGAGGAATCTTATTATGAAAGTCAACTATACCCCCTGTAAGGTGTGCCTGATCACGGGCTACCTGGGCGCCGGCAAGACGACGCTCCTGAACAAAGTTCTGGCCGAACCCGGTGACCACCGGATCGCGGTCATCGTCAACGACATCGGTGAAATCAACATTGACGCCAAGCTCATTGAAAAGAGCGGCGGCGGGGTCACCGAACAGACCGGAGACCTGGTTCCGCTGACCAACGGCTGCATCTGCTGCAACCTCAGCCAGGATCTGGCCCAGCAGCTGTCCGATCTGGCCTGCACCAACAAGTATGACTACATTGTCATCGAGGCCTCCGGCATCTGTGAGCCGATCCCGATTGCCCAGACCATCACCATGATGGCACAGGCCACCCTGAACCAGGGCATGCCCGCCATTGTGGAGATCGACAACATTGTCTCCGTCTGTGACGCGGCCCGCCTGGTGGACGAATTCCACTGCGGCAACGACCTCGAAGCCACCGACTACGAGAACATGGAAGAAGAAGAGGACGAGGAAGAGGAAGAAGAGGATCTGGCTTCCCTCATCACCCAGCAGCTGGAGTTCTGCAACACGGTGGTCCTCAACAAGATCGACCTGGTCTCCGAAGAGGAGAAGGGCACCGTGGCCGCGGTCATCCACGCGCTGAACCCCGGCGCCAAGATCATCGAGGCCGAGCACGGCAACGTTCCGGTGGCTGAAATCTTTGACACCGGTCTCTTCGACTATGAGAAGTCCATCATGAGCGCCGGCTGGATCTACGCTCTGGAGCATCCGGAGGAGGACGAAGACGAGTCCGGCGAAGTTCTGGAATACGGCATCCAGACCTACATCTTTGAACGCCGCGAGCCGTTCTACATGGAGAAACTGCAGAACGTCTTCATGAACTGGCCGGCCAACGTTATTCGCTGCAAGGGCTACGTCTGGTTCAAGGAGAACCCGAACGACGCCTTTATCTTGGAGCAGGCCGGCCGTCAGGTCACCATTCAGCCGGACGGCATCTGGCTCGCCTGCGCCACCAAGAAGGACCGGGATGAGGCGTTCGCCGAGTATCCGGATCTGGCGGACGACTGGGATGACGTCTACGGTGACCGTGTCAACCGCCTGGTCATCATCGGCCAGGACCTGGACAAAGAGTGGCTCCACGACAACCTTCAGGGCGCCATTTGCGAAGGCTTCAAGCCTCCGGTCATGGAATAAGCAACACACCAAATTGGTTCGAAGCTTCTGCTTCGAACCAATTTTTTTGCAGAAATAAATAGTTTGCTATTGATTTGTCTGAGCAAGAGCGTATAATGGTCTTGTAACCCATACCATGCTTTTAAATAGCATGGTTTTATTTTATCTGTTTTTGACAAGGAGGAACGCTCCGTGGAAGACAAACGAAGCGTGGGTCTGATGATCAAGACCGCTTCCTGCTGCCTGGAGAAAAAGGTCAACCAGGAGATGAAGGAAGAGGATCTGACATCGTCCCAATTCGGGGTGCTGCGGCTTCTGTCCGGCGAGGGACAGGCCCTCCCCATGAAGGAACTCGAAAAGAGTCTCCACATCTCCCAGCCGACGGCCTTAGGGCTTGTGCGGAGGCTGGAACCCAAAGGGTATGTGACGACCCGCACATCCGAAAAAGACCGCCGTGTGCTCCTCGTGGAGATTACGAAAAAGGGACAGGCGGTCTGCAACCGTGCCCGCCAGCACGCGCTGGAAACCGAAGCGCAGATGCTCAGTGGCATGAGTGACTCGGAGAAGGATTTCTTACGGGATCTTCTCTGGAGACTGCTCGAAAACGTTTATCAAGTGACCCCAAAGGAAGGAGGCGAGAGTGATGTCTCATGTGAAGACACTGCTTCATGAAGTTAAGGATGCGAAGCGGGATACCATACTGGCACCGCTTTCCATGGTCGGTGAGGTCCTGATGGAAGTCATGATCCCGTACGTTACGGGCTGGATCATCGACCGCGGAATCTCGGTCGGAGATATGAATCGGGTCTGGCACTATGGCGGGATCATGGTCGTGATGGCTTTGCTGAGTCTGATGTTCGGCACGCTGTCCGGCGTATTTGCGTCCTCGGCGGCCACCCGGTTTGCCCGAAACCTGAGAAAGAGCATGTATGAGAATATTCAGACCTTCTCCTTCTCCAATATCGACAAGTTCAGTACTGCGGGTCTGATCACCCGTATGACTACAGACGTCACGAACGTCCAGAACGCCTATATGATGGTCATCCGTATGGCGGTGCGTGCCCCGGTGACCCTGGTCATCTCGTACATCATGGTCGCCATCATCTCCAAGAAGATCGCTCTGATGTTCCTGATTGCCCTTGTGGTGCTGGGAATTGGCATGGTCATCCTGCTGAAATCGACCATGCCGGTGTTCAAGCAGGTCTTTGACCGCTATGACGACCTGAACGCCAGCGTGCAGGAAAATGTTGCCGGCATTCGCGTGGTCAAGGCCTTTGTCCGTGAAGACCATGAGGACACCAAGTTTAAGAAGGCCGTTGAGAACCTGTACCGCCTTTTCGTGAAGGCGGAGCGGATGATGGCAGTGGCTTCCCCCTGCATGATGCTCGTCGTCTACGCCATCCTCATTGGCATTGCCTGGTTTGGCGCCCACTACATCATGGCGGGTGAGATGACGACCGGTAACCTGACACAGATCTTCAGCTACGTCATGAGCATCCTGATGTCCTTCGTCATGCTCTCCATGATCTTCCTTATGATTACGATGAGTAACGCTTCGGCCGTTCGGATTGCCGAAGTCCTGGAAGAGCAGGCGGATATCGTCGATCCGGAGAACCCTGTCATGGAGATCCCGGACGGCTCGATCGACTTCGACCATGTCAGCTTCATGTATCCGCATGGCGCCAAACAGAAAGCGCTGCAGGACATTGATTTGCATATCCATTCCGGTGAGACCATCGGCATCATCGGCGGCACAGGCTGCGGCAAGAGCACGTTTGTCAGCCTGATCAGCCGCCTGTATGACGTCACGGAAGGCGACGTCAAAGTCGGTGGGATCGACGTCCGCAACTACGATCTGACGGCCCTGCGCGACAGCGTCTCAGTCGTCCTGCAGAAGAATGAGATCTTCTCCGGAACCATTCTCGACAACCTTCGCTGGGGGAATGAAAACGCCTCCGAGGAAGAGTGCAAAAAGGCCTGTGAAATCGCCTGTGCCGACGAATTTATTTCCCAGATGCCGGACGGCTACAACACGAAGATCGAGCAGGGCGGCACCAACGTCTCCGGCGGCCAGAAACAGCGTCTCTGCATTGCCCGCGCCCTGCTGAAGGATCCGAAGGTCCTGATCCTGGACGACAGCACCAGCGCGGTCGACACCGCAACGGATGCCAAGATTCGCCAGGCGTTCCGGGAATACATCCCCGGAACCACGAAAATCATCATCTCCCAGCGCGTCTCGAGCATTCAGGATGCGGACCGCATCCTGGTCATGGACAACGGGACCGTCAAGGGATTTGATACCCACGAAAACCTGTTAGAGACCAATGAGATCTACCGCGACATCTACGACACGCAGATGGCAGCCGGCGGCGATTTCGACGAACCGCAGTAAAGGAGGGTGAGAACGAATGCCAAAAATGTCCAATAGACTGAAGAGTGAGCAGAAAGTCGAACACCCGATGCAACTGCTGAAACGGGTTCTGAAATTTGCCGTCAAGGGCAATGAGGTCCGTTATGTGTTCATCGTGATTGGAATCGTGCTCTCTGCTGCGGCCACCCTGGTGGGAATGCTGTTCCTCAAAAACCTGGTCGACGACTATATTGAACCCATGCTCGCCTCGGGTTCCGCGGACTATGATCCCCTGGCCCGGATGATCGGGGCCGTGGCTATTATCTTTGTGGTCGGTATTGTTGCCACCCTGGTTTACAATCTCATCAATGTGGTGGTCAGCCAGGGCACGATGAAGAATATGCGAAACGATCTGTTCGAACGCATGGAATCCCTGCCGATCAAATACTTCGATACCCATCCGCACGGCGACATCATGTCCGTCTACACCAACGATGTTGACACGATGCGTCAGCTGATCTCTCAAACGATCCCACAGTTCATCAACTCGATCCTGACGGTCGTGCTGACGACCGTTTCCATGGTGGCTCTAAGTGTCCCGCTGACTCTTGTAACGTTCCTCATGGTGGTCGTCATGCTGGTGGCTGCCATGAAACTGGCCAAGCTCTCCGGACGCTACTTCCAGAGCCAGCAGCGCGACCTCGGAGCCGTCAACGGCTACATTGAGGAGATGATGACCGGACAGAAGGTCGTCAAGGTCTTCAACCACGAGGAGAAGTGCCTCGAGGAGTTCTCGGAGATCAATGATTCGCTGGCTCACAGCGCCAACCACGCGAATCGGATCGCCAACATCATGGGCCCGGTCAACAACAACCTTGGGAACCTGAGCTATGTCATTTGCGCCGTCATTGGCGCAGCCATTGCCCTCTCCGGCCGGTTTGACCTGAGCCTTGGTACTCTGATTGCATTCTTGAGCCTGAACAAGAGTTTCTCCATGCCGATTTCGGAGATTTCCACCCAGGCCAACACGATTATGATGGCCATGGCCGGCGCCGAGCGGATCTTCAATCTGATGGATGCCGAGCCGGAAGAGGACCACGGCTACGTGGAACTGGTCAACGCTGAATACGGCCCGGACGGTGAACTCCGGGAATCCAACGAGCGCACTCAGATCTGGGCCTGGAAGCATCCGCACCAGGCGGACGGCACGATCACATACCGCAAGCTCGAGGGCGGCGTCACATTTGACGGCGTGGACTTCGGCTACAACGACCAGAAGATGGTCCTGCATGACATCCAGATGTACGCCATGCCGGGACAGAAGATTGCCTTTGTTGGCAGCACCGGCGCCGGTAAGACGACCATTACCAATCTGATCAACCGGTTCTATGACATCCAGGATGGCAAGATCCGGTACGACGACATCAATATCAATAAAATCAAGAAACCGGATCTGCGCCGATCCCTGGGTATGGTCCTTCAGGACACGCATCTGTTCACCGGCACAATCATGGAGAACATCCGCTACGGGCGTCTGGATGCCACGGATGAGGAGTGCATAGCTGCGGCGCAATTGGCCAAGGCCGACCGCTTTATCGAACGCATGCCGGATGGCTACAACACCATGCTGGTCAACGACGGCTCCAACCTGTCTCAGGGACAGCGCCAGCTTCTGGCCATCGCCCGCGCCGCCGTTGCCGACCCGCCGGTCCTGATCCTGGATGAGGCCACAAGCTCCATCGATACCCGTACGGAAAAACTGATTCAGGAGGGCATGGACGCCCTCATGTATGGACGCACTACGTTCGTGATTGCTCACCGTCTGTCCACAGTCCGCAACGCGGACTGCATCATGGTCCTGGAACAGGGCCGGATCATTGAGCGCGGCACGCACGACGACCTGATTGCCCAGAAGGGCCGCTACTATCAGCTCTACACCGGCAACAAGCCGGAAGAGGTGCCGGCATGAGCGCCCCCGAAATGCTGATTCTGGTGGACGACCACGACAACCCGGTCGGCACCATGGAAAAGCAGGAGGCTCATGTCAAGGGGCTCCTCCACCGTGCCTTTTCCATCTTTGTCTGGAACGGGGCGGCGGCGCGCGCCGGGGCCGAACCCCGCATGCTGATCCAGCAGCGGGCGGACGGTAAATACCATTCGGGCGGTCTCTGGACAAACACCTGTTGCTCCCACCCACGGGAGGGACAGACCCTGGACGAGGCCACCCACCAGCGCCTGCAGCTGGAGATGGGATTTGATGTGCCACTGGAGGAACTCTTTGGCTTCTCCTATGTGGCACAGTTCGAGGAGCACCTCTCGGAACACGAATACGATCACGTTTTCCTGGGCGAATACCCGGAAGACGGTCTGGTTGTGCCGGACCCGGAGGAGGCCTCGGACTACCGCTGGATCTCGCTTGCCGAATTGAAACGGGACCTGGCGGAGCATCCTGAAACGTATACGGCGTGGTTTCGCATTGCCGCACCAGTAGTACTTGCAACCATTGAGTCCCGCCTGGCGGGGTAAGGAGGCAGCCTGTGAAATTTTACATGCCTACCAAAGTGTATGAAGAGATTGGGTGTGTCCGTGCCCATGCGGACGAACTGGCCTCTCTGGGCACCAAAGCCATGATCGTCACCGGAAA
>Ga0065708_1000087_pt1 | contig 15638 bp, 14 predicted proteins | sample Hoacrofraction12_2_FD_59095 | JGI IMG/M metagenome (GOLD analysis project Ga0065708, IMG submission 59095) | Hoatzin crop microbial communities from Cojedes, Venezuela, sample from fiber fraction 12 v1 | ecosystem: Host-associated > Birds > Digestive system > Esophagus > Crop | place: Venezuela... | reverse complement strand
ATCGCCAAAAGATGTACATGTTNTCGNCAAAAGATGTACATGTTTTTCGAAAAAGATGTACATGTTTTCGCGAAAAGATGTACATGTTTTGGCAAAAACATCTATATGTTTTGNCGGAAAGCAGGGGGCGCGTTTCGCGGACTACCNGATGTTGGCGCGAATGCGCTGCAGNAAGGCGTTGAAGGCGGGTTCGTCTTTCTGTTCGATGATACTGATGAGTTCTTTCAACTCGGCNCGGATGTTGGCCACTTGGCCGCTCGTGCGCGGGTTGAAGAGCACTTCGCGCAGCAGCGTATCGTCTTCGCTCAAGACGCCTTGGGCGATGCGCATGTGGCGCTTGAAGGTGGTGCCGGGCGCGTCTTGGTGCTTCATCACGGCAGCGAAGACGAACGTCGAAATGAAGGGGATGGAAAGCGAATAGGCCACGGTTTCGTCGTGTTGCTCGAACGTGTATTCGCAAATGTTCAGACGCAGGCGCGAATAGAGGTCTTTGAAAAATATGCGGCCCATGTAGTCGCCCTCGCTGATGATGATGGCGTTTTCTTCGGCCAGATTGCTCAGATTGGCGAAGGTGGGGCCGAACATCGGGTGGGTGCTGACGTAGCGGAAGCCGCTTTGCTCGTAAAACTCCTTGAATCCGGTTTTCACCGAGGCGATGTCGGAGAGGATGCAGTCTTTTGGCAAATAAGGCATCACCTGCTCAAACATTGGCAGCGTCTGCTTGAGCGTGACGGCGTTGATGAGCAATTCGGGTTGGAACTCGCGCACTTCTTCGAGGCTGGTGAAGCGCTGCGTATTGTACATGAAGCGAAGGCGACGGGGGTCGATGTCGTAAACGGCGGTCTCGTGGTCGAAAGGAGAGCAGGTCGACAAAAAAACTGCCCATCTTGCCCGCGCCGAGAATCAGGATTTTCATCGGTTGACAGTTGACGGTTGACAGTTGACAGTTATTTTCCTCAATTTTGATTGAGGACGGCGATTTGCTGGCGCACGCTTTCTTCGTGGATGGCTTGGAAGACGGATTTCACGAAGTCGGGGTGCATGCCGTTCAGGGAGCCTTGCGCGCTGCGCTTGGAGAGGATTTCGCTGTAGCGACGCGTTTGCACAATGGTCATGGCGTGCTCTTTTTTATAAGTGCCGATGTCGCGACACACCTTCATGCGCTTGGCGAGCAGTTCGAGCAGGGAGTTGTCGAGCGTGTCGATTTGCTTGCGCAGGGCGTCGAGGCTCTCGGTCTCCTGCACGGTGGAGCGAATCACGAGTTTGTCGAGGATGAAGTCGAGCACGTCGGGCGTCACTTGCTGCTTGGCGTCGCTCCAAGCGCAGTCGGGATTGCAATGACTTTCAATCATCAAGCCGTCGAAACCGAGGTCCATGGCTTGCTGCGAGAGCGGCGCGATGAGTTCGCGGCGGCCGCCCATGTGGGAGGGGTCGCCAAAGATGGGCAGATTGGGGCAGCGACGACGCAGTTCGATGGGCACGTGCCACATGGGCATGTTGCGATACATGCGCTTCTCGTAGGTGGAGAATCCGCGGTGAATCACGCCCAAACGCTCGATGCCGGCGCCGTTGATGCGCTCGAGTCCGCCAATCCAAAGCTCGAGGTCGGGATTGACGGGGTTTTTGCAGAGCACGGGAATGTCCACGCCTTTGAGCGCGTCGGCAATCTCTTGCACGGCGAAGGGGTTGGCCATCGTGCGCGCCCCAATCCAGAAGATATCAATGCCGGCTTTGAGGGCAGCCTCGACGTGCGCAGCCGTGGCCACCTCGGTCGCGGTGAGCATGCCGAACTCATCGTGCACACGCTTGAGCCATTGCAGCCCTTCGGCGCCCACGCCTTCGAATCCGCCGGGCTTCGTGCGCGGTTTCCATATTCCGGCGCGGAAAATCTTGATGCCGAACGCTGCAAGCTGCCGCGCCGTGTCCATCACCTGTTCTTCGGTCTCGGCCGAGCAAGGGCCGGCAATCACGATGGGGCGTCGCGTTTCGTCCACGCCCTCGAGAGCAAGAGGCTTAATCTGTAGTTCCATCTTTTTCAGTTGACAGTTGACAGTTGACAGTTGACAGAAAAAAATCCTGCAAAGTCTATGCCAATTGATTTGATTTTGAAATTATTTTTTTGATATTTTTGCTTCGATGATTCNNTCCAANGCTTCCTGCANTTGGGCTTCTTTGGCGCAGAGNGAAATGCGGATGTAGCGTTCNCCGTTGGAGCCGAAGATGAAGCCCGGGGTCAGGAACACGCGGGCCTCGTGGAGCACGCGTTCGGTGAGTTCTTCGCANGTTTTGTAGTGGTCGGGAATGCGGCCCCAAAGGAACATGCCGACGGAGTCGCGCTCCCACGCGCAGCCNAGAGCGTCCATGATGCGCTCGGCCCANNGGCGGCGACGCGCATAGACCTCGACGTTGAAATGCTCGTGCCACGCNGCGTCGTTGGTGTTGTAGGCCTCGGCGGCAGCCAGCTGCAGCGGGCGAAATGTGCCGCTGTCGATGTTGCTTTTCACCTTCAAAATATAGGAAATCCACTCGGCGTTCGAAGCCGCCATGCCCACGCGCCAGCCGGGCATATTGTGGCTCTTCGACATCGAATTGAGCTCGATGCAATGCGCCTTGGCACCGTCGACCTGAAGCAGGCTGAGCGGCTCACGCGAAAGAATAAGACTGTAGGGATTGTCGTTGGCNACTACGATGCCGTGCTTTGCGCCGAACGCCACCAACCGCTCGTAGGTTTCGCGGCGGGCNGGCGCCCCCGTCGGCATGTGGGGATAGTTGGACCAAATCATTTTGACGCCGCTCAGGTCCATGCNTTCNAGGGCGTCGAAGTCGGGNTGCCAGCCGCGCTCGGGCAGCAGGTCGTAGGGCACGGGCTCCACGCCAAGCAAGCGCGTGAGCGACGTNTAAGTGGGATAGCCGGGATTTGGAACGAGCACCTTTTCGCCCACGTTCACGAANGCNAGCGTGATNTGNAGGATGCCCTCTTTCGAACCGATGAGCGGCTGAATTTCGGAGGCGGCGTCGAGCTCCACGCCATAGACGCGGCGATAGAAACCCGCCATGGCCTCGCGCAGTTGCGGGATGCCGGCCGTGGGTTGGTAGCCGTGAGCNTCGGCCTTGCGCGCNTCGCGACAGAGCACGTCGATGGTCTGCTCCGAAGGCGGNTTGTCGGGACTGCCAATGGCCAGCGAAATGATGTTCTGCCCCGCCGCGTTCAATGCGGCGACCTCGCGCAGTTTTCGCGAAAAATAGTATTCGCTCACGCTCGAAAGGCGTTCGGCNGGTTTNATCTGCTTGTTCTCCATNCTTCNNTTACTTGTNANTTATCNNCTGTCACTTGTCACTTTCCAATATATTCCCCAAGGATTTTCAGTTCTTTCGTGAGCGGGCGGACGGCGTCGATGCTTTGGCGATAGCGCANNAAATCNTCNTAGGTGACATCGACGTAGAANAAGTATTCCCACTCGCGTCCGATGATGGGGAGGGATTGGATTTTCGTGAGATTGATTTGATAGAAACTGAAGATGCTCAAGACGCTCGACAGGCTTCCGGCGCTGTGGGGCAGCGAAAAAACGAGCGAAGCCTTGTTCGAGAGGTTCACGTCGCGCAGATTGTCGGCAGTCCACGGGTCGCAGACGACGAGGAAGCGCGTGAAATTGTGCTTATTGTCTTCGATGGCGCGNTCCAAGACGCGCATGCCGTAGAGCGGGGCGGCGTCGGCNTGGCAGATGGCNGCGTGTCCGCGCAGACCCTGCTGCGAAATGGTGCGGGCGGCACCGGCGGTGTCTTCGACCTCGACCATGCGCAATTGCGGNTGGCGGCTCAGAAATTCNCGGCATTGCATGAGCGCGACGGGGTGGGAATTCACTTCGCGCAAGTCGTCCCAGTCTTCNTCGGGCAGGCAGAGCAGCGAGTGCTCGATGTGGAGTTTCTGTTCGCCCACNATGGTCTGCCCGCTCTTGCGCANGAGTTCGTAGTTCTGCAAAAGGCTGCCGGCGATGGTGTTCTCGATGGCCGCCATGCCGATTTGNGCNNTGCCTTGTCGCAGGGCGGCGAACACNTCGTCGAAGGTGTCGAGGCAGAGCAACTCGATGTCTTCGCCGGCGAAGTAGAGGTGCGCCGCGATGTCGTGGAAGGAACCCTCGATGCCTTGAATTGCAATCGTCTTCATATCTATCGTAAAAAAACGTCCCACTCTTCATGGAGCGGGACGTCGGTTCGTATTCGATTTTGATGCGACAGTGAATGGTGCTTATACGCTTCCCCGCTCTGCTCCTATCGGGCAAAGTAGAAGTAATAGTAAGCGTAAAATCGACCGTTCTGAAGCATTTGGAAAGAATTTCTTTGATTTCGGCGGCAAAAGTATATGCTTCGCGGCAAAAGAGCAAGAAAAAAGCCGCTTTTTTCGCAATTTTCTTAAATTTTAATCACGATTTGAAAAATATACTTGGCAGATGCTTTCAATTTCCCATGCGAATGTCGGAAACGTTCTCGGAACTGAGCTGCAGGTCTTCGAAGTAGGAATAACTGCCCTTGTCTTGCGGGCATTGATTGCTCAGGCCGAGGTAGATNCGGGAGGGATAATTGTTCTTGTAGAGGCGCACCATCTGCCAGTCTTTGGCATCGAGCGAATAGTAGAGCGCCAGCGTGCGCGTGTCGGAGAAAATGCGCATATAGGCCCAATCTTGCTGCAGAATGTCGTGGTTGTTGTCGTCCGACGTGCCCATGGTGCGCACGGAAACAATGCGATGCTTGCCGCGCTCGTCTTGTTCGAAGCAGAACTTCTGCCAGAACGTGGGATTGGCATAAACGTAGAGCACGCCGGCGTTGTAGAGGCCCGTCGCGGTGAATTCGGGCGACACTTTGGCCGTAAACGCGAACGGTTTGGTGTTGTCCACCTCGGTGAGCAGCACGGGGGCGGTGTTGTTGGAGATTTTCTCGTCGGGGTCGCAGAAGAAGTCGGCCTTTTCGCCGGCCTCGAAGCGCAGGCGGCCGTCGGCTTCCACCTTGACGAGGGTGTCGGCNCCATTAAGGGCACGCGTAAATTTCACNTCGCCGAATTGGAACTCACACGCCGTGCCGGCATTGGCGTCGAAGGCGAACGCGCTATCGGAGGAGCCCTGTGCGGCGGGCGTTTTCTGTTCGGTAGAGCACGCCGTCAGCAGGGCGGCCGTTGCAATGAACAAAGCAATTTTTTTCATCTTGTCTGTCGGATTTGGTTTGAAAAGAAATTTGAAACACAAAAGGTTTTAAAACGNCGCAAAGGTAGGACNTTTGGGGCGAAAGAGCAAAAAAATAGACCTATTTATAAAAANACGCGCACGCGAGGGACGGGCTCGCAAAAAAAATGTGGGCGAAAAATTGGGGCTTGCGGAAAGATTTTCGTAAGTTTGCNCAAACAAAANATTTTTTCGAAAAACTTATGCGTATTCGTTCCCTGCTCATCGCCCTCTCGCTGACCGCCTCTCCCCTCGCCTGCCCCGCCCAAACTGCCGAGCCTGCCTACGCTTGGCGCGGCTGNATGATTGACGTGGCGCGCCACTTCTTCCCGCNGTCGTTCGTGGAGCGGCAAATCGACGTGCTCGCGGCGCANGGCATCAATCGCCTGCACTTCCACCTGACCGACAACGGCGGCTGGCGCGTGGAAATGCCGCAATATCCGCGCCTCACCTCGCTCGCAGCGTGGCGCACGGAGAGCGACTGGGACAAATGGTGGGTGGGCGAAGACCGACGCTACTTGGAGCAGGGCACGCNNGGCGCTTACGGCGGNTTCTACACGCAAGCGGAATTGCGCGGCNTCGTGGACTACGCTAAAAAGCGCGGCATCGAAATTGTGCCCGAAATCGAAATGCCCGGCCACAGCGAAGAAGTGCTCGCAGCCTATCCTGAACTGGGCTGCCTCGGGGCGACGCNCAACACGGGCGACATCTGCCCCGCCAACCCGAAAGCCTACGAGTTTTTCGAAAACGTACTCACCGAAATCATCGACATTTTCCCCTCCGAATACATCCACATTGGCGGCGACGAAGCCGGCCAGTCGGCGTGGAAGACGTGCGAGCGCTGCCAAAAACTNTTGGCCGAATTGGGCGCCGACGACGTGGACGCGCTGCAGGCCCACTTCGTGAGAAANATGGCGCAATTCGTGGCTTCGAANGGGCGCAAGGCGATGGGCTGGGACGAAATCATCTATCCCGANATGCCCGCCGGCACCGCCATCACCGTGTGGCGCAATGCGGCCCACGCCAAGCGCGCCATCGCAGCGGGGCTGGACGTCGTGATGTGTCCCACGTCGCACGCCTACTTGGACTACTACCAAGACGTGCCCGACAAGGAGCCGCGCGCCATTGGCGGCTACGTTCCCCTCGCCAAGACCTACGCGNTCAACCCCGTCGAGGGGCTCACGGCCGACGAGGCGCGCCACGTGCTCGGCGTGCAGGGCAATCTCTGGACCGAATACATTCCCACCGAGCAGCAGGCCGAATATATGCTCTATCCGCGCATTTTCGCCATCGCCGAAATCGGGCTGAAGGGCGAGGCGCGGCCGCCTTACGCGCAATTTCGCAAACGCATGATTCGCGAGGTCGGCGCGCTGCGCAAGAGCGGCGTGAATGCTTTCGACCTGAAGCACGAGAGCGGGCCGCGCAAGGAAAGCCGCAAGCCCGTGCGCCACAAGGCNCGCGGCTGCCGCGTGGATTACAAGCGCCCATTCAGCCCCTACTACAAGGCGGCGGGCACGGCCACGCTCACCGACGGNCTGCGCGGCGGCTACCAGCACGGCGACGGCCGNTGGCAAGGCTTCGTGTCGGGCCGCTGCTTGGACGTGGTGGTCGATTTGGGCAAACGGCAGAACGTGCGCCGCGTGGCGATGGACTTNCTGCAAAACAGCAATGCGTGGATATATTTCCCCAAACGTCTGCGCTTCAGCGTCTCGNCCGACGGCGAGCATTTCACCCCCATTTTCGAAAAATTCACGCCGCGCACGCCGCAAAAAGGCACGCAGTTTGCCACCTACGNCTACGAGGGTCGGCGGCTGCGGGACGTGCGCTTCGTGCGCATCGAAGGCGAGGCCACCGCGGCAGGCGAATGGATATTTACCGACGAAATCATCGTGAAATAAGCCCCCTTTCGAGCCGTTGAGAGCAGTCGAAGCGCGAAAAATGCCAAACAAATTTTGCGCTTCGCTACGCTTATATTAAATTCGCCGCGAAAGTACACNTAAATCATCATAAAGCAAATACAATGAGTTTGAAAATCATCGTACTCGCCAAGCAGGTGCCCGACACGCGCAACGTGGGCCCCGACGCCATGACGCCGGAGGGAACCGTGAATCGCGCCGCCCTGCCCGCCATCTTCAATCCCGAAGACTTGAACGCCCTTGAACAAGCCCTGCGCTTGAAGGAGCAATTTCCCGGAACCACGGTCCATCTGCTCACGATGGGACCGCCGCGTGCCGCCGAACTCATCCGCGAAGGTCTCTATCGCGGTCTGGACGGCGGCTTTTTGCTGACCGACCGCGCCTTCGCCGGAGCCGACACGCTCGCCACGTCGTATGCGCTCGCCACGGCCATCAAAAAGATTGGCGTGCCCGACCTCGTGATTGGCGGACGCCAAGCCATCGACGGCGACACCGCACAAGTGGGNCCGCAAGTGGCGCAAAAGCTCGACCTGAACCAAATCACCTACGTGAACAACATCGACAGCCTCGAAGACGGCATCATCACCGTGACGCGCCACATCGACGGCGGCACCGAGAAGGTGCAAGCGCCCCTGCCCGTGATGCTCACCATCCACGGCGACGCCGCTCCCTGCCGNCCNAAGAACGCCAAACTCGTGATGAAGTTCAAGCGCGCCAACGTGCCCGCCGAACGACCCGCCGAGGGACTGCCCTACCCCGAAGAATACGAGAAGAAGCCCTACTTGACGCTCACGCAATGGACCGTGGACGACATCNACGGCGACTACGCNCAATGCGGACTCTCCGGCTCGCCCACCAANGTGAAGGCNGTGCAGAACATCGTGTTCAAAGCCAAAGAGAGCCAGCGCCTCACGGCCGCCGACGCGGACGTGGAAGGACTGATTAAGGAACTTTTGTCGAACCACACCATCGGATAGAATCTAAAGAATATGAACAGCGTNTTTGTTTACTGCGAAATAGACGGCACGACCGTTGAAGACGTTTCGTGCGAACTCCTCACGAAAGGCCGCAAACTCGCCAACCAACTCGGCGTGAGCCTCGAAGCCATCGCCGCCGGCAGCGGCATCAAAGGCAAAGTGGAGAAGAAAATCCTGTCCTACGGTGTGGACAAACTCCACGTGTTCGACGCCCCGGGACTCTTCCCCTACACCACCAAGCCCCACACCGACATCCTCGTGGAACTCTTCAAGCAAGAGAAGCCGCAAATCTGCCTGCTCGGCGCCACCGTGATTGGCCGCGACCTCGGGCCCCGCGTCTCCTCCTCGCTCACGAGCGGCTTGACGGCCGACTGCACCGCGCTGGAGATTGGCGACTTTGAAGACAAGAAAAATCAGAAAACTTACGAGAATCTGCTCTATCAGATTCGCCCCGCATTCGGCGGCAACATCGTGGCCACGATTGTGAACCCCGAACATCGCCCGCAAATGGCCACCGTGCGCAGCGGCGTGATGAAAGCCGAAGTGCTCGACGAAAATTATAAGGGCGAAGTCGTNTACGAAGACGTCGACAAGTTCGTGCCCGCCGCCGACTACGTCGTGAAGGTGATTGANCGCCACGTCGAGAAAGCCAAAAACAACCTGAAGAGCGCGCCCATCATCGTGGCCGGCGGCTACGGCGTGGGCAGCAAAGAAGGCTTCGACCAACTGCGCGAACTCGCCAAAGTGCTCCACGGCGAAGTGGGNGCCAGCCGCGCCGCAGTGGACGCCGGCTTCTGCGAACACGACCTGCAAATCGGCCAAACCGGCGTCACCGTGCGCCCGAAGGTCTANATCGCCTGCGGCATCAGCGGCGCCATCCANCACGTGGCCGGCATGAAGGAAAGCGGCATCGTGATTTCCATCAACACCGACCCCAACGCACCCATCAACGAAATCGCCGACTACGTCATCACCGGCAGCGTGGAAGAAGTCGTGCCCAAGATGATTAAGTATTACAAAGAAAACAGNAAGTAGCAAGCACTATGGCAAACGCATATACCGACCATCCCGAACTGCGCTTTGAACTGGANAACCAGATGATGAAGCGCATCGTAGAACTGAAAGAACGTTCGTTCCGCGACAAAGACTCCTTCGACGAAGCACCCGTGGACTTCGCCGACGCAATGGACAACTACAACCGCGTGCTCGACATCGTGGGCGAACTCACCGCCACGACCATCGCCGACAACGCCGAGGGCGTGGACCAAGAAGGACCNCACCACGAAGGCCACCGCGTGCACTACGCCAGCGGCACGGCCGANAACCTGAAAGCCATGGTGCAGGCCGGACTCAACGGCATGACCATGCCGCGCCGATATGGCGGCCTCAACTTCCCCATCACGCCCTATACGATGTGCGCCGAAATCGTGGCTTCGAAAGACGCCGGCTTCAGCAACATCTGGAGCCTGCAAGACTGCATCGAAACGCTCTACAACTTCGGCAGCGAGGAGCAGCGCGAACGCTTCATTCCGCGTGTTTGCGCCGGCGAGACGATGTCGATGGACCTCACCGAGCCCGACGCCGGCAGCGACCTGCAGAGCGTGATGCTCAAGGCCACCTATAGCGAAGAAGAAGGCTGCTGGCTCCTGAACGGCGTGAAGCGATTCATCACCAACGGCGACAGCGACATCCACCTCGTGCTCGCCCGCAGCGAAGAAGGCACCACCGACGGACGCGGCCTCTCCATGTTCATCTACGACAAACGCCAAGGCGGCGTGAACGTGCGCCGCATCGAAAACAAACTCGGCATTCACGGTTCGCCCACTTGCGAACTCACCTACAAAAACGCCCACGCCGAACTCTGCGGCGAGCGTCGCCTCGGCCTCATCAAGTACGTGATGAGCCTCATGAACGGCGCACGTCTCGGCATCGCCGCCCAGAGCGTCGGCATTTCGCAGGCTGCCTACGACGAAGGCCTTGCCTACGCCCTCGACCGCGAACAATTTGGCAAGAAAATCGTCGAAATGCCCGCCGTGTTCGACCTGCTCGCCACGATGAAGGCCAAACTCGACGCCGGCCGCGCACTGCTCTACGAATGCAGCCGCTACGTCGATGTTTACAAAGCCCTCGAAGACATTTCGCGCGAACGCAAACTCGAGCCCGAGGAGCGCCAAGAGCAAAAGAAGTATGCGCGCTTGGCCGACGCCCTCACGCCGCTCGCCAAGGGCATGAACTCCGAATATTGCAATCAAAACACTTACGACGCACTGCAGATTCACGGCGGCAGCGGCTTCATGATGGACTACCCCATCCAGCGCTACTACCGCGACGCCCGCATCACGTCCATCTACGAAGGCACCACGCAGCTCCAAGTGGTGGCCGCCATCCGCTACGTGATGAACGGCACCTACCTGAACCTGCTGCGCGAGTTCGAGACCGCCGAAGTGAGCGCCGACGTTCAGCCGCTGCAGGCACGCGCCAAAGCCATGGCCGACCGCCTCGAAGAAGCCACCCAGAAGGTGAAGGACGCCGCCAACCAAGAGTTCCAAGACATCTGTGCGCGCCACCTCGTCGAAATGGCGGCCGACACGCTGATGCTCCACCTGCTCGTGCGCAATGCCTCGCAGAACGCCGAACTCTTCGCCAAGTCGGCCCTCGTCTATGCCAACTTTGCCGAGGCCGAAGTGGCCAAGCACGCCGCCTTCGTGGCACGCATCACGCCCGAAGAACTCGACCAATATCGCGCCACGCCCAAGGCTGTCGAAGAATAAATCGGAAATTCAAATTTACTAATTCATAATTTAATTCCTATGAAGAACTACAGTTCCAAAGAAATCAAGAACATCGCGCTGCTCGGCAGCGACGGTGCCGGCAAGACCACCCTCACAGAAGCCTTGCTCTTTGAAAGCGGCCAGATTAAGCGCCGCGGACGTATCACCCAGAAGAACACCGTGTCCGACTACTTCCCCGTGGAGCAAGACTACGGCTACAGCGTGTTCGCAACCGTGTTCCACACCGAATGGAACGGCAAGAAACTCAACTTCATCGACTGCCCGGGCTCCGACGACTTCGTGGGCGCTGCCATCACCGCGCTCAACGTCACCGACACCGCCGTGCTGCTCATCAACGGCCAATACGGTCCCGAAGTGGCCACGCAAAACCACTTCCGCTATACCGAAAAACTCGGCAAGCCCGTCGTGTTCCTCGTGAACCAACTCGACGACGAGAAGTGCGACTACCACGCCATTCTGGAACAAATCAAGAGCATCTATGGCGCCAAGGCCGTGCCCGTGCAATATCCCATTCAAACCGGTCCCGACTTCAACAGCCTCATCGACGTGCTGCTTATGAAGAAGCTCACGTGGGGCCCCGACGGTGGCAAACCGACCATCGAAGACATTCCCGCCGACCAGCTCGACCAAGCCACCGAGATGCACCGCGCACTCGTAGAGGCCGCTGCCGAGAACGACGAAGCGCTGATGGAAAAATTCTTTGAAACCGAACAACTCACCGAAGATGAAATGCGCGAAGGCATCCGCAAGGGCATGGTGTCGCGCAGCATCTTCCCCGTCTTCTGCGTTTGCGCAGTCAAGAATATGGGCGTGGGCCGACTGATGGAATTCCTCGGCAACATCGTGCCTTTCGTGGATGAGATGCCCGCCGTTCACAACACCCGCGGCGAAGAAGTGAAGCCCGACCCCGCAGGTCCCACCAGCGTCTACTTCTTCAAAACCGGCATCGAGCCCCACATCGGCGAAGTGCAATACTTCAAAGTGATGAGCGGCACGGTGAAAGAAGGCGACGACCTCACCAACGCCGACCGCGGCTCCAAGGAACGCCTCGCACAGCTCTACGTTTGCTCCGGCGCCCTGCGCGAAAAGGTGGACCAACTGCAAGCCGGCGACATCGGCTGCACCGTGAAGCTCAAAGACACCCGCACCGGCAACACGCTCAACGCCGCCGGCTGCGAAAACCGCTTCGACTTCATCAAGTATCCCAACGCCAAATACACCCGCGCCATCAAGGCCGTGAACGAGAGCGACACCGAAAAGATGATGGCCGCCCTCACCCGCATGCGCCAAGAAGACCCCACGTGGGAAGTGGAGCAATCCAAAGAACTCCGCCAAATCCTCGTGCACGGACAAGGCGAATTCCACTTGCGCACGCTCAAGTGGCGTTTGGAAAACCTCGACAAAATCCCCATCGAGTTCTACGAACAGCGCATCCCCTATCGCGAGACCATCACGAAGGCCGCCCGCGCCGACTATCGCCACAAGAAGCAATCCGGCGGCGCCGGCCAGTTCGGCGAAGTTCACCTCGTGGTTGAGCCCTACAGCGACGGCATGCCCGACCCCGTTGTCTATAAGTTCGGCAATCAGGAAATCCGCGTCAATGTGAAGAGCAAGGAAGAAATTCCTCTCGAGTGGGGCGGCAAACTCGTGTTCATCAACAGCGTCGTAGGCGGCGCCATCGACACGCGCTTCATGCCCGCCATCCTCAAGGGCATCATGAGCCGCATGGAGCAGGGCCCGCTCACGGGTTCGTATGCTCGCGACGTTCGCGTAGTGGTTTACGACGGCAAGATGCACCCGGTTGATTCCAACGAAATCTCGTTCACGCTCGCCGGCCGCAACGCCTTCAGCCAAGCCTTCCGCGAAGCCGGCCCCAAGGTGCTCGAGCCCATCTACGACGTCGAAGTCTTCACCCCCGCCGACTCCATGGGCGACGTGATGAGCGACCTGCAAAACCGTCGCGGCATGATTCTCGGCATCGACAGCGAGAACGGCTACCAAAAGCTCTCCGCCAAGGTGCCCCTCTCCGAAATGTCCACCTACTGCACCACCCTCTCGTCCATCAGCGGCGGTCGCGCATCCTTCATCATGAAGTTCGCCTCCTACGAACTCATGCCCACCGACCTCCAGAACAAGCTCATCGACGACTTCCAGAAGCAGCAGCAAGACGAATAATCCCGAGCCAATTGACAATGGACAATTGACAATTGACAATTAAACCAAAGCCCCCGCGTTTCCATCTAATGGAGCGCGGGGGCTTTCTCATGAAGCGAAGCCAAGTGACGCGTGAGGCGAAGCCTACTTGTCACTTGTCACTTGTCACTTGTCACTTCCATACTATTTTACGCGCGGTGCCTGTGGCGGAGCAGGCGGCGCGATGGGCGAACCGCTCAGCATTTCCTGTGCTTCTTCCAGCGTCATCGTGCCAACGAAGACCACCAAGGTCAAGTTGGAGTCGTATTTGGTCAGCACAATCATGCGGTTCAGGCCGTTCTCCTTCACCCACGCAATCAGCGTGCTCTCCCCGTCGCCGCTCTGTTCCACGAGGCGTTCGCCCTTTTGCTTCGTGATGAAATCGTCCACGTCGTCGAAGATGTCTTGCGCGAGGGCGGCCGATTTTTCGCTGTTCAGCACGTCCAGATGGTCCAGCTTCTCAATGGCGCGACTCATCTTCTCGGCATCGTCGTCTTGAGAGGCTGCGAGCCCCATTTTCATCATGGCTTTCGACACGTGGACCACTTCCACGTTTTTCACGTCCTTGTACTTTTTGATGATGGCGTCTTGCGCGCTCATCGTGCCGCACAGCAGCGCCATGGCGGCCAGCAAAAAAATTCGTTTCATTGTTTGTGTATGTTTAAGAAAAGGATTATTTTCGCACTCCCTTAAGTTTCTGCTGCACGCGGTCGAGCGTGGCGCGCGTTTCGTCCAGATTTTTCCGATAGGTCCGGCTCGCAAAAGCCAATGCCTCCTTCGTGGCTTCGTAGGCCTGCTGCGGGTCTCTGAAGGTGTCGTCGGCATCGGGCTGCACGTCCTCCACGGCAATCGTTTGCTGCAGCGTGGGCTCCGTGCGGCGCATTCCAACGCCTATGAGCAAGGCCACCACCACGGCAGCCGCGGCGCCCATCACCGCCTTGCGCCAATCGAGCGCGAAGCGCGAGCCGCCCTCTTTGGTGTCGAGCCGCGCAGCCAAGCGTTCTTCCAAGCCGGCCGGCTCGTCCACCGCCTCGCCCAAGAGCGCGCGCAGTGCGGCAGCCTCGGCCTCGTCGCGGCCGTCGCCAAAGGCCCAGCGGCGCAGCGCGTCCTCCTCGGCGGCGGAGGTTTCGGCGTTGTAGAAACGCGCTATGAGCATTTGAATCGTCTGTTCCATTATAATTCGTCTTGTAGATTTTCTCTGATTTTTCGGCGGGCGCGCGAGAGCAGCATGCGCACGTTGGCGGCCGCGAGGCCCGTCTGCGCACCAATCTCGTCGGCCGATAGTCCGCACACGTCGTGGAGCACGTAGACGCGCCTCTGCCCGTCGGGAAGCGCATTGGCCAAAGCACGCCAGCGCTCGCGCAATTCGCGAGCCGTGAGCGAAGCGAGCGGCGAAGCCGAGTCGGCCACGGCGTCGGCAGCGTCGAGCAGCGCACTTTCGTCGGTGTGCGCACGTTGCTGCGAGACGAACAGCCTGTAGACTGCCTGCGCCGCGTAGGCTGCCGCGTTGGTGGGCGCAGACAAGTCGGCGCGCCGTTCGAAGAGGCGCAGCAGCGTGTCTTGCACGAGGTCTTCGGCATCGGCCGCGTTTTGCGTGAGGCGCCACGCCACGCCGTACATACGTCGGGCCTGAGGCAAGAACAGTTGTTTGAATTCTTCGGCAGTCATAATCGCTCCGTTGGCGGCAAAATTAGTGCCGCTCTACAAATAAGACGCATTTTCCCCTCACTTTGCAACGCCGCGCGGTCGAAAAAAAATCGCGCGGCCTTCTTTCTGCCAAAAGATGTAGATGTTTTTGCCAAAAGATGTACATGTTTTCGGGAAAAGATGTACATGTTTTTCGAAAAAGATGTAGATGTTTTGGCGAAAAGATGTACATGTTTTGAAAAACCCCTGCCTTCGAACGTTCGGAAGCAGGGGTCTCTCGCGCGCGTGCGCGTACGTATATATTTATTGTGTGCTTTTTTTGACTGAAAATTGAAAAATGAAAATTGAAAATTTGGAGGTGTGCGAAAAAGTGTGTACTTTTGCATCAAGTTGTACCGGTTCGATTGGGATTCTCATCAATTACAACACTGAAACCGAGAACGCTGCCCTTTCAATGGCGTGCCGATATGCTCTTTTTCGAGAGTAGGGTCGGATTACAGAGAGGGGGTGAGAGCTCAAATCCTACTTAGTTTGGAGTTTCATCACATCACCGGTGCAACTTTTTTTGTGCTTTTTTGTGGCGTGTTTCAAAAGAAATGCCTAATTTAGCACCCGTGATTTCAGACGAAGCATATAAACTCATCGAATCGGCGCTTGCCGAGAGCGACCTTTTGGAGGCCGAACGCCTGCTCGAATCGGCTCTGCAAGAGGCCGGCAGCGACGCGCGTCTGCTCTATTTGAAAGGGCGCGCACGTATGAAGGAAAGCCGCTGGGGCGACGCCATCTCGGCGTTTCTGCAGGCGGAACAAATCGACCCTTCCGGCCCCGCGCGCGAAAGCCGCGAAATGTTGGAAGACATTATGGCCTTCTTCAACAAAGATATGTATAATCAATGACGCT
>Ga0065708_1006649_pt1 | contig 15670 bp, 13 predicted proteins | sample Hoacrofraction12_2_FD_59095 | JGI IMG/M metagenome (GOLD analysis project Ga0065708, IMG submission 59095) | Hoatzin crop microbial communities from Cojedes, Venezuela, sample from fiber fraction 12 v1 | ecosystem: Host-associated > Birds > Digestive system > Esophagus > Crop | place: Venezuela... | reverse complement strand
TGCGACGTCCTCGCCATGACAGACACCAAGCAAGCTTGGTCTGCTCATTTGGCTCGTCGGTCGTTGATAGTTATGCTGCTTCGCAGCAATTTTATATTTATCGTCTGACGCATTATCATAACGTTAACGATGCAAAAGTAATAATTAATTCTGAAAGCACAATATCCTTTCTTAAAAAAGTTGAGGGTATTTGCAAAACCGAGAATGTAATTATTTGGTACTTATATGCAATTAACTAAATTTAACTATCAACGAGAGGTAAAATTTGCCACTTTTTCGTACCTTGCATCACAAAAGTATTGTAACGGCAATATTACAAGATGTAAATTCTAAAACGACATGTTTTGAAGGTAATGTAGAATAAAAATTGTGAAAATATTAACTAAAAATGTAATGGATTATGAGGAATAATTACTTGAGATTTGTGACGATACTGCTATTTGCGGTACTCACAAGTGTGGTAAAAGCAGCAGAAGAAGAAGAGGCTGAATTTGAGATAATTGAAGCTTTCGATTTTGTTGAAGTGAATGAGAACGGTGATTCTATATGGTTTAAGATTACATCAGGTAATACTTGCGAGGTGTCGTGTAGGTTAAAAAATACGTATGGTCTGCCAGATGCAGATGACTCTCTTCGATATAAGGGAAAGATAATTATTCCTTCGGAGGTGACACATGACGGTACGAAATACAGCGTGAAAGGTATTGGAAAGAATGCTTTTTATTATTGCACTCAACTGACGATGGTTGAAATTCCATCTACTGTAACATATATCAGCGATGAAGCTTTTGGTTACACGAGTATAAGCAGTGTTACCCTTCCTGCATCGGTGAAATCTTTAGGAGTATCTCCTTTCTATGGATGTGAGAAGCTAACGACAATCATTGTAGCTGAAGGAAATGAATCTTTTACGGTCGACCATAACGTATTATTTGATAAGGATATGACGACTTTGCTGTGTTATCCTGCAGGCTTGGAACAAGAATTTTATATTGTACCTGCATCAGTAACAATAATAGAATCGTCTTCTATGGCATATAGCAAACTGAAAGAAATAGAGATGACTTCTGTTGAGACGATAGAATTATTTGCTTTGGAAAATTGTTATTCTTTAAGTAAAATTGACCTACCATCTTGCTTGAAGAATATTGGGTGGATGGCTTTTTCTGATGATACGCTCTTAACATCAATTACCATCCCTGCTTCTGTGGAAGATATCGGCGATTTTGCTTTTGACGGTTGCATTAACTTACAATCTATAAACGTAGCTAACGGTAATTCATATTACACAAGTGATGAAGGTGTGTTATATACCAAGGATATGGAAACGTTATTACGCTATCCTCAAGGCAAAAAGGATAAAGAATATACAGTAGATAAAAATTGTAAGACTATAAGTATAGAAGCATTTTGGGAAAATCCTTATATTACCCAAATTACCCTTCTTGAAGGTTTAGACAGCATCGAAGGTTGGGCGTTTGGTCGTTGTACCTCCTTAGATAGCGTTTATATACCTTCTACGGTAAGGGTGTTAAATGGAGAAGGTAGTATCTTTTTCAATACGGCCTCACTTACTAGTTTGGAAGTGGACAAAGCGAACCCATATTTTGTAAGTGTTGATAATGTTATATTTAGCAAAGATACTACGGAACTTTTTGCATACGCGACAGGTAATGAAAGGGAATTTTATTCAATACCTGACGTGGTTAAGAAAATCGACTATGAGGCTTTTTTCTTCTATCAGCATCTTAAAAAGATAGAAATACCTGCATCCGTTGATACTATAGTAGTTTTTGCCTTTGCATGTGTCGATACAATATGTATGCTTGATACAATCGTATGCAAATCAAAAGAACCTGCAGCATTAATGCATTGGGAGGTTTTTGAAAACGAGGGAGAGAACGAATACGCTTGTTATGAGAACACTGTATTGGTGGTTCCCGATGGTGCAAAGGAAAAATATCAGTCTGCAGAGGTATGGAAGCTCTTCAAAAATATTGTTGAGGAAAGTGATGTTACGGGTATAGATGAAATAAACGCAGAAAGCACACCTGCTTCTGTAACTAAAGATGATAGAATATATGACCTGCAAGGCCGAAAATTAGATAATAAGCCTGAGAACGGCATCTTGTATATTAAGGGAGGAAAGAAACACTTAGGGATTTGATAATTGAAAAATCTCCGAAACAATCGTTTCGGAGATTTTTTTATTTAAGGAATCCGAATAACCAGAGTGGAATTCGATTTCCGTTTCCTACAAGCGTATCGTCAACAGCGAGGAAGCTGTCGGAAATATCTTTTATTTGTCTGAAACTCTTACGATGACCTCCTACTTCAAACAGATATCTGCCATTAAAAAGATAATCACCTTTTTCCGGAGATGTTACATATCCTATCTGCGACATTTGATTTGCGAAAAAAGTCTCTCTCACCGTTCCTATCTCAGGATTAGACGTCAGTGCATACATCAGATTCGAATTTCCTAATAAAATCTTTTCGGGTTTGACTAAAGTCCTAAATGATTTTTCCTTTTGGGTAATCAACTGAAGTAGTTGTGCTTTGTCCAGTAGATATAGTATTTTTAGTGTCATGTTACGTGTAGAAGCAATCTGTTCGCAAAGATTAGAAATATTAGGGACAAACGGCACTTGGGCAGCAATGATCATTAAGACCTTTTTTACCTTGTTCAATGTTTCAAATTCAAATCTCTCCACAGCAGGAACGTCGTTGTCTATTACCACCGACACCGTCTCCCGTAATCTCAGCAGATAATCTCTGTCCGCTTCTTTATAGAAAGGGTAATAACCATGTCGTAGATAATTATCAAAATATTTGAATATGTCGATTTTTGATGCTATATCCATAGCAATATTTACATGACGATGTATGATATCATCAAAAGATATCTTCGGCAGTTTTAAGATACCCTCAAATTCCAAATACTCTCTAAAGGACAAACCTGAAAGGGTATAAAGAGTCTGACGACGCGACATATCTGCCTTGGAATGATCTATTTCAAGCATCGATGAACCCGTATAAACTATCTGCATACGAGGAAACATGTCCGAAATATTTTTTATGGTCTGTACCCAGTCCTTATATTTATGAACTTCATCAAAAAATAGGTGACGAACACCCTGCATATCCAAGTGACGCACTAGGTCTATGAGGCTATTGGTATTAAACCACAAATTATCTAACGATACATACAGTGCTTTATCAAAATCATCAGAAAAACGTAGTTTAATACGTTGCATCAGAAGAGTCGTCTTACCTACCCCTCGGGAACCCATAATCCCGATGATTCTGGAATCCCAATTTATTTCATGATATAAGTCTCTCACAAAATCAACGGTAGTCTGCGTTAATTTTGAATAATAGGCTTCTCTTATCGGTGTCAGGTCTAATTCCGTCATAATAATTAATATTAAATCCTATTTATATAATCCTTTATGGCGGCAAAAATAATAAATTTTTCTTTTAAAAGAAAGAAAAAACTTATTTTTCGTCTTTTAAAAGACGATTTTTTCTCCTTTTTCATCTTTCTAAAGAAAAACTCTCCGAAACATTTTGTTTCGGAGAGTTTTCCATTATCCATTTTCCATTATCCATTATCCATTATCAACTATCAACTATCAATTAACAAATAAAAAAAGGCTCTGCAACTTTTGTTGCAGAGCTTTTTTTATTTGTTTAAGACTTGTTTTGCGTTCGCATTATCAGGATTCAGCTCGTATACCTTTTCGAAGTACTCTTTATAGTCTTTCTGGTCGGTATAGAGTTTATATGCTCCGATATATTCGTATGCTTTCTCCAGACGAGTATTGTCTGTTTCGGTTCTGTCTGTCTTAGCAGCCAACTCATCTATGAGTTTCTGATAGTAAGGAGCGGCGCCACCTTTTGATACGTCGCCGTTATCATATTTGGTGAGGTGCAGGTATGCTCTGCGGAAGTTGGCATACACGCTAGCGGTTGGGAATTCCTTTTCCAACTGCTCGTAAGTAGCATCAGCCTTTGCAAGGTAATCTTTTCCTGCAGCGGTAGTAAGACCCACACCGTCGGCAGCATCCTCATAGAGAGAAGCCAAAGCAGCCACGTCGGTAGCCTGTTTCTTGTCAACCTTAGACAAGTAGTTAGCATAGTGCTTCAAAGCGTTCTCGTAATCTTTCTTTGCAGCGTATGCGTCAGAGAGATTCTTTATAGCGCCTGTGTGGTCAGGATTCTCCTGAAGAGCAGCCTCGAAAGAAGATATGGCACTGTCATAGTTCTTGTTACCCATGTGCACATTACCATAGTTGAAGTTGTCGAGGAATCCAATCTTAGCACTGTCGGAGTTGTTGTACAGTGCGTTAGCATAACGCTCTGCCTCAGGGAAATTCTCCATCTCCGCATTACAATAGAAAGCGATACGGTTGAGAGTAGCACTTCTTGGGAAACGGCTTAGTCCGTATTCAGATACCTCCAATGATTTCTTTGCATCCTTGTTGAGCAGTGCAGCGAAAGCATATTCGCCCAACTGGTCGGCATCCATCTTAGAGCGGTCTACTTTATCGAAACGCTCTACGGCCTTACTGAATTTGTTTGACATATAGTAAATATGTGCAGCCTCTGCGTCTACAGGATATTCAGGCATCTGTGCGCGGAGGTCTTCCAACTTAGCCACAGCCTCTTCCGGACTTCTTCCGCGGTATATCCATGCGTATTTGATATAACCCTGAGGATTCTTCGGGTCGAAATACTGAGCCTGTTGATACCATGATGCAGCAGCACCACCGTCGTCCTTAGCAACAGCTACATCGCCGAGCAGGATATATGCAGGAGCATATTTCTTGTTCTTCTCGATAGCGAGATTAGCGTATTTCTCTGCGTTTACCAAATCCTTAGCCTGCAGGTAAGCATTACCGATACCCACCAACACCTCAGGATTCTTCTTGTTTCTCTTATACACCTCTTTTACCTGGTCTGCGCAACCGGTAGGATTAGCCGTTATCACCTTGGTGATAGCATCTATCTCAGCTTTGTTGTCTTGCGCCTGAGCAGGCATTGACAAAGTCATTGCAATAGCTCCAAGAGCCAAATATCTTACAACTTTCATACCTAAAATATTTAATTGTTTACGTTTACGTCACGAATTGTTATGTTTCCCTGTACGGGCAGCAGTCCTGCCTTGAAGAGAATCAGCTGTCCCTTAGGAGAGGCGATAAACTGCGCGAAGCCCCACGGTAGACCGTTGTAGGGGTCGTTGAGCAGTGCCCATATCGTTCTTACTAAAGGATAGTTGCCATTATATAGATAACCTTGGTAAGGTTTCCAACTGTTCGACACTGTCGCCGTTNGCATCTTACTTACCGCCATTACACGTATATGCCTGTTGAATGTCAGGTTCGTCGTATCGCCCTGATCGTTGAGCCAGTTGCTACCGATGATACCGATGGCATTAGGAGTCTTCTCCACGATGTCGATAACATCTGCAGTCTTGTTAGTAGCAGTGATATTGGGGCTCTTTATGTCTTTCCCGCCCAAGATAGAGTCGGAAGCATATCTCACTGTACTAGAGTTTTTATTGTCGAACACCACCTGTATNTCNCCGAGCTTATTCGCGGGGTTCAGCTGTTTCCAGTCTGTAATCTCNCCGAGAAGAATCTTGCGGATATTGTCAACGGTGATACAGCTATCGTTGTTCGATCTGTTTATCAGAAGAGCCAGTCCGTCGTAGGCCAGCGCAATCTGTTTCGGTTCCAGTTCCCTGGAGGTAAAGAATTTCATCTCTTCGTCAGAGAACCTGCGCGAGGTGATAGCCAGTTGGACGCTGTCGTCCATAAGCATCTTCAGTGCGCTTATCTCATCGGTGTAGATAGGAGTCACCGTAGCTTGATTGTAAATACTTTCAAACACCTGTTTCTCCTGGTCGATGATAGGACTAAAACTTTCGTCAGAGGCGATTTGCACCGCCCCTGACGAATAAGTATCGGTTCTACCATTCTTACGTTGTCCGCTGCTGCAGGCAACGATAGCGGAAATGCCGAGCATTCCCAAGAAGTAGAAAAAAGTTCTTTTCATTTTACTGTAGTCTAAATGTTACTGGCACGGTATATTTCACACGTACCGGAGCACCATTCTGCTTACCAGGAATCCACTTAGGCATGGACTTAACCACGCGAGCNGCCTCTTTGTCGAGTGACGGGTCAACAGACTTCACAACTTTCACGTCTGTTACCGAACCATCTTTCTCAACGACGAACTGTACGATGACACGTCCCTGGATACCGTTTTCCTCTGCTACTACAGGGTATTTGATATTAGAGCCGAGCCACTGCATGAGTGCGCCCTGACCACCTGGGAATGAAGGCATCTGTTCTACGACATCGAATACCTTGTTCTCNGTNTCATCTTTTGGTTTCTCTGGCTGAACCACATTTTCCTTCAGTTCCATCACCTTACCCTCTTTATCATCGTTACCTTTGACGTCGAGAGCACCGATGGCTGATTTGTTTTCGTTCAACTGATCCTGTGTCTTCAGCTCCTCTTCCGGTTTCACCTCGTTATCTTTCTTGATGACAGGTGCCACGAATTTGACNGAGCTCTTAACACGTTCTATAGGCTTCACTTCCTCGATCTTCACCTTCTCAGGTTCCTTCTTCTTCTGTTTAACCTCAGCGTTCTTCAGTCTTGAGAGTTCGGTTACCTGAGTCTGCTCAACCTTCTGTCCACCGCCTGCCAGTTTATACATAGCAGGACCGATGATAGCAAGCGCAGCAGCGATAAGCACGATGACGAGCGAGAGGATATTTCTGTTTGAGGTACCCTTACGCAGTTTATAAGCTCCGTAGGATTTATTACGTCCCTCAAATATAAGATCCGCCCAATCATTGGATATCAAATCTATTTTTGACATATTCTTACTTTTTTAATTGTTTTGTAATGACACCTTAGAGTTTAACACCGTTCTTCTTGAGAAGTTCGAAGTCATTATCCTTCATTGTGTCAATAACGTACTTACCTATACTGCATATCTGCATCTCGTCTAGAGCATCTACTAAGTTCTTGTAGTTACTGCCGTCAGTAGCCTTGATNATGACGGTCAGCGTATTTATTGTCTGTCCGCCTATCTCACCNGCTCTGATTTTTGCCAGTTCCTTGTCATACACNTCCTGAGTGTACTTAGCCGGTTCTGCAAGTTTCTTGGCATCGAGATCTTCCTTAGCCTTCATAACCTGTTGAACAGGCGCTGTACCATCTTCAGTGATATGATTTATCAAGACGCTTCTCACACCCTTTGATCCCCAAGAAGTCTTTTTCAGACAGTCGGGTTTGTTGGGATCCACCATACCAGGTACATAGTACACCTGGTCGTCGGCGCAACAATACAGTGTGATAGTATAAGAAGCCTTGGTAGCGTTACGGTCTTGGTCTGTAATATTCTTATCATTACTTGGCATACTCAGCTCCATCGTCTGTGGTTTGCTCAGAGAGGTACAGAGCATGAAGAAAGTGATAAGCAACATCATCATATCAACCATAGGGGTGAAGTCCACCCTCGTTGACATTTTTTTCTGCTTTGATTTACCTTTTTCTGCCATCTTTTAGTCCTCCCCTACTTTTTTGTATGAAGTAATCAGATAATAACGGTTTTCGTTAAGACTCTGCAGTTCGTTCATAATAACCTTTATGACGCTGTATGGAGTCTGACCGTCAGACTTAATAGCTACCTTCAAGTCGCTATTCGCGTTACGAGCACATGTCACCCATGCCTGCAGCTCACTCATGCCACCGTCGATAGAGTCGGTAGGAATACCACCGTCGGTCTTCAGTGCTTCACCCTGCTGCTCTTCGGGCAGTGAGAGGAACTGAGAGAGCTTGTCCATAGAAACACCGAATGTAGACGCCTTTACGAACGATTTCGTCTGCGCTGCATTGAGGCTCACGCCAAACTTACCCGTCATGTCGGTAAGAACGGCATCCATAGTGTACTGATTATCCAGTTGCATAAAGACTTTTCCAGACTTATCAACCAGGAGCGTCAGTACATCTTTCTCTGGGACTTTTATTTCTGAGACAGACCCTGGTGTGACGACCTTCACCGGCTCACTCTTCACGAAGGTGGAGGTAAGCATGAAGAACGTCAGAAGGAGCACCATGACGTCGCTCATAGGGGTCATGTCTATCCAGATGTCCTTTTTCTTAATTTGTACTTTACCCATAATGATAAAATTTTAAAGGGTTAGCACCAAATTAAGCCTCGTGAGTTGCTGTGTATGTCTGAGCGATAGAGTAACCCACCTCATCGAGGGCGTATGTTAACTTATCAATCTTGTTTGAGAAGTAGTTGTAAGAAACAACTGCACACCATGATGTGAAGATACCGAATGCGGTGTTAATCAAGGCCTCAGAAATACCGGTTGACAATGCGAGAGAGTCACCACCACCACCAGCTGCAAGAGCGGCGAATGANTTGATCATACCCGTTACAGTACCGAGAAGTCCGGTAAGTGTACCCAGTGTTACCAATGTAGCAAGGATAGGCATGTTCATCTGCAGAGTAGGCATCTCCAACTGTGTAGCCTCTTCGTGAGCCTGCTGGATCTGAGCCACCTTCTGCTCTTTCTCTATACCCTGAGTAGCTTCCATCTCTTTGTATTTCTTCAGAGAAGCGCCAACAACGTTAGCAACAGAACCTTTCTGCTTGTCGCAGAGTTTCTGAGCCTCGTCCATGTTACCGTCTTTCAGACATTTCTTGATGTTTGCAACGAATTTGGTGAGTGAAGACTTACCAAAAGCGGTACGAAGAGCGAGGAAACGCTCGATAGAAATGGCGATAACGGTGAGCAACAATGTCTGGATAACAGGCACAACGACACCACCCTTATAGATAGTACCGAGAAGGTTACCATTCTTTACTGCTGCTTCTGGATCGCCTCCAACAAAGTTGTCGGGGTTACCGAAGACAAACTTAAACACGCAAACTGCGATAATAAAACATGCTACGATAATCCAAATAGCACCTCTAACTCCCTGGAAGCCCTGAGACTTCTTAGGTTCCACTTTTTTCTGTGTAGTTCCCATAATTTTTAAATTTTAATTTTAAGTTTTATTTGTATGTTAAACATTAATTATTTCTTCTNCNNGAGAAATCGTTTGGCAAATGTAACAATAAAATATATGTCTCCGTTTATTTTTTCACAAGTTTTAATTGCATTTGTATTATTTTAATTTACCNAGACTCTCTGCNATNCTGCGCATCGCCTCCTCGATATTNTCATCGCTNGTGGCGTAACTCATTCTGAAACAGTCGGGAGAACCGAAAGCATCACCTGCCACAGTGGCCACATGACCCACCTCGAGCAGGTACATGGCAAGGTCGGTGGAACTGTTTATCTTACGGTCACCGTAGCTCTTACCGAAGAAAGAGCTGCACTTCGGGAACAGATAGAACGCTCCCTGTGGCACGTTGACCTCCAAACCGGGAATGGCTCGTGCCAATCTTACGATAAGNTCACGACGTCTCTGGAAGGCCTGACGCATCTTCTCCCTGTCGTCCTGTGAACCGAGATAGGCCGCCAAGGCTGCCATCTGACTTACGGAACAAGGACCGCTGGTATACTGTCCCTGTAGCTTGTTACAGCCTTTGGCTATCCACAGCGGAGCGGCGATATAACCGATTCTCCATCCTGTCATGGCGTAGGCCTTAGACACNCCGTTNACNACNATNGTTCTGTCACGCATACCTTCGANATGCGCAAAACTGGCNTGNTGACCCGTNTAGTTGATATGTTCATATATCTCATCGGCAAGCACATACAGTTCATCGTGTTTCTTGACAACTGCTGCCAATGCCTTTAGTTCTTCCTCTGAATATACGCTGCCCGTAGGGTTGCTCGGAGAACAGACGATGAGCATCTTCGTCTTATCCGTTATAGCCTGTTCCAGTTGGGCGGCTGTAATCTTAAAATCGTTTTCTATGCCAGCCTCGATGAATACGGGTGTACCCCCTGCNAACTTCACCATCTGTGGGTAGCTGACCCAGTAAGGAGCAGGTATTATCACCTCGTCGCCGGGATTTACCAATGCCAGGATCGTGTTGCACACACCCTGTTTAGCACCGTTGGAAACCACGATTTCATCGGCAGTATAGTCCAATCCGTTTTCCTTCTTCAGTTTCTCTACGATAGCNTTTCTCAGGTCGGCATAACCCGTTACAGGAGAATATTTTGAATAGTTATCGTCAACAGCCTTTTTTGCGGCGGTCTTAATGTAGTCGGGAGTATTAAAATCCGGTTCTCCCACACTCATATTAATAACGTCGATACCTTGCGCCTTCATCTCTTGGCTCTTCTGCGACATGACCAATGTAGCAGACGGTGCAAGTCTGTTTAATCTATCTGATAGCTGTGCCATAACTATATTTTTTGGTTCATCGTGCAAAATTACTAAAAAAATGTCAAACAGAACTCTTTTCTTACTACTTTATATGATTTTAACGAAAAAAACTTACATTCTGCACACATTATAGTAATATATTATTCGATGTGTAGATTATGTCCCATTCTCTCCTGTTTGGTCTTGAGATATTTGTAGTCGAACTCGTTAGGGCTTACCTCGATAGGTACGTTTTCCACNATCTCCAGTCCGTAGGCCTCCAGTCCGACTCTCTTTACGGGATTGTTGGTCATCAGTCGCATCTTATGTACCCCGAGGTGTCTGAGCATCTGTGCACCGCAACCGTAGTCACGTTCATCGGGTTTGAATCCCAGGTGTACGTTGGCATCCACGGTGTCGTAGCCCTGTTCCTGNAACTTATACGCCTCTATCTTGTTCATCAGTCCGATGCCGCGTCCTTCCTGTTGCATATATACGAGCACCCCTTTTCCTGCCTTCTCTATCATNCGCATGGCACGGTGCAGCTGTTCTCCGCAGTCACATCTCTTACTGCCCAGGATATCTCCCGTAGCGCATGAGGAGTGCACGCGTACGAGTATCGGTTCGTCGGGTTCCCATTCACCTTTTATAAGAGCCATGTGTTCCAGACCGTTNCTTTTCTGACGGAAGGGGATGAGTTGGAAGTTGCCGTATTCCGTGGGCAGGTTGACCTTTGAACCCACCTCTATCAGCGACTCTTTCTGTAGACGGTATGCTATCATATCCCTTATGGATATTATCTTCAGGTTCCACAANTTGGCAAACTCCATCAGTTGCGGTAGACGCGCCATGCTGCCGTCTTCGTTCATTATCTCCATCAGAGCGCCCACAGGTTTCAGTCCTGCCATACGACACAGATCCACTGCCGCCTCGGTATGTCCGCTTCGTCTCAGTACACCGTTGTCTTGTGCGTACAACGGGTTGATATGACCGGGACGTCCGAATGTCTCGGGAGTCGATGCAGGGTCGGCGAGAGCCAGTATCGTCTCCGCCCTGTCGTGAGCAGACACGCCCGTGGTACAGCCTTCCAGCTTATCTACCGTCACCGTAAACGGCGTCCCGAGCACCGATGTGTTGTCGACCACCTGATGAGGCAGGTCCAGTTCCTTACATCTCTCTATCGTCAGGGGAGCGCAAAGAACACCTCGTGCGTTCTTCAGCATGAAGTTCACCTTCTCGGGAGTTATCATCTCGGCAGCGACGATAAGGTCGCCTTCGTTCTCGCGGTCTTCGTCATCCACCACGATAACAAACTTACCCTCTTTGAAATCCTTTACAGCGTCGGCAACGCTGTCGAGTCGTATATCCATCTTCTCCATCGTCATATCCTTTTATGAGTTTATTTTTTCTATTTCCTCCACAATAGCGTCATTAGTCGTCTTCACTATCTTCAGGTCTCTATACAGCTGCAGTCTGNAGCGCCACATCCTGANATAGAGNAANGCGCCNACGGGNATTATTATNGCAGCAACGATATTNGCCCATTTANNTTCAAACGGTCGNGTATGCGCTTTTACNGCCAATATCGGGTACTTATTGAGATTCTGCAGGATGACCCTGTTGGTAGTATTCGCCAGGTCTTCTATCGTCGTTTCCATTCTTTCGCTGATATCCTCTATATCGTGGTCGGGACGGTATCTGAAGAACACATCGATGATATTGGGCAACTTATACAGTTTATGCTGTTTTGAGTATGCACTAATCTCGTCGGTGATCTTCATNAGTTGTACCTTGTCGCCGTGGATAATCCGGGTCGTTTATTATCACCTCTTTACGGTAGATATGTCGATGTTGACGGATACCAAACAGTTTGATAAAGAAATTCCTATAAGCATCGGCGTTGAACACCATAGAATCGTTTGTCGCCTTATATGTGACAAATATCGCCAGTGGTGCCAGTACTGCCGTAGAGATAGTCTTTCCGAACCATATTGCCCACATACCGCCACGTGCCATTCTGAATCCTGTGTTGTCGAGGATATAGTAGAAGATAAACACCAATACCGAGATAATTACTGGTACACCGAGTCCTCCTTTACGGATGATAGCACCCAACGGGGCACCGATGAAAAAGAAGATAAGACACGACAGCGACAGGGTAAACTTGTTCCACATCTCTATCTTGTGTTTCCTTATCAGTCGGTCGCCATCGCCTGTCATGATACTCTTAAACTCCAGGTCATTCGTAGCCATCACGGTCTGAGTATGCGCGGTGTTCATTGTTTTTCGAGTAGGTTCGTAGAGCAGTCTCTCGAGAACCGAGTCGGCGATTACTTTCTTCGTTGCTACCATCTCCAAGGCTTTGAGTGAATCCTTCTTTCCTGTGTCAGGAATCTTATATGTGGAAGCCATGGCAGCCGTGTAATACGTATGTCCCAAGCTGTCATAGTACTCGTTAAGCGAGTCGAGACCCCACTGTAACTGTTTCAAACTCTTTGCCTGTGCGTTATTTCTAAAGATATCCCCGTCGGCGAGATTAAACGTACCGTCGAAATCGAGCACTATATTCTTAAATGTAAACGTCTCTCTACGATATGGAACCTGTGCGTTTCCCGCCAGTGACTGCGACCGCATATTCTCGTGCCATGCACCGTCGTAGAGATGCAGTACCAAGTGCTTTTTCTCTTCTGTCGCCATCAACTGTCCCGAGTCGGCCAGAATTATCGCCTTGTCATCGTAACTGTCGGTCATACGGTATATCATGATACCGTAGAGCATACCCGTGGTAAGATCTTTCCGTTGAACGTACAGGTTGGTATTAGGTATACCGTCGTAAAAAACACCTTCCGGTATTTCCAGTTCCGGACTCTTCTGTTTCATTGACACCAGCAGACGTTCAAACTCCATGTTGGAACGTGGTGTGACAAAATTCTGGAAGAGAAACGAGGCTATAGTGATGAGGATAGAGAGTACCATCGGTCCTCTGAATGCCTGCATAAGAGATATTCCAGCCGCCTTTATCGCCGTGAGCTCACTCGTTTCGCCGAGGTTTCCGTAAGTGATAAGCGATGATAGGAGTAGGGCAAGAGGAAACGCCTGTGGCATCAGCATCAGAGCCATCCACCAGAAGTACTGTGCAAGTACATCGAGTGTCAGACCCTTACCTATCAGGTCATCGATGTATCTCCATAGGAATTGCATCATAAGAACAAACTGACAAATACAGAATGCTCCTATAAAAAGCAGTCCGAACTGCTTAACGATAAAGATATCAAGTTTTTTTATACCTAACATTAAGGCGTTTTATTTCAAGTTGCAAAGGTAGTGATATTTTTTTAGATACCACTTGCTTTATGGAGTTTTTCCATATTCTCGTTCCACATTTCCTTTGCAGCCTGTACCTCATGTTTTTCAGCAAAATCGGTTATTACGAGGTGCAAGCTGTCTGTCTCGTCACCTTTCTGTATTTTCATTTCCCAGTAAGTGTCATCTTCGCTGTCATCGTCCCATTTCAGTCTTACATATTGATATTTCTCCATTTCCAGGATTTCTGCGCTTCTTTCCTCCATTGCAGTCCAGATATCGCCCCATGAGAAGGTTATCTTTGTACCTTCTTCCTTTACGTTATCTGCGAACCACAGCGCCAGACCTTCTATAGAACTAATATGTGACCAAACGATACCCACCGATTTAGACATTAGTGGGAACTCCATAGTAATTTTTTCTTTATTCATAAATAGTGCTTAGAACAGCTAAATCGCTGAGGGTGAAACATCTCCACCGTCTTTAGCGGGTGCAAAATTACTAAAAATCCATAGAATAATGAAGAAAAAGAGATTTTTTTTTGTGTATTTCAAAAAAAGTCCCTACCTTTGCACTCGCATTTCAAAAAAAAGGATGTGGCGAGGTAGCTCAGCTGGTTAGAGCGTCGGATTCATAATCCGGAGGTCGTGGGTTCGGGTCCCACTCTCGCTACTACTGAAAATCAAGCACTTACGCATTTTAACGTAAGTGCTTTTTCGTTGCAGGGAACTTTTAGGGAACTTTTTGAAGAAAAACTTGGGGGTTGTTACGTAGTGAAATTTAATGTTATTACAACGCTATGAAAAGATTATTCAGTAGCACCTTAAATATTGCCATCTAATAATGTATATATAAGGTTTAAGCGTTTTAAGCGTTAATTTTGTTCTATCTGCAACGAAAAAATCTCTCGTTTTTATTAAATGTTATAATTTTCAGGTGCAAATATTTGGAAGTTGCCACACATTGATGTCGTGTTTGACGAAGGTGATAGTGCAAGGATAAGAAGAAAGAAGTAGGTTTCATTTTGATAAAACGTAGTAATGCTAGTTTTTTCAGCACATTCAGTATTTCTCATTCTCGCACAAATACGCTGATTACACAGTAACTTCATATCCTAAATTCATAATGAGTCGATTAAAAAGCACATAACACAAGAATAATCGACTGCGGAGGAGAAACCGAGATATACGAGTGCGTATGCCACGAGCTTTTTTGTGATAGATATATTCTTTAAAATCAGGCGTTTTCTCATAAAGGCCCCTAATCTGCGAACATATTTCATTTACAGAGGATGAAGAATAGAATTGATTACATATAACAAACGGGAATCGAGACAATGCATCACTACCGTACAGGCTATTGTTTCTCTCTGTATCCGTCATGTTATACTTATCCAGAAGTTTTTCCCATGCCTCACGCATCGCACGATAATTTTTCCATTCTTGTTGACAAGATGAACGATTTTTCGTATCAGATATCGATGTCTCGCTCAATTCGTAAAGATAATCATATTGAGCTGCAGTGAAAAGATGTTCTACAAACAAAAGATAATTGACTGTAAAAACATAATCTTCACCGTTATTTATACCCATAGGAAAATTGATGTTATTATCTACAACAATCTGTCTGTTGTATAATTTAGAGAAGGGGTTGTGGTTTTGCATTATACCATCCATCATCTCTTTACCCTCATACGCTCTATCCTCTAATGCTCGTATTATCTCACCATTAAATAAATAACCCGTAGCATACAAAGCTTCCTTCTCCCCATACTTATCCACAATCTCCACTAGATGTTGAATATAATATTCCGTCACATAGTCATCGCTATCTACAAAACAGAGCCATTCGCCCTTTGCATTGTCAACACCTAGATTGCGTGCAGCACTGACACCAGCATTCTCCTGATGGAACACCTTAATACGACTGTCCTTAGCAGCATAGTCCTGACATATCGACAGAGAAGTGTCTTTACTGCCGTCATCGACAAGTATCAACTCAAAATCAGTAT
>Ga0065708_1006648_pt1 | contig 15684 bp, 13 predicted proteins | sample Hoacrofraction12_2_FD_59095 | JGI IMG/M metagenome (GOLD analysis project Ga0065708, IMG submission 59095) | Hoatzin crop microbial communities from Cojedes, Venezuela, sample from fiber fraction 12 v1 | ecosystem: Host-associated > Birds > Digestive system > Esophagus > Crop | place: Venezuela... | reverse complement strand
AATTTATCTGTGAATTGCTAATTTTGTAATTTATCTGTGAATTGCTAATTTTGTAATTTATCTGTGAATTGCTAATTTTGTAATTTATCTTTAATTAAATTTAATTTAATCTATGAATTTTAACTGTTTATAATTTCCTTTATAGAGAATAGGGACTTCTGCAGGTGTTGGAACGATGTTATAGATTTTCTGGAATTCTGTCTGGGTCTGGAATGTGCCTGAGTTGATGCAGTGGATTCCTTTGTAGTTGGTATATGTGTTAATGTGGACGTGACCTGTGTGTAAAACATCTGGGACTTGGTCTATTACAAGGTGATCTTCAAGTTCTGATGCAAGAGGGGTTCTATCTCCGTATAAAGGAGCAAGATGTCTTTTGTTAAGGAATTCTTTCATTACTAAGTCGTTTCTCTCGTGTGAAAATTCATTAACATTCATTACCATATCGTCTATACCTCTTCCATGGTAAATCAGTACGTTTATACCATCTAAACTGACCATACTTGGATTACTTACAAATTCTACGTTGTTTAATTCGTATAATGATTTTGCATATTTTTCAGGTACTGCAGGTTGAGGTTCAGCTACTCTTGATGCATCGTGGTTTCCGGGAGTTATGATTATTTTAACATCACTTCTTACATCACCTAAAAATCTTGCCGCTTCATCATATTGTTCTGTAATATCTTTAATAGCTAATTCTTTGTCTTGATTTGGATATACACCAATACCATCTACGATATCCCCACCGATAATCATGTATTTTACATTGTTAGCCATTTCCATTTGTTCTTCATTACCGTAATCACCGTTTACCCATTTAATGAATTTTGAATAAGCATCTTCTAAAAATGTTACACTTCCAATATGAATATCTGAAGTAAACACTACACTGAAATCCATTTCTTTTTTAGGCATTCTCGGAACACCGGGATCTATGATATTTTTACAAATAGCTAATTCACTTCCCGGCCTTTTTTCAGCTATTATTCCAATCACTTCATCTTTCATAAGTTTAGCTGAAGCTCTAATTAACTCTTCATTGTCTTTACTTACAAGAATAGGAATTACTCCCGTATCATCTTCACACTCTATGAAATAATGCCCGTTTTTAGTCATTCTCAAATCTCTAATCATTACAATCAAATTCAAATCAGTCTGATTCTCTGTAATCTCATTAATTTTTTGAAATGTCCTAAGTTCCGGCCTTTTAGATAAAATATTTGACAATTTCTTATACCTGTTCTGGAAATATTCTATTAAATTTCCAATTTCCCCATTTGTATAAGACTTTTTACTTGTATCTGTAATTATTTTAAAATTATCAAAATTCACATTGGTCTCCATCTGATTACGCTTATACTTGTTCTTCACATCTTCTGAGACCGCTTTATCCTCAATCTTTACAACATGCTTATCCGGATATCCTGTTGGATCTTGTAAGTTAGGTTTTGATTTGTTTTCTTCTTTGGTTTTGGGTTCTGTTTTTGGTTTTGTTTCTGGTTTTAGTTTGGTATTTTCTGTTTTTGGTTTTGTTTCTGGTTTTAGTTTGGTATTTTCTGTTTTTGGTTTTGTTTCTGGTTTTAGTTTGGTATTTTCTGTTGTTTGTTTGTTTTGTGTGGATGGTGTTTGTTTGAAATTATCTAAAGAACTGCTTTGTTCTTTTTTAGGCTGGTCTTTTATTAAACCAAGTTCTTTCATCATTTTTTTAACATTTGCTTCTGTAACTGGTAATAAATCTTCATTTGAATATTTTCCACTTTTTAATTTTACAATTACAGATGAAGTTAAATCTATAGGGTCTGCAGAGCTATTAATTAGATTATATGCTTCTGGAGATAAAAGAATTCCTTTTTTTGCAAATTTAAGGATGATTTGATTAGTCATAATTATCATTAATTTTTTTAATTAGTTTATATATTAATTACTTAAATTTAGTTTTTACTTGTATTTTTATTATCTTTTTTTTAGTTAATAAAAATTATTATAATATTGATTTAGGTAGAAAATTGGCAGTTTTCGTATTGGGGTTTTTATGGTTTTTAAAAATTGGTAGTTTTTGTGTTGATTTTTTATGGTTTTAGAAAACTACCTAAGTTATTGAAGTGCTTTAGTTGGTATTGTTGAAGTGCCTTAGTGAGTATAATAATAAGTATTATATAACTTGAAAATATATAATTAAAATATTATATAAATATTAAATATCGAATATCAGATATTGACTGTAATTGAAAATATATTATAGTTTTAAATTAATGAATATAATTTAGATATTTTATTCAGACTTATCGTTTATCAATACAAAGGTGTTTTAATGAATGTTCTTGAAAAGTTAAATTCCATCAGAAATCAAGAAATAACTGCAAAGGAAAATGTGGAAAATTATATTAAAGTAATTGAAGAGAAAAATGAGGATATTAATTCATTTTTAGAAATCAACAAGGAAGATGCAATAGCTAAAGCGGAAGAAATTGATAAGAAAATTCAAAATGGTGAAGATGTTGGAGCTCTTGCAGGTTTAGTTTTTGGTATTAAAGCTAATATTAATGTGGAAGATTTCATTATCTCTGCAGCATCTAAAACATTAGAAGATTATATTGGGAGTTATGATGCTACTGTTGTTAAAAAAATAAAAGAAGAAGACGGAATTATTCTTGGAATAAACAATATGGATGAATTTGCAGCAGGAAGTTCTACTGAAACTTCATATTATGGTCCTGTAAACAATCCTTCTGCACCTGGAAGAATCCCTGGAGGTTCAAGTGGAGGAAGTGCAGCTGCTGTAGCAAGTGAAATGTGTGATATAGCTATTGGTTCTGATACTGGTGGTTCTATTAGAAATCCATCTTCTCATTGTGGAGTACTTGGATTTAAACCAACTTATGGTGCTGTTTCAAGACAAGGCCTTCTTGATTTATCAATGAGTTTAGACCAAATCGGTCCTATGGCAAGGGATATTACAGGAATTACTCTTGCATTGGATACTATTATTGGATACGACCCAACAGAATGTACTACTTTAAAATGGGATGCTCCCGACTTTACAAAAATCGCACAAGAAGTTAAAGATAGTGAAAAACCTCTTGAAGGCATGAAAATAGCTACTTGTAAAGAATTTAAAGATGTTACTGACGATAATATAAATGAAATCGTTGATAAAGCAATTTCTAAACTCGAAGATCTTGGTGCTGAAGTAGTTGAATTAAGTTTCGACTATATCGACCTTTGTTTACCTACTTATTACTTAATCAACTATGTTGAATTCTTCTCAGCTACAAGAAAATACGACGGAAGAAAATATGGTTCCAGAATCGAAGAAGTCTGTGGTGAAGAGGTCCTTAGAAGAATTAAAATCGGTTCTTACATATCACAACAGGAATTCAGTGGTAAATACTACAAAAAAGCTCTTCAAGCAAGATCTTTAATCCGTGACGAAATCAACAAAATGCTTGAAGATGTTGATTTAATCGTTAGCCCTACAGTTCCTAAACTCCCTCACAAACTTGGTGAAGAATTGGAACCTATGGAAATGTATGCTTATGATGTTTTAACTGTTATTGCTAATTTAGCAGGTATTCCTGCATCAAGCATAAAAGCGGGTGAAGTAGACAACATACCTGTAGGTCTCCAAATGCAAGCTAAACCTCAAGACGATGCAAAAATCATCCAAGCAATGGCTGCATTTGAATACGCTAATTAAATAGCAATTCATTGCTATTTATCTAATTATTAAGGATTGTTAAATAAAATTATCCTCAATTAAAATATAAATAGTTAATAATTTTCTTTTATTTTACTATTTTATTATTTTACTATTTTTTTCTTTTTTATCATTTTTTTAATTTATTTAATTATTTGATTGTTTAATTTATTTAATTTATTTAATCTATCTATTTTTATTTGATTATCTATGAATTCACTTTATTAAAGAGGTCCAATATGCAAAACAATAAAAATTCTCGTCATAATACCAATAATAATAACAATAATATTCACTCTAAAAAATCAAAAATTAAATCCAAGAAAAATAAAAACTTCAACAACAGAATCAAAGAATTAGAAGACGACCTTGAACTTCAAGATATTAAAAATCAGGAACTTGAATGGGAAATCGAATTAAAAAAAGGAGATATCCAAGATTTGGAAGGCCAAATAGAACTTAAAAAAGTTGAAATAGACGAATTAAACCAAGAACTTTTCAAAAAAGACGAAAAAATCAACAAATACAAAAACCATCTTATCAAATCTAAATATGAAAAAGAACAACTAGAATTCAAAATCAAAAACGAAATCAACAATGAAAAAGCAAGAATCAAAGAATTAGACGACCTTGAAGAAAAAATAAATGAAAAAATAGCTATTATTGACGATAAACAAGATCAAATCAAATACTTAAGAACCCTTATCGACGATTACAAACTGCAAATCAAAAACAACACCGATAATTTAGAACTTCAACTTAAAAAAATTACCAAAACCTATGACAACCTCATTTCCCAAAAAGATGCTATAATCGAAAAACAAGATAAAACAATTGAAGAACTCCTAGAATCCAAAAAACAACTTTCTAAAAACAATCAAAATACAATTAAAAGCCTCGAACTCCAAAACGGAAACTATCGAGAACTCCTTAAAAAATACGACCCTAATTTTAGAGGTTAAGTATTGTTTTATTTGATGATTGCTATTGTTTAGTTTTTAGATATGATTATTAGTTTTTAGCTATTTTTTAGCTATTTTTATTTTATTCTTTTTAAGCTATTTTTCAGAGTTTTTATCTTAGCTATTTTTACTTTTTTTCAGCTATTTATCCATATAATTTAATGAATTTATTATATGCTGCCCATTCCAGTTCGTCGTTTATTTCGCTTAGTTGATCAACATCTTCGTATTTGTTTTGTAATGCTTTTAAAATGAGATGATCTGCAAAATGTGGGTTTTTAGGTAGGATTGGGCCGTGTAGGTAGGTTCCAATATAGTTTTTGTAGTGGATACCTTCGACTTTGTCGGTGTCGTTGTTGCCAGTTCCGACAATAACGTCGCCAAATGGGGTGTGTTCTGAAAAGGTTCTAGCTCCATGGTTTTCAAAACCTACTATTTTGTTTGGATTGATGTTGATGGAAGTTTCTATGATTATGTTTCCAATAATTCTTTTGCTGCCGATATATTTGCTTTCATAGTCGAGAACACCGAGACAAGGGATTTCATTGTTGTTTTTGTCAATGAATTTGGAACCTAATAGTTGGAAACCGCCACAAACTGCTAAAACAACTTTGCCCATTTCAATAAGATCTTTAAAAGTGTCTCTGTAGTTTAGGAAGTCTTTGTAAACTAATTGTTGGGATTTGTCAGAGCCTCCACCGATGAAAAAGATGTCTCCTTCATGTAAATCAGGTTTTTCCTCATCAGAGAAGTTGATGATATTAGGTTTTATTCCTCTTTTTGAGCATCTCATTTTGAGGCAGTTGATATTGCCGATGTCTCCATATAAATTTAGTTGATCGGGATAAAGATGAAAAATATTGAGTTCCATTATAAATCACTCCTTTTTGATACGATATTTTCAATATAATCTCTTGTTTCAAATATTGCTGTATAAGTTGGCAGTACATAGACTATTTCAACATCATCTTCAATAGCTTGGTTTATTATCTTTTTAAAATTAGAATCGAACTTTATTTTATCTAAATCTACACCATCATATTTTTTCTTAAGTGCAATTTCTTCACATCTAATACCGCTGCAGTAATAATTTAAAACATCGTATTTATCTTCGCAAACTGTATAAGCATCCCAAATCCAGGATATATCTTCTCCATCTGCAGGATTGTCATTTAAAATATGCACAATAGACTTTGACCTTGAATCCTTAGATATTATATTGGAAACAGATGTTAAACCTATAGGATTTTTTGTTAGAATGACTTTTATAATCTTGTTTTTATACTCCATCTCTTCCATTCTGCCTAAAGAGAATGAAAATGATTCCATTGAAGATGTAATTTCATCATCACTGAAACTTAATTCTTTAGATAAAGTATAAACTCCTAAAGCATTATATGCATTGTAAATTCCATTGTAAGGATATCTGATTATAACATCGCTTTTGTCAAATTTAAAATTGGATATTGATATTTCTAATGAATTTGGACCTTCTTTAATATCCGTACATAAAACATCCGGTTTTTCTCTTTTATAAGAACAATCTAAACATTCATAATCACCAAAATGTCCATAAGTTTTTGATTTATACTCTAGTTTTCCACCACAGATTGGACAATTTTTTAAGTCTAGTGAAGAATTTTTAGTTTCATTAATATCCAAATCCAATCCAAAGGTTATGTTTTCATTACTTAGATTTTTAAATTTATTGACTAAGGGATCATCACAGTTTAACACTAAGGTAGTATTCGGTAATTTTTCAATAGCTACATAAAGCTCTTCAACCAGATTATCGATTTCTCCGTATCTATCCAGCTGATCTCTGAAAAAATTATTTATTATGATATAATCCGGTTTAATATATCGTGTAACATTTTTAAGTGAGCCTTCATCTACCTCAAAAACCCCATAATCATAAGAATCTTTTGGATTTTTAACATAAGTACTTGCAACACCTTGAATCATATTTGCTCCTCTAAGATTTGAAAGAACATTTGAAGTTTTACCTTTTATCACATGATTCAAAAGGTTATTTGTTGTAGTTTTTCCATTAGTACCTGTAATCAAAATAATTTTCCCGCATTTTTCATTTACACTATTTAATAATCCATTATCAATACTTAAAGCCACTTTTCCAGGTAAAGCAGTAGCATTTTTTTTAAGCATCTTTGAAACATAAATAGAAAACTTTCCACACATTATAGCTATTTTCTCTCTTATATTTACCATATAAAAACCTTCAAAATAGTATGATAATCTAAATCAATAAAAACTAATTTAATAAAAACAATTCAAAACACAAAATTAAATATCTACAGTAAGATGCTTCATTTTGTCTTTAAATCTCCAAAACATAAATTTAAATATTATAATTTATATTAATACGTTCATTTTGTCTTTAAATCTCCAAAACATAAAATTAGATATTTATAGTATGATGCTTTATTTTCTCTTTAAATCTCCAAAATATAAAAATTAAATATCTATAGTCAGATGAACTTCATCACCATCTTTAAANCCATATTTATCTCTTANTTTATCCTTCGATATGAATTCGAGGTAATGTTCTTCNTGTGTTGTNTTATCTGGAAATACAATAGCTCCTACTATGTCTTTATTTAGATATGCTTTAATATATTTAACTCCTCCAAATCCTTCATCAGGTTTTATAACATTTTTACAGCTGTTTTTCATGATTTGGATGTCATTTAATTTGTTCTTTTCTACAATGATATTGAGTGTTCCTGGAAATGGAGTAAAACCACATTTCTGATTAAATTGGGATTTATAAAAATCTTGATTTAAAAAGTAAGCTGCTTTTCCTAAACCAGTTGTAACAATTCCTGAAATTTCCATTTTAATCACTAATAATAAATAATAATATTTTTTTAATAATTGATGATAATCAGTTTTATTAACAATTCTTAATAAGTATGTAATATAATTAAGAATTGCTTTTTTTAATAATTGATGATATTAACAATCCTTAATTTACTTATATTGTCTAATAATTAAGGAATAATATAATATAATTAAAAATAATAATTCTTTCTATGTTTCAGTCTCATTGGTAGTGTTTTCTAATGTGAAAAGATGGATGAATGAGTCTTGATGGGAAGGTACGAAGTGTCTTATGGAAGTGTTGTTTCGGTCTTTAAATTCGATGTGGCCTTGATGAATTCCATTGTCAAAGTCATAAGTTCCATTTTTAATGTCGTCGGATGTGAAGTAACATAATATCTGGCCGTCTAATGAGATTGAATATTGGTTTTTGTTTTCAAATATTCCAACAGAGGATAGTACAGATTCGTTATCTAGTGTAAGATTGAAAAATGTAGCGTTTTGGGATTTGGAATTTATATTGAATTCAATGTAACCTTCGTATATGTCGCTAAGGTTGTTGAATTGGATGTTGTGGAGTACTGTGCTTGATTGGAATATTTCGGGTATTCGGCTATTAGCTATTACTTCTCCTGAAGATAAGTCTAATGCTTTTCTGACATCTGATGAAAGTCTAAATATTTCCATTTCACCGTCACGGGTATTGTTTACAAAGTATTTGGTATTGTCAATAATTATCGTATCGTTAACGCTCATTTCAAGAGTGCTTAATGCATCTTGTGGGACTCTTATAATCTCTGTTTCGTTTTCTATTGCTCCATCAATTGTGTATGGTCCTCTAACAGATATGGTTTGATGATAATCATCAGAAGAAAAGACAAGATTTCTTGATGTAAGTTCAACAGAGATTTTACCATCGGAAACTGTAGTTGCAGATAGGAATGTGGATAACATTAAAACAAGGATTACTCCAGAGATGATGACTGGAAAATGCATCTTTGCAAATGATCTGATTGACGATTTTGTATCATTTTTTCTAAGTATAGGAACAGATTTCTGAACAATTTTAATTAAGTAATAAACTGTTAAAAGTATACCTACAAACAATACAATTCCAGCAACTATTAATGGAATAACCGGAACGAAGAATATTATGAAAAGACCTAAGATAACCAAAGACAATCCCATAAATGCTGTTCTAATATAATTACCTAATGTGTCTACCATTGTGACACGGCCATAGTCTACAGCTCTGTCAATAATAGTTCTTACAACTTCATTAGCCATTTTATTTAAATCAGCTAATGGAGACATATCATGTGATATTTCACCAATATCCACTTCCAGAATCTTTATTCCATGAACATCAGCATCTAAAACAATACCAACATCCACACCATAATCCTTTTCAAATTTAATCTTATTTAACGAAGAACGTTTCCCTGCAAATTGACCGCTTAATGGTTGTTCAAATTTAAGTTCAGGGAAAAAGAATCCTAAAAGAGGTTTTGCTGTAAGTTCAGTTACACGACCGCTTTCTCTTGCAAATTTAGTCTTGGTAATATCAGTTTCACCATTCAAAATCGGTTTTATGATTTTATCTATTTTTTCAGTTGTCAAATTAGATAAATCCGCATCAATAAATGCTAAAACATCTCCATGAGAATATTTAAAACCTGTTTTAATAGCTGAACCTTTACCTTGATTGGTTTTATGTCCAATTACAATAGCTCCTGCTTTTTCAGCTTCTTCTGCAGTTCTATCCGTTGATCCGTCATCTACTACTATGACTTCATTAACATATGACAATTTACGAGCCACAGAAACAACCTTTCCAACTGTTGGCTCTTCATTAAATGCAGGAATAATTACAGACACTGAATTTTCACTTGAACTCTTACTCCTGATGGAAGCAAGTAAAAACACAATCATCATAATCAACCAAGACATAATTCACCTCTCTAAGAATTTTCAAATTTATTAAAATTTAAAGTCATTTAAATTTTAAAATTTAATCTAGTTTAATATCAATTTGAAATTTAATCTAAATTCATATTGTTTTAAAATTTAATCTAGTTTAATATCAATTTGAAATTTAATCTAAATTAATATTATTTTAAATAAATATTTTATAATATTAATAATATGTTTAATAGAATGTATAAATTTTGTTATTTGGCAATGATAAATCAAATGATAATCCAGGAATTTATGATAAATATAAATATTATAAAAAAATAGAATTAAATAAAGAAATGTTTAAAATTCAAAAATAATTATTATTTTTTACTAATAAGCAAAATCTAATTGTATTGCTATTCTTTTTATTAATAATAGTCAAAATTTGATTTAAATTATTATTTGTTAATAGCTAGCAGGGATATCATGGTTAAAGTTTCAGTTATTATTCCAGTTTATAATGATGAAGATTATGTAGAAGAGGCATTAGACGGAATATTAAATCAGACATTAAAAGATATTGAAGTTATTTGTGTTAATGATGGATCCACTGATGATTCTTTAAGAATATTGGAAGAAATTGCAGAGAGGGATGATAGGGTTTCTGTTTTTTCTCAAGAGAATAAAGGTGGAGGAGCTGCAAGAAATTATGGGATGAAATTTGCAAAGGGAAAATATCTCTATTTTATGGATGCAGATGATATTATTAAAGAAAATACTCTTGAGAGAACTTATAATGTTGCTGAGGAGAAATCCTTGGATTTTTTAATATTTAAAGCAATCAATTATGATGAGGATACAGATAAATATTATGAATCTGAAGGATACAGTATGAATGTCTTGGCTGATTTTGTAAAAGATGATGTTTTTAATTTCGACGATTTGGATGAGAAGATATTTTGTATTTCCGTTACTCCATGGTGTAAATTATATAATCGGGAATTTGTTATAAAAAGTAAAGCTCAATTTGCAGAAGGACTTATTTTCCATGACAATATATTCTTTTGGGGCATTTTATTTGAAGCAAAAAGAATTTACTTTTTAAACGAATGTTTATACATACGCAGAAGACACAGCAAATCATCTACAGGTTCTAAAGACAAACGATTTTTAAATATAATTCCGATTACCAACATGATTTGGGATATTTTTAAACAGTTCAATGTTTTTGATAGATTTAAAGGAAAACTTTATAATAAAAAAGTTAATGTTTTCATGTTTCGTTATTTAGAAATTCAAAAGGAATACAAAGAATTATATTTTAAGGAAATGAAAAAAGATTTCTCATCAATCGATGATAAAACATATTTATATCCTAGAACTCTAGAAAATTATGAATTCGTATTAGAATCTGATACTCATAAGGAATTGGATCTTTTACTTCAAAAAAGAAATCTTAATGATAAAAATGAAGAATTGGCTAAAAAGAATAAAAAACTAGAAAATGAGAATAAAAAACTTAAAGATAAAAATAAAAAACTTAAAAAAGAGCGAAAAGAGTTATTGTCCTCCAATAGTTGGAAATTAACTAAACCAATTAGAAATATAGGTAGAAAATTAAAATAAATTTATATTAAATTATGTTAAATTTATATTTGGAGGTGTAGATATGGGGAAAAAAGCTATTGTATTTGATAACTCCGGAACATTGATTGAAAGATACAGGGTTATAAAGGATTTGTCTACAGGTGAATTAATTACTCATATTAATTCTTTAGATTTGATTGATGAACTTGAAACAGCTGCTCTTGTAGTTTTACAGTTTAATACAAACTGTTTAAAAAAACTTAGTAGAGATACAAAAATTAGAGATCTGATTTTAAATTATAATATTGATTTTGATATTAGCTATTCATCTGTTCACATTAGTGATGAGGATGTAAAAGATATTTTAAATGATGATCCTGCTACGATTAAGGATATTACTGATGGTTTTCCTCTTTTAAAAGAAAAAGTTCCTGATATGGAACTTTGCAACGGTTCAGCTATTATAATCGATTTTGATAAACATTCTATTGCATATACCATAAGTTCTGCAGGTCATCTTTTCCCGAATGTTATAGATACTGTAGACAAACTTCAAAATGAAGGTATTGATGTATTTATAGCATCTGGAGACCGTTCAGGAGCTATTCAAAAGCTTTCCAAAATAATAAACATTCCTCCCGAACATGGTTTTGCTACTGCAAGCACTAAAAGAAAAGCGAACATCGTATCCAATTTAAAAGATAAAGGTTATAAAGTCATGATGGTTGGTGATGGTCCTAATGACATTTTAGCTTTTAATGAAGCTGATGTTTCAGTTTTAACTACCGAACAAAAGGAAGATGGCTCTGATAATAATCTTAAAGACTCTGCAGATTTTGTCATTGACGAAATATCTCAGGTTTTAGATATTGATTTTTAAATTTTGTATTTATAGACTTAATATGGTTTTAATCTACGTTTTCTAAATTTGCATTTACACCCTTACACTTTTAATCCACATCGTTTTCTAAATCTTTTATTTTCTTAGCCGGAACTCCAACTACTAGGCTATTATCTTCAATATCCTTTGTTACAATAGCTCCAGCACCTACAACAACATTGTTTCCTATAGTGACTCCAGGCAGTATTGTTACTCCTCCTCCAATCCAGACATCATTTCCTATTTTTATAGGTTTCGCAATTCCTAATTGTTCTCTTCTACCTTTTGGATTTAGAGGATGTCCTACAGTTGAAATCATGGTATTAGGTCCGATCATAACATAGTCTCCAATGGTTACAGGAGCAATATCCAATATTGTTACATTGTAATTTGCCAGGAAATAGTCTCCTGCTTTGATATTTAAACCATTGTCACAATTGAATCCTGGACAGATTGTTATATTTTCTCCTGTTTCACCAAATAATTCTTCTATTATTTCATATCTGTTTTCATCAAGTTGTGGTGTGTTATTTAATTTTTGGCATATTTCCATTGCTCTGATTTTACGGGCATTGACTTCTTCATCGGTTATGTCGTAAGGTAATCCTGCATCTAGCTTTTCAACTTCACTCATTTCATCTGGTTTCATTTTATCTATTCATCCTTTATTCTTTATTTAAAAATTTTTCAATTACTTTTTTACTTATTTAAAAATTTTTAAATTGCTTTTTTACTTATTTAGAAATTCTTCAATTACTTTTTTGCTTTTTAAAACATTATCGAATTTATTCAATTCTATAATTCCGTTGTCTACTTTTTTCAGCAAGTTTAAATCAAGGGTTCCTTCTCCAATAGGGAGGTGCTGATCTTTTATACCGTTATTGTCGTTTAGATGATAATAGATTATCCCAGGTATCTTTGTAAATTCTTCGGGATTGGAACAAGTGTTTGCATGGCCTAAATCTATTGTAATAGAACAGTTAGTTTCTTCTCTTATCTTTTCAAGTTCTTCTACTTTATTTCCTAAAAATGAAAATCTTTCAGGCATATTTTCTACGGAAATTTTTGTTCCAAGTTCATCAGCATAATCTGTTAATTCTTTGATTGATTCAATAGCAAAATCCAATGCCACTTTACGAAGAACATCATCTCTTCTTCCTATTTTTCCGGGATGTGTTGTTACAGCTTTTGCTCCTATTTCTGATGCCAGTTCTAAGCATTCTTTACTTTGAATTTTAGATTCATTTCTTACTCCTTCATTTAAACTTGCTAAATTCAAATCAACTGTAGTTCCATGAATATAAACGTCTAAATCATAGGATTTGAATGCTTCTAACTTTTCTTTATATTTTAACAGATATCTTGGATGCATATGTGCTTCACATAAGAATTCTACACTGTCAAATCCTCTTATTGTAGCTTCTTCAAGCATATCATCAATAGATTTCATAATTAATGATAATGTTGAAAATCCCATTTTCATTTAAATCCCTTCATAATTGCTTGTTAATCTTTCTTTGTTTTCTTATTTTTCTTGATATTACACTTTTATTAATGTAAATCATAAATGATTAAATAAGGTCCAGATTTCCGGGTATTTTTCAGCTATTGCATCGTCTATAAGTTTAGAAGCTTCTTTACTTATGCTGAATTCCGGTTCTGTTTTTCTTAAATATCTTAAGACTGCTGCTGATTTTGCAGACCACAAGGTTATTCTTGGATTTTTTTCTACAGTTTCAATCACATCAGATATATTCTTTTCATCTTCTTCAGTTAAAAAACTTTCATCTTCATTTTCCTCGATAATATCATCAATATTACTTATACTTTCATCTTGAACTTTATTTATTTCAATCGATTTTTCATTATTTTTGATATCATCTTTGAAGCTATTATTCTCATCAAGCTTATCTACAGTTTTCGCTGAAATTTCTTCCTTATAATCAACTTTTTCAGTTCCTGATTTTTCATCTGATTTCTCTTCTTCATTAATCTCACTTATCTCATCATCATTGTTAAAGACATTTGTATAATTTGAACTTTCAATGACATTGGTTTCAACTGTATTTTCTGACTTTTTATTATTTTCACCTTTTTCTTTATCTTCCAGTTTTTCATCATTAATTCTATCAGTTTCCTCTATTTCATTGACTTCACTGATTTTTTCATCTTCTTTCGTTTTATCTTCAATATTTTCATCTTTTTTTCCTTCATCTTCAATACTTTCATCTTCTTCGGATTTTTTAAGCATATCCTCTAAAGTTAAACCCTCATTTTCATCTTCTGCAGAGATTTTTGGAATTAAAGAATCCAATCCTCTGCCTAATCCTGAATTTTTTTCTTTTTTTGCCATAGTTTCCCCTTTTTATTTTTATTTTATTTTTTTTTAGTTATTTTTTTAGTTAATAGCTATTTTTACTTAATAGCTATTTTTTTAGTTAATAATTATTATTAATTAATAATCTTAATGGATATTGATTATCGTTTTTTAAATTTTTATTTAGCTATTTTTCAATGGATTTATTCATTATCATCTCTTTTTAATATTTCCTTAGCTAATTTCAAGTATGCAATTGATCCTTTACTTTCAGGGTCATATTGTATGCATGGTTTTCCATAACTTGGTGCTTCAGCCAATCTGATATTCCTTGGAATTATTGATTTGAATATGTATTCATTACCCTTGAAGTATTTTTTAAGCTCATTATATACTTCCCTACCTAATCGTGTTCTTGCATCGTATAATGTTAATAAAATACCTTTTATTGGTGTCGGACTTCTAAGACGGTTTTCAACTAGTTTTATTGTATTCATTAAATCTGCTAAACCTTCAAGTGCAAAGTATTCTGCTTGAATAGGTATCAATACACTATCTGCTGCAATCAATGAATTTATTGTTATTACTCCAAGAGATGGAGGTAAATCAATTATTATATAATCGAATATGTCTTTTATTGGTGATAGTAGGTTTTTAAGTGCAATGTGATAGTTATCTTCCTGACTTAATTCTACTTCTATTCCACTTAAATCAATATTACTTGGAAGTATGAAAAGATTTTCAATTTTTGTAGGAATAGTTGCTTTTTGAACGCTGCATTCATTAACAAGAGCTGTATAAACTGTATTTTTAAGGTCTGTTTTGTTAATTCCAAAACTTGTAGTAGCATTTGCCTGAGGATCCATATCCACTACAAGAACTGCTTTTCCCATTACAGCTAATGATGTAGCTAAGTTTACTACAGTTGTTGTTTTTCCACATCCACCTTTTTGATTCATAATAGCTATTGTTTCGCTCATTTTAATTCTCCTTAGTTTCTACATTGATGAGTAATGTTTTAATCAGGTTTTTTATTTTAATTAAAAATTACCTATTTATAGTCTTACTTATTGGTTTTGAGTTATTCCTTATAACTCATTACTTCTAAGTTATTAATTTTAACTTATTACATTTAACTTATTTCTTTTAACTTATTAGTTATATATTATACTTTATACCTTATACTATATAAGTTTTAACTTATATCTTAAACTTTATACTTTATAATTTATAACTTATGTTTTATAAGTTTTAAGTTTTAAATTTTAAGTTATTACTAATAACTTATTTGTTATAAATTATAAGTTATAAGTAATAATTTATTAGTTATTATTTCTTAATTATTAGTTATAAGTAATAAGTGGTAATGATTTTATAATAGCTTATAAGTTATCACTATTATTTTTTCTCTAATTTTGTGCTGTTTTAAAGAAATTTTCTCAAAAATAGCTCTTAAAAATAGCTAATATCAGAAAATATAATGTGAAAATATGATTAAAAT
>Ga0065708_1006644_pt1 | contig 15748 bp, 17 predicted proteins | sample Hoacrofraction12_2_FD_59095 | JGI IMG/M metagenome (GOLD analysis project Ga0065708, IMG submission 59095) | Hoatzin crop microbial communities from Cojedes, Venezuela, sample from fiber fraction 12 v1 | ecosystem: Host-associated > Birds > Digestive system > Esophagus > Crop | place: Venezuela... | reverse complement strand
ATGTGGAATTACGAATGTGGAATTACGAATGTGGAATTACGAATGTGGAATTACGAGTGTGGAATTACGAGTGTGGAATTACGAGTTACGAATTAGTCGGCTTTCGCCGATTACAAATTGTATAATTACGAATTGAATAATTCAACATCGAGCCGAAGGCGAGACCAATTCGTAATTCGTAATTCGTAATTCGTAACTCGTAACTCGTAACTCGTAACTCCACATTCTTGGACAAGCCAAGCGGCAGAGCCGTAACGTAATTTGTGAATGTTGCAATGTTGCAAAATCCTCCCCCCCGCTCCCCGAAAATTTGGAGGAAATTGACAAAATCACCCTAAAAAATTTGGCGGAAATTGACAAAATGATTATTTTTGCACTATGGAATGGCTCTTTTCTGATGATTATTTCGGATATAAGTTTCCGGAGCCCCAATATTTGGGTGCGAAATACGTTCATCGAGGCTGGATAGCAGAGAATGTTCCGCAAAATGCAGAAGTTGTGCTTGATGCGTTTGGCGGTTCTCAATCTGTGGCTTATACGTTGAAGCAGATGGGCAAAACCACTCTCACCAACGACTTTTTGAGCTTTGATAGCAAAATAGGCAAGGCACTTGTCGAAAACAATTCGGAGAAATTAAGCAGGAATGATTTGGATATCTTGCTTTCAGACAACAGCAACCCTGAATATTTCGACTTGATGGACAAAGTGTTTTCCGACATATTTTTTACGCACGATGATGCTTGCTTTGCCGATTCTGTCAGAAGCAATGTGAGCAAGTTGAACAATCCTCTGAAGGAGTCGTTGGCATTAACCGTTATGTGCAGGAGCATGACGCGAAAAGTTACGATGGGGCATTTTGCACATACTCAAGCCCTCGTATATGCCGCCGACCCTAAGCGCGTTCAACGAAATAGAAGTCTCGTGAGGCCACTTAAAGATTTGTTTCTTGAACTTGTCCCCGAATACAATGCGGCTGTGTTTGACAACCATAAGCCGAATCGGAGCTATAATGAGAACATTCTTGATCTGTTGCCCAAATTGAACGATGTGGACGTAGTATATTTCGACCCTCCTTATTGCAATAGCCATGCCGACTATCAATCGTTCTACCATTTGCTTGAAACATACGTTGAATATTGGAAGGACAAGGATTTCGTGAATGGTACGCACCGTTACGAACCCAAGCGATATAGTGGGTTTGACAAGAAGAACGAGGCTTTAGAGAGTTTCAAGACCATGTTTCGGCTTTCCCAAAAAATTCCATATTGGATTTTAAGTTATAATGACAGGAGCTATCCCGACATTGAGACGATGGTTTCGCTAATATCTCCATATAAGAACGTAGATATTAAGCGAAAGAAATATTGCACATCGCGAGGTGGGAAAGGAAGTGTCGCGGGGAGTAGTGAAATCTTACTAATATGTACGGATAAATGAGAACAGATATGACTAATTTTGAGAAATGGGACATTGCGTTCAACAAGCAAGAGATGTATCGCTTCAATCACGATGCGAATGGTCTGCTATGGCTTAAGACAAGGGCGATATGCAGAGGCAAACAATTGGCAAAATTCCTTGACAAGTATGGGGTAACATTGTCGGAGAAAAAGTCGAAGGAGAAAAATCGTGAGCTCTTTGAGTTGCTTGAAAACGAAATAGAGGCAACCGATTGGCTTGATGAATTCCTGCGTGATACGGATAATGAACTTTACAAAACGCTTGGTGTGGATGAGGAAAAGTTGAAGGAGGATTTGTTCAACATCCGAGAATATCATTGGGGAGGAGACCAAACGAACTCGCTCGATAAATATATGGTGTCCCACTATGTGAAGTCGATCAGTGATTATAATGAGTTGTTAAGTAAACGCGATGACATTGCCGAGAATGCGTGGAAATACGTCCAACTGAGTTGGTTCAATAATTGGACTTCCTATTTGATAGAATCTTTGTTTAAAAAGCATCCGAATGTAATATCTGCCGTTGGTGAGATTAAAAGCGTTGACTTCTTCATAAAGGATAATCCCATTGATCTCAAAGTGACGTTCTTCCCAAAAGAATTATTACAAAGCAAACTAAAAAACATATATGGTAAAAGTGAATTGTCGTGGCTAAAACAGATGGCAAAAGAAAAGGGCATCGGCTTTGGCAAGGGAAGTGACTCGCTTGTTCAATATGAGATTCTCCGTAAGTTGGAAATAAACCATCAGCAACAAATTCTTTCGCAATTCCATGAGCATCGTCGTCAAGTGGTTGAAGCGTCTATGCGCAATCCTTTAGAGCTGTTGAAGTGGCTTTATGAAAATCAAGGACCGATGCGCTTTGGAGCCGAGAACCGATTGTTTTTGATAATGGTCAACCGTAATGATATGGATGAATCGTGGGAGATGAAGCGACAATTTGAGATTATTGAACCCAAAGTAAAAGACTATCTGGACAATTTTAACGACAATACATTGAAAGAAGTGAACTTCACTTTCGCAGGAAGAGAATACAAAGCCCTTTCCGATGTTATTTTCATTATAAATTAGTATCGAGAGCGACTTAGCTTCTTGATGTGGTCACGGGCGGTCTGCCATGCCACATATATACAGATGGGGCGGAAGGAACTCCTATTGGGGGCTTTTTCCGCCTGTTTTGTGGGTATGTGTGCGGGGCGAAAAATGTTTGTAAAATAAATGGGGAATTGCTTGGTGGGAGAGAAAACTTTTTGTACCTTTGTGGGGTTTTCGGGAAGGAGGAGAAAAACACAGCGTTTTCGGCTTCTTTCGGGATAACACAAACTTTTTAATGACCACATAGAGATGGCAAGAATATCTGAAGAGGAATGCCAGGTGCGCGTGCAGGTTGCGCGTGAACAGATGGCTTCCGTGGTGCGCTCTGGGATGTCTTCGGAGTGCGCCAGGCAGATGTGTGGCGTCATAGGGGTGGCGTTGAGACCGGTGGGATTGGCTTCCGACGACCCGATATGGGAGGAGCTGGACGAACTGCCGACGAGGATGGCGCACTTGGAGGACGAAAGGGCGAAGGGGAGGCAGACACCGCCGGTGCAGTGGTCGGTGAACCACGGGAACCAGAACTATTTTAATGGGCATGAGGAGAATGGCCTTACGAACCTTTCGGGTGGCGCGGGGCAGACAACGATTAGCAGTACTACACGATGATGATAGGGACTTTGATTAACTTTGGAACGGTGAACGACATTGACGTGCGCGACGCGGTGAGCATCACGGTCGATGGCAGCAGGGTGGAGATTGTGAGGCACGAGGCGTCGGTGCCTGCGCAGGTGGCGGAGTGTGTCGGTGAGGTGTGCGAGGACGATGTGGAGGCGGAGTGCGATGTGGAGGAAGAGAGGCGTGCGGCTCTGGTGGAGCGGATTTTGGGCTTCGTGGAGGCTTGCGAGGCTTGCGCTACGGATGGTTGGCGTGGCAAGACGAGTAGCTTGTGGCGCGTCGTGGTGGATGGCAACGCGGAGGCTTTTGCCGATACTCGGTGGCAAAAGGGTTGCGACTTCAACAAGAAATTGGTTTATCATGTGTTGGGCGAATTGCGTGCGCGGGGTGTCTATCATGTGGAGGCGTCGCGCGAATTTCCTGAGTTGCTTGGCGATAAGGAGGAGAAAAAGTATCGTGGCTACATCGACGGTGGGCTAACCTACATTAATAATGCTTCGATACAGAAGAGCTTGAAAGATTCGATAAGTGAGGCTATAAGTGATTCGGACGGAAGGGATTGATTTTTAGGATGTTCTAAAATTCCATAGTAAATGTTTTAAAACACGCTTGCCGTATTTTTACAACACGGAGTTTTGTGTCGTACCTTTGCACCGTCATCGGGAATGATGCCCGTTGGCGGTTAATTTTTTTATTCACATTATTAAAAAGAAAGGAATAGAATATGGAAGGAATTTTCAAAGTGAAGGCATTGGGCGAGGTTGCTTCGGGACTGAGCAAGCGCGACGGACGCACTTGGACGCGACGCGAGGTGTGGCTCGAGGAGGTGAACAAGAGTTATCCGGACGAGGTGTGGGCCTCGCTGACGGGCGATGCGGTGGGACGTTTCGGCTTCGTAGTGGGCGACAAGGTGCGGGCCACGGTGGCTTTGGGCGTCGATGAGTATGAGGGTCGTCGTTACCAGCGGGCGCACGTTGTGAGGTTTGAGCCGGGGGAGGATTTTCGTCCCTTTTGACGTGGAGTGGTAAGGCTTTTAAGTTTTAAGTTATGAGTTTTTAAGTTCGTTGGTGCCCCCTGCAACTCAGGAACTCAAAAAAACTTAAAACTCAAAAAAACTAAAAGAACTCAAGAGATGGTCAGGAGTTACGGACGAATGGAGTTGGCGCAGATGTACTCGCCGGAGGTTACACCGCAAAGGGCTTGGCGCAGGCTCAGGGAGTGGATTGCGTTCAACGGGGAACTGTCGGAGATGCTTCGTAGGACGGGATACGACGGGCGACACCGGTCGTTCACTCCTCGGCAGGTGGGGCTCATCTTTGAATATTTGGGGGAACCGTGAGAGAATTACGAATGACGAATGACGAATGTTGAGTTGTCGCTTCGCGATGAAGAATTATTCAATTACGAATTTGTAATGACGAATGTTGAGTTATAGGATTGTTCAACACCAACTTATATAAAATATAAGATAAAATGAAGTTTGAAAGAAGAAATGCCATTGATGGATGGACGGGAGGATTGAGAGGAGAAGGCGGACGATGGAAGTTGCCGTGCATCGGGCGGAAAGACCTCGGCCTGTGGGCTCGGCTTAGGATGCTTGCGGTGATGTCGTATCTCGACATTATGAGGGAGAGGTTTTTTAGTCCTCGGTCCGTGGGGCGGGCGAAAGTTGTTCCACATGAATAGTGTTGTAAGTTTAACATCATAAATTTTGAAAATGATATGTTAATAGAAGAAAGAAATCCCCTGTGGGGTGTGCCTGAGGGCATTGAGAGAAGGAAACGCACGAAGGAGATTATCGTGCATTGTACGGGAACGCCTGAGGGCCACGATTTCTCGGTGGACGAGATTAGGGCTATGCACCTTCGGAAAGGTTGGAAGGACGTTGGCTACCACTATGTCATCACGCGCGACGGACGTGTGTGGGAAGGCCGACCTGAGGAGCTTGTGGGGGCGCATTGTCAGGGACACAACTTCAAGTCGGTGGGCGTGGCCTACGTGGGTGGCTTGGATGAGCATGGCTCGATGGCTAAGGACACGCGCACGGAGGCTCAACGGAGGGCGATGGGCGATTTGTTGGCGTGGCTTCACGAGCGCTATCCGAAGGCCTCGTTGCATGGGCACGGGGAGTTCGTGAACAAGGCTTGTCCGTCGTTCGACGTGGTGAAAGAGTATGGCGATGTGTTTTCGCCGGTGGGAGACGCGATTGCCTCCCTAAAAAAATTAAAAAATAATTTTTAAAGGATTATGAACATTAACATTCAAATTCCTGACGATGCGGTAGCTAAGATGCTTTCATCGAATCGCAGGCTTCAGGGAACGATTAGTTTGGCAAATGCCAAGGAGGGTAATTTTCATCCTCACAACAAGAACGCGCAGGTGGAGACCGACCGCATTTGCTTGCCTTTGCGCACGGGGAAGGCTTATTTCTCGCGCGGCAAGATGAGCGTGAGGTTGAATGTGGACCGCAGACAAGTGGAGTCGCCTTTGGAGGCCATCACGGGCGATTTGGCAGAGGCTCGCGACTTCTTCGAGGAAAAGGAGGTGAACCATGTTTGACTTTGTTGAATCAGTGAGGAGCCAAAGGGCGTGCGAGTGTACGCCCGACCTCTTCCGACGGGTGATTGACTCTCGCGAGGTGGCATCGGTGTGTGCCGAGATTGCGGATGCTCGCGAGGCTTGCTCGCGTGGCGAGATGGGGCGCGAGGACTTCGACACATTCAAGGCGGAGAGCAAGAAGCGTCTTCCTGCGTTTTGCTTTCAGGCTCACTTTGGTGGCGACGGGCGGAGGCTCAACAAGAACGCGGTGGCGTCGGGGCTTTGCATCTACGACAAGGACCACGTTGCCGACCCTGAGGGGTGGTTTGCCGAGCGCGTGAAGCCTAACGTGGAGGCGTGGCAGGTGGTGTTGGCGCATAAGACGCCGAGTGGCGAGGGTGTGCGATTGGTGTTCCGCGTGGCAAAGGGCGTGAGCCTTGCCGATGCCCAATATTCGCTCTCGCGTGCGCTTGGCGACGACGACTACGACGGGAGCGTGAAGGACACGGCGCGAGCGTCGTTTGCCGTTCCTCGCGACTATATTCTCTATGTTGACATGGAGGGTCTTTTCGCGCCCACTCCGAGCGACTACGCTATGCCTTTCGAGGTGGTGAGTGCTTCGGGCGTGGCCAAACGTAGCGTTTCTCAAAAGACGAAGAAGGAGGTCGAGGCGCAGGACAAGCGATGGAAAACGAAACGTCCTACGGAGCGCACCATGCGGATTGTGGAGCGCGGCATGGAGAAGCGCGGCATCACGAAGGAGGCGTTGCGCAGGGAGGGTCAGCGCCACTATATGCTTGCCAACCTGCTCTCAACGGGCATCACGCGCCTATTGACGAAGGAGGAGCTGATGGGTGCGGTGAAGAAGTTGGCTCCCGCGTTTGCTCGCGAGGACGATTGTTGGCGACTTGTGGATGATTGGTATCGCAACTATCGCAACGACATGAAGCCCGTATCGCAAGACATGGCACTCACCTTTGCCGACCTGTTGGGCGAGGAGAAGAAAGAGGACAAGAGCGAGGAGACGGAAGCGCCTGAGCCTAAGCCCACGAAGCCCGATTTCACGATGAGCATAGACGACTTGCCCGCTGGATTTGGTGCCTCGCTAAGGGGTGTACCCGACAATCTTCGCATGCCCGTGCTATGCGCCATATTGCCCCTTTGCGGTGCCTACGCCGACCAAGTGGAGGTGCGCTATGCCGACGGGAAACGCCATCGGTTGGGATTGATGAGCATCATCGTGGGCGAACAGGCATCGAAGAAGAGCGCGTGCAAGGACGTGGTGGATATTTGGAAACGTCAGATGCACGAGGATGACATGGTGCAACGCAGGTTGGAAGACGAGTGGAAGCAACGACGCAAGAATCGCAAGGCCAACGAGAAGGGCGAACCCGACCCGCAGGTGCTCATTCGCGAGATACCCGTAACCACGTCGTGCTCAACGCTATTGAAACGGTTGAAGAACTCGCGCGAACATTGTCTGTACTCGTTTGGCGAGGAACTCGACACCCTGCGCAAGACCAATGGTGCGGGCTCGTGGTCGGCGAAATACGATGTCTATCGACTTAGCTTCGACCGAGGCGAATGGGGGCAGGACTACAACTCCGACCAAGCCGAGAGCGGCATGGTGAAGGTGGCCTACAATTGGACCATTCTCGGCACATACGGAGCCCTGCACAAGTGTTTCGGGAAAGGCAACATAGAGAACGGCCTCTCCTCGCGCGTCATGGTGGCCGAGATGCCCGACAACAGGTTTGCCCCGATGACTACCTTTGCCGACCCGACACCTGAAGACGACGAACTCATACAACAATCGGTCGATACGCTTCGCTCGGCATCGGGATTTCTCGACACGCCACGACTTCGCGAGTGGGCCGCCGAGTGGGTCGAGGAGAAGCGCGTGGAGGCCTCGCAATCCATCGACGTGGTGAAGGACACCTATCGCAAGCGCGCGTGCGTGATAGCCTTCCGTTGTGGCGTCATCTTCGCGTTGTTGGCCGGTGGCGAGAGCGACGTTTGCATTGCCTTTGCTCGCATGATGGGCGAGTATGTGTTGAGAGAGCAATGCCGTCTCTTTGGCGAGGGTTTGGAGGAAGAAAATGGTTCGAGCAAGCCTGAGTGCAAAAGCAACGAGAACATCCTCACGAGCCTGCCTCGCGAGTTCACCATGGACGACCTGCGCGCGCTAAAGGGCAAAGGTTTCCCCGACGGTACCTACCGTATGATAATCTCCCGTTGGCGTCGCGAGGGATGGATAGAGAAGCAGGCTCGTGGCGTGTGGCGAAAATGTTGATAATTTGTTTTTATCGTTATATGTTCTTTTTTTGATTGGCGGATGGGCGCGATGCTCGTCCGTCATTTTTTGGGGAAAAATGCAACATTGCAACATTGCAACATGTTGCGTTAGTAGGTACGGGGTTTCCCAATGAGGAGTGAGACATGACTTGCTTGTCATTTTTTCAGACAGGATAAACAAGATTGACAAGAAAAATAATCCTGAAAATCCTGTTAATCCTGTCAAAAAATAAAGTTAAAAGTTTGAAATTTAAAGTTTAAAGTTTAAAGTAAAAAAGATGGATGCAATTAAATTGAACAACGGAGTGGATATGCCACTCGTAGGATATGGAGTGTTTCAGGTGAGTCCTGAAGAGTGTGAACGATCGTAAACTTCGACGACGCTAACGTGAGAATGGGCATGCAACAGGCTTTGAAAAAATATGACTTTTAATCGTTCGCATCGACGACGAGAGTAAGGATAGGAAACGAGGCAAGTAGATGAGAACATCGCTCGCCTCGATTCTTTTTGTAAATAAGAAAAGAAAAACGGGGAAATGTTTGTTGTAGTGAATATTTTTGCTTATCTTTGCACCCTACAACATACATTTCTATGAGCAGGAAGACGTTTGGAAAGGTGATGCCACGAGCCTTGTCGCACAACTTGGCCTTGATGGGCGAACAAATAATGTTGGCTCGCAAGCGCAGGCATTTGTCGATGCAAGACATAGCCGATAGGGCTACGGTAACGCGCCTCACGGTATCGAAAGTGGAAAAGGGCGACCCGTCGGTGTCGATGGGCATCTACGCTCGCATTCTCTATGCGCTCAACTTGGAGGGTGACATTTGTCTCATTGCGGCCAACGACCCTCTCGGTAGGGGGTTGCAAGACGCGGAATTGTAATTTTTTAGTTCTTTATTTTTTTAGTTTTAGATTGGAACTCGCAAACATATGTTACGCCTTTGGCGCTTCGCTTGTCGAAGAACTTAAAACTCACGAATAAAAACTCAAAAATGAAAAAGATATACGTATATGCCGATTTCGATTTTCTCTCGCAAGCCGAGGAGATAGGGACGCTCTCCTACGAGCGCGTGAGAGGCAACGACCACTTCGCCTTCGAGTATTCGCGCGAGTGGCTTGCGAGGCATGGCGATGTGATGTTGAGTGGCGACGTGATGAACGTTCGTGGCATCCAGCATACTCGTAATGGCATCGACGTGTTTGGTTTCGTAAAAGATTCGTTCCCCGACCGTTGGGGACGTATTCTTTTAGACCGTAGAGAACGCCTGATGGCTAAGAAGGAGGGAAGGCAGGCAAGGACACTTGGCAACTACGATTATCTTGTGGGTATCGAAGACCTTACCCGAATGGGCGCTCTCCGATACAAGCATGAAAGGCAGGGCGAATTTATCAACACGGGGGCAAAATATAGCGTTCCGCCCATTGAGAACCTGCGCGCATTGTGTGATGCTTGCCAAGCCATAGAACAAGCGGAAGAGCGCAACGAATTGCCCGAACAACGATGGCTCGACCAACTCATAAAGCCCGGTTCGTCGCTCGGTGGCGCACGCCCGAAGGCAAACGTAGCCGATAGCGACGGGACACTTTATGTGGCTAAATTTCCATCGAAAAGAGACTTGGAAAACACGGAACTATTGGAACACTTCGCTCACTTGCTTGCGAAGAAAGCCAAAATCGCAACGGCCAACACCAAGTTGATAAAGATTTCAAAGGAGCGCGACCTAGTGCTTTCCGAGCGTTTCGACAGGACAAAAGAGGGTAGGCGCATCCATTTCGCCTCGGCCATGTCGCTGTTGGGTTTAGACGATGGATGCGGTGCCGACACGGGTANCGGTTATCTCGACATCGCAGATTTCATAGTGAGAAATTGCGCCGACGCGAAGCAAAATCTCAAAGAACTCTATCGNAGGGTGGCCTTCAACATCATCTTTGGCAACACGGACGACCATTTCCGAAACCACGGNTTTCTACTCACCNCAAAGGGATGGACACTCGCGCCGGCCTACGACATCAACCCCTCCACGAGCCATCATCAATGTCTATTGATAAACGAGACTACCGAGCAAGCGGACATCGAGGCTTTGCGCCAATCGTCTGAAAGCTATATGCTTGACGACCACGAGAGCAGAGAGATTATTGACGAGGTGGTGGATGCAATTCGCGATTGGCGAACCGTTGCCACCGAAAACCAAATTCCCCTGCGTGCGTTGGCAAAATATTCCGAGCGATGGGACATTTAGTTTTTTAGTTCTTAAGTTTTTTAGTTAGATGGGAACTCACAAACTGAAAACTCAAAAACTCACCACAACGTTTGGCAATATCGCGCCTTTTCGTTACCTTTGTAGCGTAAACGAAGAAACTATGCGATATATGAAACGAAACATCATTCTTATCTTGTTGACACTCATTGCATTGCAAGGCAGAGCACAAACCAATCTGTTCGGAACGTGGTCGGGAAAACTCAACGTGATGGGCTCTTCGCTCACGCTGGTGCTAAACTTGGAGCAGGGCGATGGCGACGTCGTGGTTACGCTTGATAGTCCCGACCAGGGCGCAAAGGGCATCCCTTGCTCGCGGGAGTTCTTGTCCGACGATTCCCTTTCCGTGAAGGTCGCGATGATAAACGCCAGTTATAGCGCACGATTGAAGGATGGAAACCTAATCGGAGCGTTCACCCAAAATGGGATGTCGTTTCCCCTGACGATGAAGCACGAAGCCCCGAAGGAGAACCGCCCACAAACGCCGAAACCACCATTCCCATACACCGAGGAGGATGTAACGTTCCAAAATGCGGGCTACACCTTCCACGGCACCCTGACCCTACCAGAGGGTTATGACAAGCAGACGCCCGTCTTGGTGATGGTTACGGGTAGCGGGCTACAAAATCGCGACGAGGAGTTGATGGGTCATCGCCCCTTTGCGGTAATAGCAGACGCATTGGCTCGACAAGGCATCGCAACTATGCGCTACGACGACCGGGGATGGGGCGACAAATCGTTCTCTCCCCTCGATGACACCATCGACGACCACAAGACGGATGCCGAGGCTTGCGTGCACCTGATGCGTGAGCGTTTCAAACACGTGGGAGTGATAGGGCATAGCGAGGGCGGCACCATCGCCCTGATGCTAGCAAGCGAGGGTAAAGTGGACTTTTGCGTCTCGTTGGCAGGCATGGCGGTGTCGGGCAAGGAGACCCTGCTCGACCAAAATCGCACGATGCTCTCTTTCTATGGCATCCCCATAAAACAGGTGAACGACTATTGCAAGGCTCTCGGAGCGGCCTTTGACAACATCATCGCAGACAAGCCCATAGAGGATGATGGCACGAACCTGCCACCATTCATGAGACAACAATTCAAGCCCGCCATCCAGCAAGCATCGTCTCGCTATATGCGCGATTTCTTGAAGACCGACATCCGTGCTTCGTTGTCGAGAGTGAAGTGCCCCGTGTTGGCCCTCAATGGCAAGCGCGACACGCAGGTGAACGCCTCCGCCAACCTCGAAGCCATAGACAAGGGCTTGACCAAAAGCAAGCACGAGGTGGTGGCCTACGACGATTTGAACCACCTGTTCCAGCATTGCCAGACGGGTCTCGTAGATGAGTATCACAAGATAGAGGAGACCTTCGCCTCAGAGGTACTCACAAAGATTATCGAGTGGGTCAGGGTTGCGATTAAGTGAGCAAATACCGAACTTTGCTCTAAGTATTCCGAGCGTGGACAATTTATCCTAAATATGCCCGCGTAAATAAAGAAAGCGCACCCTCGTTATGAGAATACGCTTTCTTATATGATCCTGTTAATGTACAGCCCATGGAGCATACGTTCTTTTCTTGTAATATTTGTTTTTGAAATAGAAACAAATTTCCACTCCATAAATATTATTACTACCTGAAGAACTCCAACTAAATGAGCTTGCTTTTAAAGTAACATTTCCTTTATATAACACTGACGAATATGCTTTTAAATCAGATGAAGACAAACTTCCAGAAGCATTAATATAGTATTCTCCATTTACAAAAATATAAGCATCGGATATTTCGATATCATATTGAGATTTATTAGATATTACTGCTTTAAAACTTATGTTTACATTTCCTCCTACCGTCGATGAAATCAATTCATAGTTCATCGTTATGAAATCTGTAATTTCCACAACGGAAATTTCACAAGAAGATTGTGTATATCCGTCTTTAGAAGTTGCCGTAATTGTTGCTGTTCCTAATTGTAGAGCTTCAATATGGCCTGTGGAAGTAACGCTGACAACGTTAGGATTGGAACTCTCCCATACAAGACTATCTGTCATTTGAGATGGTGAAACGCTATACAACAAATCGTACTCATCTCCAACTATCATTTTCTTTTCATTGGTTTTTAGTTCTATGCTTCCAATAGTATTTTTCCACATTTCAGATTCATCGCTTAACGGACCCTTAAGCGATATGGCTACCCCAGATGTGAGAACGTTGTTGTAATCTCTAACATAGGCAGAGCCATCCTCGCATAAAATTCTAACCCTTGTTTTGCCATTGGAATTATCCAACAATCCGAAATAGACTTGTTCGTTTTCGTCTTTATAAAAAGGTTCTATATAGTCAGTGTTATAATCCCAATTAAAATGGGTTTTGTATGAACCATTTCTCACCTCTTTGACATATAATTTAGATGAAGGAGATATGCCTTCTATTCTTATTCTTGAATTTGGGCGCTTATTCAAATCTAAATCTATAAAGACCATATTGCCCTTTTTCGTGTATGTTCCTTCGTTTGTATAGACGATTTCTCCATAAAACGAAAGAGCATAATAATAATACGAACTTGTTGAAGTCTTATAGTAACTAAACCCTGGAGAGTATATGGCCGTTATTGTTCCAGATGTGTTAGACTTGCTTTTGAAGAAATTAACCAACCCCTCAGAAGTCCACTTGCCGTCATTGCCTAATTTGACCATAAATACATCTGTGGAATTGGCCGAAAACGATTCATCTGCAATAATATAAATGCAATCTCCTGCCGACCAATCTTCTTTTTCTTGATATGAACGCGTTAGGTCAAGCTCGTGTTTGTTTATATTAAAAACCAGTTCAATGTTATCTTCAAATGAGTCAAAATCAACATCATTTTGGCAAGAACTAAATGATAATAAGGTAAGCAACAAAAGTGTACATATTGTTGCGGATAATGACATGTTTTCTTTCATAACTATATACTTTTAAACGTTACCATTCCTCTTCATTTCCGTATGGGGTATAATTTATTTTATTAGTAGATAGAACCTTAACCAGGCAACTATCTACTTTCTCCTCGTCTTCTGTTATGACTTTAATATAGGTTTCTCCCTTTAAAACACCTTTAACGACACCTCTATCTACCGTTGCAACATTTTCGTTAGCAGAATACCATATAACAGATTGATATGTTGCGTTTTGTGGGAATATTGTTGCTGCAAGGGTAAACGTCTTATCTTCATAAATTTCAATTTCGTGCTCGTTCAACATTACCTTTTCTACTGGGCGTTTAGAAACGGCAACTGAACAACTATCTAAAAATCCCCCAATCTTGGTTTTCGCATAAATCCAACATATCCCTGGGGTTAAAGCTGTAACATTACCCTTATCATTCACGGTTGCTATCTTATCGTTAGAACTTCCCCATAAAACAGATTTGTCGTAGGCATCTACCGGATATACTTGTGTTGTTAATTCCATTGTTTCTCCAGTTATTAGAGATATTGTTTTTGGGGTTAAAGAAATACTTTCAGGTTCTTTGTATGAAACATTAACCATACATTTTGCTGTTATTGTCCCATCGATGGTCTTAACAGTTATTAGCGTAGAACCACCAGCAATAGCAGAGACCATCCCTTCTGAAACAGTTGCGACGGAAGGGTTGGATGAAGTCCATTCAAATTTAGTTGAAGCGTTCGATGGAGTATATTTTACTGAAAGTTTATAGGTCTCCCCTATTTTCATGTTGAGAGTGGTCTCATTTAATGAAATCTCAGTTATTTGGACTTCTCCGTCTCCATCTCCACCACACGATGATAATGTGGCAGGAATTAACATTCCAATGATGACAGGTATAATAAGTGCTGTCAACATTCTTTTCGTTTGTTTTTTCTTTTTCATATTCGTTTATATCTTTTAGTTATTTGCCCAAATGTGCATACTCTTGCTTTAATATGCACCTCACTTATGCTCATAAGAAAAGGTGCAACCGTCATGCACCTTACTTGGCTCACCACAAGCCACACGGCCCTTCATGCGCAGCTGCACCTTGCGGTGTGCTGCCTACTGGGCTCGTGATTTGTCCTTAACGTTGTTCTGAGGTGGTGATTCAGTAAGGTGTAGGACATCAAAAAGCTTTGGCGGCACGGCTATTGTGCCATACTACCGAATGCAAAAGTAGTAAGTTTTTAGTAAACGACCAAAGGTTTTGGCTATTTTTTTGTTATCTTCAATGAAACTTTTTTCTTTAAGTGATTTTGATGGTTATATCAAACCTTTAAATATCATTGCAATCATAATTTACCCCGTTCCCTTGAATGAAATTTCCGTTTAAATAAGTTGGTCGTTTCCCCAAAAAACGATACCTTTGCATCAGTATAAGAAACGAAATTATGAACAAACGAATACTAATAGCGAGCCTTGCGTTCGCGGTTTCACTCTCCGCTATCGCACAAGAGGAAACAATGCCCAAAGCATACGCCAATGGATTGTTTTTTGATTTCATTCCAAAAGAGTTGCTTGGCGATGGCAACACTATTTCGGTAGTCCCAACCGAGCAAGGGAGAATAATGCGTATTCAACTCAAAGATAGCACGATGCTAACGGATGAACTCAGGCAACGCGCTATGCCTGAGGAGAAAATCGAGAACATCGACGAGATAAAACGTGCTATTGAATTGATTGAGACGCGCGACCGATTGACGCATGGGGAGATTGCGGAGCCATCCGTTGGAGATACTTTGCCCGATTTTCGTTGTAGCGACATCAACGACAAAGAGTGGTCGAAGGCCGACCTCGTTGGTAAGGTCGTTGTAATCAACGTGTGGTATTCGGGTTGCGGACCATGCATCAAGGAGATGCCCATCTTGTCGCAATGGAAAACCGACTACCCATCCGTCGTTTTCCTTGCGGCCACTTTCCACGACAAGGCGTTGACGAAGCAACTCGCAACGAAGTATTCCTTCAACTGGCATCAACTCCATAGCGACCGATTGTTCACGGGATGGATAAACGGGAAAGGCTATCCGCTCACGATGGTGATAGACAAGGTGGGCAAAATACGCTATTCGGCACACGGAACGAACGAACATTCTCGCGCACAAGTGCTTGAAACTATCGTAAGCAGCATGAACGAATAAGGCGTATTTAGTTTTTAAGTTTGTGAGTTCGTCAACTTAAAAGCTCACGAACTTAATCTTGAATGTTTAAATAAGTATAACTTTCCTCTGAATTTGCATCATCGTAAGTGAATAATGAGTAATTTTGCACCTGCAAACAAGATTGTTGGGATGATAATTTTGAGCTCGTATGGGTTGGATTTACATCCCCCGTTTTCTCGCCACGGCATAATCCAAACAAGTTTGGTCCTGCTCATGGCTTAACGAAAACGTTCAATATGTCGCGAGAACGATTATTTATAGATTTGCGAAAGATTAACGTCCAAGAACTAAAAAGTTACGAAAAATGATAGAGGAAAAAGAAAAGATTAGTGGTAAACTTTTAAGGGCGATTGTAGCC
>Ga0065708_1040119_pt1 | contig 15832 bp, 9 predicted proteins | sample Hoacrofraction12_2_FD_59095 | JGI IMG/M metagenome (GOLD analysis project Ga0065708, IMG submission 59095) | Hoatzin crop microbial communities from Cojedes, Venezuela, sample from fiber fraction 12 v1 | ecosystem: Host-associated > Birds > Digestive system > Esophagus > Crop | place: Venezuela... | reverse complement strand
ATAAAGGGGAAATTCATACTGTCGCATAACAACAACACATCTCTCTTGGAGGCAGCAGCCAACAACGGATGGAACGTGCGGCAATTCAATATGCCTCTCCTTGCGGCAAAGTTGGACGGTGAGCGACGGCGAAAACACGAATACGTGATTTACAACTACACGAGTCCTGCGTGAGTTCACATCTCAAGGCTGTTTTCGTTGAGCAGGAAATCGAATACGTTAAGTATCAATATCCCGTTGTCATCCTGATAGGTGGAGGTCATGCTCCCTACGACGACAATCTTAAAGTTTAATTTCTGTGAACGGGGAATTTTATCACAAATACACACTTTTACCCCGTAGAAGTACTGTTTTATCCCCAATCCACAATGGCAAGGGGATTTTTTGTGATTATTCACAGTTTTACCCCATACGCTGGTTGTAAAAATGAGATGTTGAGGTCAAATATACTAATGCTCTTCTCATAACTTTTATCTCACTTATATAATACTCATTCTTCCACATTCCCCGTGCCAAAGCGCATCTGCTCAACCTCATGGTTATAGTCCACAATGTCAACTAACTCTCCATGCTCGTCAAGATGCGCTGTCTTACCCATAAACACTCCCGTAACAGAGCGGGCACCATTGACCATCAACACCTTGGCATACATCGAGAAGGTCGAGCCACGCGTTATCACGTCGTCAAGCAATATGATGTCCTTGTCCTTCATCAGCTCCACGTCGAAACACGAGGTGTTGCACATATCCTCCCACTCAAAGGTCTTGCCCTTCTTTTCCGCACGGTCGGCATAGACGATGATGCCATCCAAGCCGTTATAGACCTTCAGATACTTGGACAGATGCTCTGAGAAAGCAACGTAACGGCGACGGTGCTTCTCTATGGTAGAGGCAGGCACAGGCACCACAAGACAGTTGTCCTTATGCTTCTTGTATAAAGGCAGCTTCCTTATGGACAGCGCAAAGACCTTAGCCCACAGCTCCGGATGGCCGCCGTCCTTGAAGTCATAGATGCTGCGTTGCACACTACGCTGCTGGCTCGTCAGGTTCTTGTAGTACGACGGGAAATAGCGGAACAAGGCATGACAGTCCCATCCGTTAACACTGAAGTCAAGGCCAAAACGGTTGGTCGAGGCAAACCAGGGGTCATGGATGCTGCCGAACTCATACCGCAGGATGTCCTTCCACACCTGAAGGTCCGTACCGACAGGCACACAGTAGATGCACGACCGCTCATAGCCTCCATGAGTATAACCGTAGCCGATGCGCAGCGTAGCGTTAAACTTCTTCACGTTAGCGAAGATATAGTCTATGCCACGCAGCTTGGCCTCAATACCCGTAGTGGGGTCGTAGATGCAGAAGAAACGCTCTCCTGAGCCCTTCGTCATCACAAAGAAACCGTCAAGCATGCCTAATATGGCGCGGTTGTCAATGCTGCTCTCACTGTTCCCCTCAATCCCCTTAGCGAATGGTCTGTTCATATCCTCTCCCTGTTGTCATTGTTCACAGTTGAATAGTCCTCTCCTCCCCTTACATTCTGCAAAGATAATGGTTTTTCTTCATCTGACAATGATTTTCTTCGGATAAAAGGCAAACTCATACGAAATAAGTGGATGATGAAAACAGATACTTTTGGTGGTAAAAATCAACATCAATGGATGACAAGTAAGAAAAAAATGAGGGAAATTCGCAAAAAAAATGAAGATTTTGATGGCGTATCGAAAAAAAAAAGCTATCTTTGCAACTGTATAAAATCGTCAACGAAAGTGCGCTTGCGCACGATGAATGCTTTATGATAGTTAAATCTGGTAAATTTAAAGAGGTTCTCGGAAGCAAGAGTCGAAGCAGGTTCATTCCCTTCACAGGGTGTGGATTCCTCTTTTCTCTTTTCCGGATCTCGGGTTTGCCAGAACCTAACTGTCAGAAATGGGGCGGAGGAGGTTCACACCTTTTTCATATATGGTAAGGTTCATAATATTATCAAACGACTAAAGACCAAAGTAATATGATACGACTTATAAATATTGGATCGGGGTTGCCGAGAATAGACATAGTGAGAATGCCTTTGAAGCGTCATAAAATGGCGGACGTGCGTTGATTGTGCATTGCGCCAGCAGATCCTACGGCCACTTAAATATTCTTTTATGGTAGGGCACATTAAATAGATAACCTATCATATGTGTCTTTGGTGACTGATACGTAAAATTTACAAACAAATAGACATTTATATAAAATGCCCACGTATAAAGAAATTCAAGAGCATAAGTTAGATGGAAATCTAATGAATAAGGAATTGGAACAGTTGTATGATAATTCCATAAATTCTACTATATGGGATGATATCATTTCATATAACCAAGGATTGTTGGATGCTATAAATATCCTTAAAAGTCAGGAGAACAAATATGACGAAATACTTAATGCAAAGTCTAAATTGATAAATGACCTTGAATTTGACAAGCAGATAAGTAGTGTTAAAGGTGTGCTTGACTTTTGTATAAGTCCTATAAAGAAGAAAAGTATGGAAGGTTTAATTACTGCAATTGAGGGATTTATGATGACAAATCCCTATTTTCTTGCTGTTTCTTCAGATTATGCGAAATCAGATAAATCTAGGATTATGATTGTGGCAAAGGAGACGTATGGATGGGGACATGAAATCAGCATAGAAGAAAGGGAGAAAACATATAGTCAAAATGAATTCCCATCGGATATTTTCGTAAAGCCTGATGTTCACAATCTTATGTCTTTGTATGACATTAACCAAAACTCTGATGATGTAACATACGGTCCTTGGTCTTTCCGTCAGGACATCTTAAATTCACTCAAAAATGATACAAGTGTTATAGTTAATAATCTGCATTTTATTGGTTATTGTCAAGATGTAAATGAATATCGGGCAGGCACGAACCCTGACATTGAAATAAAATTCAACGACATAAAAGGCAAAGGCTCTATTCTCAAACAAGAAATAGAAATATGTAAGCCCGATATTGTTCTCTTTTGCGTTGGCAAAAAATTAGATGGCGGACCTAGCTTGAATGGCAAAAATAATGGTACTACGATTGTTGATAAGTTGGGTGATTTTAGAGTCCAAAAGATGTTTGACGATTATTTCTTTGATGAATTAATTTTAAACGACAAAGATTTTGTTGCAAAGATTAGCGAAGGAAAGAAACATGAAGTCAAATTTTATAGGACATATCATCCAAGATGTTTAAGCTCACAATTTCGTAATTTGATAATTGAGAAGATTATAACTAAAAAATTATAGTTTATGGCAATTAAGCGAAATATAAAATTCTTTTACCTTAAGGATAAGGACGAATTGAAAGAAGTCCTCAAAGAGTGCGGCAGAGCAAAGAAGAGTTCGTATCGCACTTCTATGAAGTATATACAATTACTCTCAAAAGCAAAGGATGACGCAGAAAGGATTATTGACAAGGGATTAAGTCAACTGCAGCAATATGGTGTCACAGACGACAGCATTCGTTCTTCCCTCAGAGAACAAATGAGCAAGGTGCAAACTGATTTCGGAAAGGTAATAACTGATGCGAAAATAACGATACAAGCAAAGGACGACCAAACATCGTTGTTTAATATCGTATTGTTTGGCAAAACAATGTGTGGGAAAAGTACATTGATGGAGATTTTAACCCATGGGGACGGAACATCTATTGGCAAAGGAGGCCAACGGACTACAAGAGACGTAAGAAAGTATGAGTGGAATGGGATGACTATCACCGACGTTCCTGGAGTAGAAGCGTTTGGCGGAGAAGATGATGAAAAACTTGCTATGGAAGAGGCAAGAGTAGCTGACTTGATAATATTCATGATTACGGACGGGCAACCGGAAGGTGATGAGGCAGATTGGCTAATAAAATTGAAAAGGATGGACAAACCCATGATTTGTGTATGCAATAAGAAATCGGCTCTATCTACTGACCTGCAGAAGAAAAGATTTCTCAAGAATCCTGAAAAGTATATGAATGCAGATTCAATACAGCAGGTTATCGAACAATTCAATGAGTTTGTCGCGACAGAACTTCCCAATGAAAGGCTCAATTTCTGTGTAGTTCATCTTTTGGCAAAATACGAATCCATGCACAATGATGACCCTGAAGTTTGTCGGATATTAAATAGAGCCAGCAAGTTCTCTTTTTTAGAAAATATTATCTGCAAGGAGGTGGCTGCAAATGGCGTTTTATACCGCAAAAGAAGTTATCTTTCTATAATTGATGTGCCCGTATATAGCCTTTACAATAGCATGCTTGATTTTAGTTATCAATCTTTGAAACAAGCAAACAACATTAATGACAAAATCAAGGAATTTAAATCATGGATTGAGAGGTTTAGAGAAGATGAACTTACAACACTAAGAAACTTTATCGATACCCAGTATCGAAGGATAGAAGATGACATTCCGAATTTTGTCGAAGAAAATGTAGAAAATCGCAATGCTCAGCTAGTTTGGAATAGACGGGTGAAATCTTATAAAATAGAAGATGGCATCAAAAATAAATTAGACAATTCTCTCAGACACGCTCAAAACAAAATCAATGAATTGTTCAACGATATAGATGAAGAGGCTGGATTCCTTTTAAACGAAGACGCTCTTTCTCTAAGTGACGTAACTTTTACCAATTGGAGGAAATGGTTTGGATGGGGATCTGCTATTAGTGGTGCAATAAGTGCTGTCGTTTTCTTTTTTGAATTGTCAAATCCTATCGGATGGATTTTTGCAGGTTTGGCTGCGGCATTCCAACTTTTTTCTTGGTTTTCAGATAGCAGAGAAAAGAAAAAGAGAGATGCTATGCAACGCATAACAAACGAACTTAATAAAGGCATCAGGAAAAGTCATCAAAAAATAGAAAATCAAGTTGAAAAAATATTCAACAGAAAGATGGATGAACTACAAAGGAATACGCTAAATGCCCTTTATACGTTGTATAAATCTTTCCTTACAATGACAAATACCCACAGATCTTTGGCATGGAATAATTGCAATAACCATAAATTGATTTCAAAAGACATCATAAAATTCGTGCTGGAAGAATTAGGAATGCCTAATGATGAACGTGATAAAATAATGGATGTCGCTAGAATCCCTGGCAAACATTGCGCAATAGTATTAAAAGACGTGATAAAAAAGAGTTGCATTGATTCTATATGCAAGAACACCGACAGCAAAGGTATTATACAGGCAATTGGAAGTAAACTCGGAAGTAAAGAATATATAGACATAATCACTAAGCCTAGTGTTAACGCGACTTTCCAACGACTTCTGATAAGAAATCACATACGACTTGGGAAGTATTGGCTAAAAGAAGAAGAGGGCAAACTTCTTTGCTATGTACAGAAGAAAAACTTTTCTGATGAAGAGAAAGATAAACTCAATATAATACAACAACTTTTAAACGTACATATAATTGGATAAGATATGAAGAACGAATTTAAATTAGAGCAGTATGCTCAAAAGGCAGGCATATTGTTCAAAGAGTCAAGAGATTTTCTTGCAAAATCAAAATCTGAAAATCTGAGGAATTTTTCCTCTGGAGTGCCTTCATCCTTCATTGATAATGATAAAAAGATTACTGTTGTGTTTGCAGGACAATATAGTGCAGGAAAGTCCACTATCTTGTCATTGCTGACAGGCAAGAAACTGAAAATAGGAGGAGGCGTAACAACGTCAGAAACTCAAGAGTTGAATTGGAATGGAATAACTGTAATAGACACTCCGGGAATTCATACACAAAAGCATCCAGACCATGATCGTATAACGTATGATGCAATTGCCAAAGCAGATTTAATTATTTTCGTTGTCACAGCTGAGGGTTTCTCATCGCACTTGGCAGAACATTTTAGAAAACTTGTCTTCAATGCTCAGAAAGGCAGCGAAATGATGCTTGTCGTGAATAAAATGAACAAGACCCAAATGGGCAATACAAAGGAACAACAAGACATCGTTTTAGATAAAAATATCAGTCCTGTTATCAAGCCGTATAGCGTTGAAGACTTATATACATGCTGTATGGACGCGGGACTTTATGAGGAGGCGCAAACAGAGTCAGACGAAGAAGAAAAAAACGCTCTTAAAGAAGAGAGCGGCTTTGAAGACTTTATTGATAATTTAAATAGATTCGTAAAAGACAAGAATCTACTCGGGCGTTGTACGACAAATCTCTATATACTTGAACAAGTGTTGACTGAAGCGATTAGTTCTATAGATACAGGCGATGAAAAAATAAATATTACTAAGCATGCTTTAAGTAAACAAAAACGAATACTAAGAGACTCCAGTTTACGTATTAAAGATAAAGTATACAACTGTGTCCGCGAAGAAACTCAACAAATCTCTAGATGGGGTAATGAAATAGCTAACAATCTTAGTTCTAAAGATAAAGAAGAAGAGGTAAACAATAGACTTAAGAAAAAGTTTGAAGAAACTGATAATGTCCAGGAAAATATTATCGGTAAGATAAAAGAAATATTTGCGGAAGAAAACGAGAAATTGCAAAAGGATTTCGATGATTTTGAAAAATCGCAGTTTGGTCAGATGTTCAATCGTATGGCTGAGGACATTTCACGTAAAATAAATGCCAAATTTGATCCAGGCACTCTAAAAACAGTCAAAACAGGATCTGATAAAGTTGTAGAACTTGCTAATTTATTTAATAAATGGACTAAAGGAACTAATGCAAAAGGAGGCTTTAGTAACATTCTAAGATTGGGGGAATATTCAGGGTCAGGCACACACAAGGCTGTGCTGGAAATAGGACATTTTTTCGGGCACAAGTTCCGCCCATGGGAAGCTGTCAAGATAACCAAAAAAATAGGTGTTGGTTTTAAAGTACTTGGAGCAGCTGGAGCTGTAATCGGTATTATAGTGCAAATAAAGTCTGATAATGACGAAGAAAAGATGGACCAACAGTTGTTAGAGTGTCGTTCACAAATTCGTTCAAAATTTAGTGAGGTGGCCGATGTCATTGATATGAGATTTGATAAAGATACACAAATGTGGGTAGAGAACAACATCAATGCCCAAATCAAAGATCTCGATAAGAAGATGGATGAATTAGACCAACTTGTGATGAATAGAAATGAGGACACTGATAAATTAAAAAATCTGCTTAACCGTACAAGAATGCTAATAGAAGAAATACAAAGAAGCCAAGATGTAAATTAAGACCCCGTCCAAACCGATAAATTTGCGTATTACCGCATTTTGTCATATAATCCCGCATTTTTATCGGTTTGCTCTTATCTTACATCCCGACGTATCAAATCAAATGGTTGTTCGTCGGGTTGTTTGCGGATACGGTCTCGACAAAGGTACAAATTTCGGAGCTTATGTGCAAGCCATGAAAGAACCTCTATGAAAGAAAATTGTTCCCCATAAAGAGGGTGGATATATATACTTCGTTTTATATATAAAAAAGAATAAAATTTGTCTAACATATATGATAATTTATATATTTGTATTACCTTTGCAGAATAAAATATAGAAGGCGAAATAAAGTATTTTGTAGAATACAGTAAAATCTTTATGGTAGAATATTAGTATGTCTGAAACAAAATAATTATGGATGAACTAAATAAATCAAAAAACGTACAAGTCTTCAACGAGATGTTAGATACCATCCCGTGTATAATTGTATATTCTCAACATCAATTTGAATTTAGTAAAAACTACCTTAAATATGCTACGCAACCAGCACGAGAGATCTTCGATTCTCTTATGGGCGTACATGAATGTAAAATCATTTATAAGGGTAAAGACAAAAAAGACAATAGAAAATACCAATTCATATTTGAAAAAGAAAAACTATCATTGTTTCTCTCTGTTCGTTCAAAAAATATGGTTGAATTTTCCTTATACTATATTTCGGATGAAGAATATCTATTGCCAACAGATCAAAAAGAATTTAAATCTGCCAATCTTAGAATTTACGCAGATGAATACACTAAACACAACACGATGGACTTCCTTGACGAGAACGGGTTAATGACATCTTATAAAGAAATAAAAAACTTCTGTTGTTCTTTGGATTCTTTAAAGGAGCCTATAAGAGAAATCAATAAAGAATTTTCCAAAAAAATGTGGAAAGCTTATATTGATGGTGAGCGAGCATTAAATAAAGATAAGAAAGGTTTTTTTATTGTAGAAGAAGTAGGTAAGATTGCTCGTGAATATTACAATGAGAGATCACGAAATACTGTTACAATAAAGGTAAAGTCTCCCTCTTTACAGGAGAAATTTGCTACGGCTATAAAAGATATTCCTTCAATAAAGTTCAGAGAACCAGATGTCGTATTTAAAACTGACAAGTCCGGTGAAATCGCATTTAAGGGATTTTTTGACATTTCTGAAGAGGCTCTTGAAGATATAAAATCTGTTGCAGCCGAAAATAGTTATAAGGCAGCTGATGACATATGTCATCGACTCAAAGGGACCATCTCTTTACGTTCCTCCGAAGACATTAATGAGTTATTGGAAAGAGTAAATCGCGAGCTTAACGATTATGGAGCAAATTATGATTTTGATAAAGAAACAAGCATATTTACATTTAAAGATGATAATGAATCCCTCTTTCTTCATAAATTAATACAGACCAAATTTGGTGAATCACTTAAATCAAAAAATGCTACAAGTATAATATGTAGGTTTAAATCGAATGAAGATGTTGCTTCAATAAAGGAGACTCTAATTAAGAAGAAAGGTGTTATTAAAGTTTTGAATTCAGAAAATGGTCATTTAATGATTCAAACAGACGGAAAGGCAATCGTTGATCCTTCAAGTGATGATGCTTTTCAATGCCTTAGAATTGTATCATGCAGAGCAAGATTTACACCTAAAGTGTTAGATTCCAACATTACCGTTGAAGGGTTAACTATTAAAGATAATTCGTATGTTTTCATAACAGATGATTTTCAAAATTTTCCCCGCGAAGCAAATTCTAAGCATTTTGAGTTAATAGAGAAGTATGAAAGCAAGCAATTCATAAAAAAAGAATTTGATTATGGTTGCATTATTGCTCCTAATAAAACTAAACTCCGTCAACTTCAATTATTTTTTGTTGGAAATAAAAAAATATCAGTAAAAGCAGCATCAAGCGTTGTGGAATTCCAACCAGAAAACCACCAAGAATACATCGATCTCATAAAAACAGTTAAAGAGCAATGCGATGAAAATCTATTTGTTGCAGAAGAGCCTTACAAAACTTCGGTATTAATTAAATTACTTAGTGATGATGTGGATTATTGTAAAGATATATATTCCATTCTTTTGGAGAAATTATCAGAAGGTACGCCTTCTCTTACACTAAAGCCTATTGATGATGAATCGTATAAGGATTTTACTTATAGTGCAGAATTCGAAGATCAAGAGGCTATGGCATCCTTTAAGAATTCTTTAAATAAACTTCTAGAGGAATACCCAACGCTTCTTTCAAATGAATATGATGTTAATGGAGATGGAGAAACCATTTTGACATATTCACATGATCATGACCTCAATATTAGATTTGAAAAAAAACTGAGAAATGGTTATATTAATGAAGATATAAACTTGATAAAATCTTCAGAATATAATGCAATCACGGAAGCTATTGATAATGCATATGAAGAAGACTTCTATGATTATAATGAAATTAAAGGATTAAGGAAATCTCGTTCTCAGATATTGAAGAATGCTCTGAAAATAGGAAAATGTCTTGGTCGGAAATTAGATAGTATAAAATTTGAAATCAGTGATGAATTTTCTAATTTTATGGCAGACCATTCAGCTAACGGAAATGTTTCAAGATTCATAGAAAGAGGAGACTATTTACAGTTTCCTATGGTAGGTAAATCTTCGGAACTTAAACGATTGAGCGATTCCATGTTGCGCATAACAAATCCAAATGAATTTTACCCACATTCGAAAACAAAAAGAATTCCAGCACCTGCAAATCCACGGCTTCCAGACTTTTTATTTGATCCTCGATATGCCGGTGAGTTTGATGAAAGTATAAGTGTTGTAAAGCAAAGAATATCTGAAACGAAAATAGAGAAGTTTCTTAATGACAAGCAACTAGAAGCTGTAGCAAAAGCTGTGGCTGCTCCTGATATAGCAATTATACAAGGACCTCCGGGAACTGGTAAAACGACAGTAATAGCAGAGATAATATGGCAACAAATATTGAAAAAACCAGATTCAAAAATCTTATTGACTTCTCAAACGAATCTTGCTGTTGATAATGCTTTGGAACGTCTCCAAGGCAGACGAGGAATTCGACCTGTGAGAATTTTAAACGCATCAACTGATAATGAAATTGGTGTTGAGGCAAGAAGATATATTCTTGATTATATGAACGATTGGTGTCAAAATCCATCTCTTCAAAATCAAGATAATGCTGTTAATATCTGGATGGATTCCATTCTCAGGGATATGGATGATAATGAAAAGTATTTATCTGTGCTTGAACAATGGAAGAAAGACCTCACCGAAAAGGATAGGAACACGCGAGATCAATTCTTTGATGCTTATAAGAACAATGTAAATTTGGTCGCCGCAACATGTAGTATATGTGGTTCTCGCCAACTTCAAGAAGTATATACAATGTTATATGGTAATAATGAAAACGCTTTTGATATAGTAATAATGGATGAGGCCAGTAAAGCCACCCCACTTGAAATGGCTGTTCCTATGGTTTGGGGCAAAAAAATAATAATAATAGGCGACCATAAACAACTTCCACCAATGATGAATGAAGATAATATAATTACTAATCTGAAGAAAGCAGGCCAGAATGTTGTTGCGGAAAAGATCGAGCGTTTTAAAGAGTCGCAATTTGAGATATTATTTAAAACGGCCTTTAAATTAAAACCGTCAATAGTTGCCACATTGGATACACAGTACCGTATGCATAAGCAGATTATGAATACAGTTAGCCATTTCTATAGTGATGAATTAGAAAATGGCCTTATTTGTGGCTTAACAGACGAAGATATGGATAATCCAAATTATAATTATCGTGGAAGTAGATATCATGGTCTTAATCTGCCTGGTTTTATAGAACCTCAAACTCATGCTATTTGGATAAATGTTGATACTCCAGAATCCCAACCTAATGGTTCTACTTCATTCGTTAATAAAGGCGAATTAGATGCGATCAAAACTGTTATAAAAGCATTGCAAAAGGCAGAGGGATTTAATGAGTTCATGGATTCTCAGAAAAAAATCGAAGATAAGGAAATTGGAATAATCACATTCTATGGTGCCCAATATGGAAAGATAAAAGAAATGTATAGAACTGGAGCCTTCGGAAAGGATTTACAATGTCGAATAAACGTAGTCGATAAATTCCAAGGTATGGAACGTAATATTATCATCATTTCTACAGTAAGAAGTAACAAATGTCATAAATACGGTTTCGCCGAGGATATTCGTCGCATTAATGTGGGTCTTTCAAGAGCCCGTCGTTTGTTAATAGTCGTGGGAAATCGACAATTCTTTAGACAAAATTCTCATTATACAAAATCCATTGATGAAATGGAACATTTCGATATTAAACAACTTCAAGACTGTGTACGATGAAACAGAAAAGGAAATATAAGAATTTAAATGGGATAAAAAGAAATAGCCTTCGACCCAAGTCGAAATTAAAAAATAATAGTCTCCAAAATGATGTCATCATTGAAGATACTCTCGAACAACGACTTATTAGGGCTATAGAGAAAAACAAGGCCATATCTGAACTGATAATAGGATATGTCCCTTATACCATTTCCTTTTTAGTTCAAGAGTTGAACGGTACTACAAACAAACCTGCCAAGATATCAGCTTTTGAAAAAGCTATTGTCGGAATAATAAATATTGATGGTCAATCGTCGTTTTCATCCATTGGCAAAATTATGGGGCTAGACATCATGCATGACTTAGCAGAGGAAAAAATGCTTCGAAATGCAATAGATTCTATGATTCGTTATAAACTCATAGATGGTGATGACGCATCATACTTTATAACAGAACAAGGCAAGGAATTTGCTGCACATGGAGAAAGGATGAGTACCTTTTCAGCAGACTTTGAACTATGGTATCTAAATAAAAATCCTGACTTTACTTCATTACGAGATTGCATTTCATCTTTAGACGAAGCAATTTTAATCGATCAGGATGATATGTTTCCTGAGGGTGAAAAAATACACAATCTTTCTTTTGAAGAAATTAAAAACCTTTCAGAAGCCCAGGCATCCAACATGCAGAGTTCAAAAGAGCGATTCATACTTCAATCTGCAACTGTAAAATCCACATCTTTTTACAAATATGAGTTTACTGTTTGTTTCGTACAAAGCATAAGAAACAGAGTTGTGAGACCTCTTGTTTATGATGACAACGCTCAAAAGATAATTCCAAGTTTGAGTGAACTCATTGACAAAAATGATGATTTGAAGCAGTCTCTTTTTAATTGTATGTTGCAGATCGCTTCTGAGAATACAGAGATGTCTGTTTTTGATGATATTAATGTTGCCCATGCGCAAGTAGATAAAAATGATCTTGCTGTAGTAAATGCAGCTGAAAAGAAACTGCTCGCACAAGAAGATGGTAGTACAGATAATATAACTAATGAGGGCGCAAGAACTTCGGATATAGATTTATCAGAACGTCTTCATAAAAAAGCCTTATATGATTCAATCGCATTTGAAGCGGAGATTCATTCTATATTTCAAAATGATAATCCAGATGAAATATGGTTATCAAGTCCTTGGATAAAAGATTACACCTTTATGAATAATAGACTTCCACTTATTGAAAATTATCTTAATAAAGGTGGTAAGGTCTTTGTTTCTTATTCAGCTCCTGATGGAGGTTTAAATACTAATCGAGAAATGGTAGAGGAAAAATCTCGAAAATCTTTATCTAAGTTAGAAAAAAAATTCCCCAAACAATTCTTTCATGTTGAATTACCAGCTTTTCATAAAAAAAACGTCATTGAAGTAAAAAATGGACAGTGTGTTCTTTTTACAGGAAGTTTTAATGTATTATCTTTCAGTGTTACATCTCAAAATGTAAAACATGTAAGAGCAGAAGAAATGTGTTTAGCACATTATCAGGCGGCAATCAATCAATATAACGAAACAAAAAGGAACTTTGCCAAAGTTTATATATCGAAGGCAAAGGAAGAACTTAGTAATTTAAATGCAGAACAGATCGCGAAATACAATAATACTAAATTATTATATTTCAGGAAGGATGATAATCTGGCAGAATTATTTATTGATTTTGATAATGCATTTGAAGAACGAGAAATTCAAGTTAAGAACAATTTTCTTTTTGTTCGGAAAGCGAATAATGATGGTGAACTACCCAATAGCAAATCAGAGCATTCAGTATATTTGCGAAAAGCACTAAAATATTATAATGAGGGACCTAATTCGGAAGATACATTATTTAATTATATCATCTCGCTATACTATCTAACTCTGTTCGATAACCCGGAAGATGCGGGAATAGGCGATAATTGGAAAATTCAACTTCAGTACCTGCTGTTAGATAACAAGTGGAATGGACTTTTCATATATGGAATGTCCAAGGATACGCTAAACGGAAATAGTAAAATTCATATTGTTATTCAAGACTATCTATTCGACTTCAGTAATGTAACGTTAAAGAGCGATATATATTTTAAACTAGCAAAGAATAAAAAATTCTTAAAATTCTCAGAATATAAGAATGCACGTATATCAATCGATCAACTTATTAAGAATCTATAAATGCCAAGCCCCTTGTTATGGAACTGATAAACTGTATTGAGAACTTTCGATAAAACATAAGTAGAGACAAAGGCCTGCTCGTGCTATCTTGTGGAGAGAACAAAGATTTTAAGAAAAAGGGGGTCTGTCAGTTGAACTGTGTCATGCGCCCAATGCTTGATTGATAACAGACAATGTGAGCCTGATTCTCTTTTGGGCAAGACTGGATGGGGCTCGAAGCCCCATTCAGTCTTTCTGATAACAGCATAATGTTTCACCGTCATCTCTTTTGGGCGCTGCAAAGTTACATAATTTTAAATCTATCTCCAAATTTTATAGAAAATTGTTGAGCTGTCATGCCCCAATTCTGTATAGCCGTCGTCCATTTCTTGCGGATATTACGGTATGCTAGCCAGACGAGCTTGTAGAGCGCATCATCGTTGGGGAAGGCTCCTTTAGTCTTGGTGACCTTGCGTATCTGGCGGTGGTAGCCTTCTACGACATTGGTTGTGTAGATGATGCGGCGGATGTCGGCAGTATACTGGAAGTAACGGCTTAGCTGTTCCCATTTGTCACGCCACGACTTGATGACGATGGGATACGTCTCTCCCCATTTCTCCTCCAGGCTGTCAAGTCCCGTCTCGGCCTGCTCCAAGGTCTGGGCCGCATAGACCTGTTTGAGATCCTTGAGAAAATCCTTCTGGTGCTTGCTGCCCACATACTTCACCGAGGTGCGTATCTGGTGGACAACGCACAACTGCACGTCTGTCTGAGGAAATACGCTCTGAATGGCATCGGGAAAGCCCGTCAGCCCGTCCACGCAAGCGATAAGGATGTCTCGCACGCCACGGTTCTGGAGGTCTGTCAGAACGCTCAGCCAGAAGTTGGCGCCCTCGCTTTTCGATATGTACATGCCCAGCAAGTCTTTGCAACCTTCCCGGTCTATTGCAAGCACGTTGTATACCGCACGGGAAACCGTCGAGCCATTGTCGTCACGTACTTTGTAATGGATGGCGTCCATCCATACTATCGGATACACTTCGTCAAGAGTGCGGCTGCGCCAAGCCTTTATCTCTGGCCATACCTTGTCAGTGATGTTACTGATTGTCTCGGCACTGATGCGATTGCCGTAGTTCTCCTCAAGAAAACGGCTGATGTCGCGCACGCTCTGACCTGTGGCGTAAAGGTTGATAATCTTATCGGATAGGCCCTCAGCAAGTATCGTTTCGCGCTTGCGAATCGTCTCAGGCGAAAACGTGCCGTCACGGTCGCGAGGCGTCTCCACCTCTACCGGACCATACTCCGTTTGTACACGCTTGGCCATCTTGCCGTTACGACGATTATTACTTCCCGAAGACTTCTCCGACTGAAGATGGGAAACCATCTCACCCTCCATCGCTGCGTTCAGAAAGTCCTCTAATACTCGGTGGAATGCACCATCTTTGCCAAACAGGGGCTTGCCACTCTTAAACTGATCCTTTGCCTTAGACAACATCTCGGCATACTCTTCTTGTGTCATTTGCTTTTTCGTTTGTAGCTGATATATACATAACAGCTGGGTTAAACTTTTATTTCATAGCTTTGACACAGTTTATTTGACAGCCTCGAAAAAGGAAACGGCCTGCATCCTCTGTCAGACCGCTCCCTTTTACATTCCTGTTATGGTATAGGTATCTCAAAGGTCTTGAACAAACTCTTGCCCTCCCTGTCGAAGAAGAACCACCGCTCGGCCTTGTAGCGGATGCCGCCGCTGCCGATGGTCTCGTAGTCGGCCTTTATCTTCCATCCCGTGAACGTCGTGTCCGTTCCCTGCTGCAACATCATTATGTTGTTCAGTGCCATGCTGGCCTGCATCTGACGCTCGGCAAGGTCGCTCGTGGCGATGTCGCTTGGGTCATACTCCATCATATCCTTCGTGGCTGCCATAATCTTCTCTGTGGCCTTCTCCATGATGACGTAGATGGCATCAAGCTCCTTGTCGCTGAAGTAGCGGCCTCCGAAGCAGGAGTCTGGCTGGGAGAAGCCCAGCAGCACGAGAGAGTCGGGATGGGCTATCGACGAGCGTATGTTGTCCGCTGCCATCTGTCGCATCCGCTCCT
>Ga0065708_1040118_pt1 | contig 15859 bp, 17 predicted proteins | sample Hoacrofraction12_2_FD_59095 | JGI IMG/M metagenome (GOLD analysis project Ga0065708, IMG submission 59095) | Hoatzin crop microbial communities from Cojedes, Venezuela, sample from fiber fraction 12 v1 | ecosystem: Host-associated > Birds > Digestive system > Esophagus > Crop | place: Venezuela... | reverse complement strand
CAGATAGATCATTGGACATTTGCGGTTCATGGTGCTTATCTCAATAAGCGACTCGGGATGTTTGTATTTAACCTTAAATTAGGGATTTTGTAGGGAGGTTTGAGACAAATGTAATATTTTTCCACATATCATCTATTAAATAAAGCATTTCCGTGATATAATTATGAAAATATTTTCATATAAAGTGCAGTGAGAGAAAATGGCTCAGAAAGAAGCGAAAGCCAGATTAAAGATAAATAAATTACTTGAGGCCTCGGGCTGGAGATTGCTCGATGATGAAAAAGGCCCCGCAAATGTTGATGTCGAAAATAAAGTTAATCTTGGTGACGATTTTGAAAATACCCGAAAAGGTTTTGCTGATTATCTCCTATTAGACGACAATCAAAAACCTATAGCGGTTCTCGAAGCGAAGCGCGAAAGCATCGCTCCACTTTCAGCCAAAGAACAAGCCCGCGATTACGCTAATTCGCTTCATGTTAGATATATTATTTTAAGCAATGGAAATACCCACTACCTCTGGGATATGCAATTCGGTAATCCTGAACCGATTAGCAGCTTTCCGACACTACATTCGCTTGAAGACGACAAGGAATGGACCCCGGATGTGGACAGCCTTGTGAACGAGGAAGTTTCAAACACATACATTGCCGAGTCTCAAATGCCTGAAATAAAGTCTCATCCAGATTATATAAATGAGAATACTCGTAAGGATTTTATTGAGAATAACAAATTAAAAATTCTGCGCAATTATCAGGTAAATGCCATAAAGGCGGTTCAGAAATCTGCCCAAAACGGTAAGAAACGCTTCCTGCTTGAGATGGCTACTGGAACAGGTAAAACATTAACCTGCGCCGCAATAATCAAGTTATTCATGAAAACTGGCAATGCACAAAGAATTCTCTTCTTAGTTGATCGTATCGAGCTCGAAAATCAGGCTAAAAAGTCTTTTAGTCAATCTATTGGCAAAGATTACATAGTTAAAGTTTGGAAAGAGGACCGCGACAACTGGAAAACGGCCGATATCGTTGTTAGCACGGTGCAATCACTGCTCGCGAGCAGTCGGTATAAAGATTTTAGCCCAAACGATTTCGATCTAATTATTTCAGACGAGGCGCACCGTTCAATCGGCGGAAATGCACGTGCTGTATTTGAATATTTTACTGGCTACAAAATCGGTCTTACGGCCACACCAAAAGATTTTTTAAAGAATACCACGCAAGATGAGAATTCTGAAAAGGAATTCGAACGACGCGAGCTTCTTGATACCTATAAGACATTCGGTTGCGAATCTGGACAACCAACTTTTCGTTACGATCTCAAAGATGGCGTGAACGATCCAGACGGTCCGTTTTTGGTCAATCCAGTAATCTATGATGCTAGAACAAACGTTACATCCCAATTATTGGCCGACGAAGGATATGCAGTTCATAGAGTTGTTGACGGCGAAGATATTGACGAAAACTTCAGTATTAGAGATTTTGAGAAAACTTTCTTTAATGAAGAGACGAACACGGTATTCTGTGAAACCTTTATGAAATATGCCGCTCGCGATCCGTTATCCGGAGAAATTGGAAAAACAATCATCTTTGCGGTTAGTCAGAAACATGCCGAAAAAATCACCCAGATACTTAATCAAATAGCCATGAAACAGTTCCCTGGAAAATACAATTCCGATTTCGCGATTCAGATCACCAGTAACGTTCGCGACGCCCAACAATTCACGATCAACTTCTCAGAAAATAATCTTAGAGGTCACACAAACTGGCTCTCAGATTACGAGAGTAGTAAGGCTCGCGTAGCCGTAACTGTTGGCATGATGACAACAGGGTATGACTGCTCAGACTTATTAAACCTTGTATTTATGCGACCAGTTTTTAGTCCTTCCGATTTTATTCAAATGAAAGGCCGCGGCACTCGCTTGCATACCTTTAAATATATCGACTACAATGATGGCGAGAAACTTATTGAGGTTAAAAAAGAAAATTTCCGCATTATTGATTTCTTCGCCGTCTGTGAATATTTTGAAGAAAAATATGATTATAATGCTCCTCTGGTCGTACCTAGGCAAACTCAAAACATCACAATCCCTGCACCAGTAAATTATCCTATAAATCCACCAATCGTAATTAATCGTTCAGTGGACCTTGGTGAAAATGACGAGCTAAAAGATCTTGATGAGACTATTGTTGGCAAAGAAGGGATGCGCGTAGATCGCGAAATGTTCCGCAGTTTTCAGGATGAAGCTAAATCTAATAATGAACTTGCCGAGCCGTATAACAATGGTAAAATCGACGAAGCACTACATGTACTTAAGACCAAAATTCTGTATAAACCAAAATTTTATATGACCCCAGAAAAGATCCGTAAAATCTTCAATCTTGATCGCAGGCTGACCTCTCGAGAAATTCTCGACTTGATCATGTCTGATAAAATACCTCTAACAAAAGCAGAATATATTCAACAAAAATTTGACGAATTTATAACTGACAAAAACTTGGGCGAAGAATTAGTCGGAGAAGCTTACAATAATGCTTTTGAGCTGTTTGATGCTTATATTACCGACAGCCGCGTCTCCGAAGCAATCGATAATAGAAATTATGGTCTTATTGCTGGTTTTGGCTCAATTACTATGGATCAATTACTTTTATTGGGCGCCGAGAGAATCGACCAAATTGTAAACTATATTCGAGATTATATCGACATAGAAAAATTAAGAGTAAAGGATTAAAAAAATGGATTATACCCACTTCAAGCAAATCATCGACAACTCCCGTGATATCCTCATGGGTAAACTCCCGAGTCCAATTGCGCAAGTCGATGCGATTTCTTATGCGCTGATTTATAAATTTATGTCGGACACTGATGACGATTCGGCGGCACTTGGCGGAAAGCGTACTTATTTCTCTGGCGAATACGAGAAATATAGCTGGCATAATTTAATGAGTCCGACAATTACCGGCGCCGACCGTGTCATTCTCTATCGCAACGCACTTGAAAATATGAGTCGCAACCCAAATATCCCTCCGCTATTTCGCGAAATCTTCAATGGGGCTACGCTCGGCTTCACCGATTCGAATACTTTAAACCTATTTCTTCGAGAAATAGACAAAATTAAGCAAAGCTCTGGTGACTCAATCGGTGATGCGTACGAATATCTGCTCTCTACTATGGGCTCTCAGGGTAAACTTGGGCAATTCCGCACCCCGCGCCACATTATTAATATGATGGTTGAGCTTCTTAATCCGGACAAAAATGATAAGATTCTCGACCCTGCTTGCGGCACGGCTGGCTTCTTGATTTCCGCATATAACTGGATTAAGAAAAAGCATATCGAAAAAGAGCGCCTAAATAGCGAAGATATCGAAAAAATCCATCGCAACTTCTACGGATTCGATATTGAGCCTAATATGACAAGAATTGCTCGCGTAAACCTATTCTTGCACGGATTTAAATCTCCGCACATTATCGAGCATGACACTTTGAGTTCTGAAGATTTTTGGGATGACCGCTATGATGTAATTATTGCGAACCCTCCGTTCATGACGCCAAAAGGCGGTATTACTCCGCATAAAAAATTCGGAATCACTTCGAACCGAGCCGAGCTCCTCTTCGTCGATTATATCGCTTCGCATTTGAAACCGAATGGTCGAGCGGCAGTTATTGTTCCAGATGGAGTTTTGTTTGGCAGTAGCTCAGCTCATAAATCACTTCGAAAGAATATTGTCGAGAATAAAAACCTCCAGGCAGTTATTTCAATGCCGTCTGGCGTGTTTAAGCCATACGCAGGCGTTTCGACGGCCATCCTAATCTTCTCTAACTCGAATACCGATAAGACTGATAAAGTTTGGTTTTACGATATGAAAACCGACGGCTTTAGCTTGGATGATAAACGTTCGAAGCTTAAAGAGAGCGATATCCCCGACATTATCGCAAGATTTAAGAATTTAGACGGAGAGAAAGATCGCAAACGCAACGAGCAGTCATTCTTCGTAGAAAAAGACGAGATTATTAAAAACGGATATGATTTGACTATCAATAAATATAAAGAGGTCGAATATGAGAAGGTCGAATATTCGCCAGTAAGCGAGATTATTGCCGAAATTAAGAAATTAGATCGAGAAGCTTCTGAAAATCTTACCGAACTCGAAAAATTATTAAACGAAACAAATCCGGATTTGTAGAGATGACTAAAGCGTACAAATTATCTGATTTTCTTACAGAATATTCCGAACGGAATACCGAAAATAAATATAAACCCGTCGCGGTCGGTAGATATGGAATTCGCAAGCGCGAGGAAATATATTCTAAAGATTTAGCAAAAGATTATTCTAAAAACAAAGTCATCCGAGAAAACACCCTCACTGTCGGAATGGGCTCGACCCAGATCGATATCGGCATATTAATTGATGATGAAATTTATTCAGTTTCACCGGCATATCACACCTATAAAATCGCCGGAATCAATTGCAAATATTTAGGTTACTATTTATCCGCAAAAAATCATGAGATGTTTGCAAGATATGTAAAACGTGGTAGTAGACAAGGAAAGTCAATAGATTTAAAAAGATGGTTGGCTTATGAGATGTCCGTTCATGATAACGATGTCCAGAAAGAGATAGTTAGAAATTTAGGAAGAATAGAAGCTGTAATTCGTCAAAAAGAAGCTGAGCTGCAAAAGTTCGACGATCTCATCAAAGCCCAATTTGTCGAGATGTTTGGAATGCCTGGTGCCAATGTAAAAGGTTGGGGGCTAATTAATTTAGGCGATTGCGTGGAAATAAATCCAAAGAAAAGTAACGATAAAAGACTTGTCCCTGGGCTGGAAGTTTCATTCGTCCCCATGCCTGCCGTAGACGAACGTGGCGAAATAAATCCAGGAGAAACCCGCATCTATGATAAAGTGAAATCTGGTTTTACATACTTCGCAGAAAATGACGTATTATTTGCTAAGATCACACCGTGTATGGAGAATGGAAAGGGGTGCGTAGCGAAAGGCTTAAAAAACCAAATCGGTTTTGGTTCAACTGAATTTCACGTTTTGCGCCCGATTAAAAATACGAGTAACCCGTATTGGATTTATTCGCTAACTTCATTTAAAGAGTTTAGAGAAGATGCCGAATCGCACATGTCTGGTAGTGCTGGTCAAAAACGCGTACCCGCTTCGTTTCTACAAAAGTATCGAGTCTCGCTACCGCCGATAGACCAACAAAACCAGTTCGCCAACTTCGTCTCTCAGGTCGACAAATCGAAATTTGCCGTGCAGAAGTCACTCGAAAAAACACAACAACTATTTGATAGCTTAATGCAGGAGTACTTTGGGTAGAATCATTCTCCTTTTGTTAGTGGAGGTTCTAATCTAACAAAGGAGTATAAGATGGAGAATGCCATCAAAAATATTTTGGTAGATATGGACGAATATCTTACCAGCAATCAATCGCAAAAGTTGCAAAGAGTTCTCGTTATGAGGCTCGGCGAAGATCAGCGGAAAAGCGCAGAAACATCAAATTTCGAATATCTAACGATGTTTCTCAACGCAAAAAGAATAGAAGGGTGTTCCACTAGGACTATTTCTTATTATCAAACTACGGTCGAAAAAATGCTTTCGGTAGTTACCGAGCCAATCCGCAAAATAACTACGGACGATATCCGTGGCTATCTTTCAAATTATCAGCAAATTAACGACTGTAGTAAAACCACGATAGACAATATCCGCCGAAATATCTCAAGTTTCTTTACTTGGCTCGAAGAGGAAGATTATATTATCAAAAGCCCGATGAGGCGAATTCATAAAATCCGCACAAAGAAATCCGTCAAGGAAATAATTACCGACGAAGAAATCGAGAAGATGCGCGATCGCTGCGAAAATGTTCGTGATCTGGCGATTATTGATATTCTCTATTCGACTGGGATTAGGATTGGCGAGCTGGTGCGGCTGGATATTAGCGATATCAATTTCGAAGAGCGCGAATGCATTGTTTTTGGCAAGGGTGACAAGGAGCGCCGTGTTTATTTTGACGCGAGAACGAAAATTCACCTTCAGGAATATATCAATAGTCGGAGCGATACGAACCCGGCATTGTTCGTTACCCTCGATTCGCCATTTGAGCGACTTAGAATTAGTGGCGTCGAGATACGCTTGCGATCTTTGGGGCGTAAACTCGGCATAAATCGTGTTCATCCTCATAAATTTAGACGAACGATGGCGACACGAGCAATAGACAAAGGCATGCCAGTTGAACAGGTTCAGAAACTCCTAGGGCACTCGCAAATTGATACTACTATGCGTTATGCAATCGTTAATCAGACGAATGTAAAGGTTTCGCATCGAAAATATATCGCATAAGATCACAAATTTCGATTTGTCGACTTGGGAGACAAAAGTAGTAAACTGTTTTTGGCTCTGGATTGGGGGGACTATAATTTGCATTTCTTTTAATTTTGTCTTGGAAAGCTCAATTTGATTCGTAGAACCGCTTACGCAGTTTGAATATAATAGGTCTTGAGTCTTTGGCCTTTCGAACCAAGTTTTAAATACCTCGGGCAATATTTTTGAGTTTAGTCTAAGTATCGTGACGTGACTATCCGCCATATATCTGTTATCATCTGGCCGCTTAAAAACATTACAGCGCCCCAGCGTTCCGGTTCCTGTAGAGCAAATTAGGATATCATTCTCATTAAGTATTCTATCCCCAGAATAACTTTCATCATTGTATTTGATATTTTCGAACTTAAAACCATCCCAATAAATACAGGCTTGATTTATTACTTTTAAAGTCGAGCTAGGAACGTATCTTGGAGTTCTCCCTCGACTACAAAAATCACAAATATCTGATATGAGTAAAGTCTTATTTTCTTTTCCAAACATCTCGACAAATTGGGCTTTGATGAGGTCGTCGAACTTTTGAAGTTCGGATTCTTTTTGATGTATTATAGTTTCTACTTTTTGAAGCGTACGGCATATCGCTTTTTGTTGATCGATGTCTAGTTGCTCAATTTCGACCGTTTTTAATTTATTGAATTTTATACTTGTTCTAGTACTCCCTTGAGCAAACGAAGAAATGGAGCGTTGAAATCCGTTTGATTTAAAGAAATATTTTAAATAATCCGGAAGTATCTTCTTTCCGTTTGATATCTTAAATACCGGATAGGCTGGACTAACGATTCCAATATCGACGCAGTCGAGAATATTCGGGAAAAACTCACCCGTATCGCTCATTGCGCGGTAAGTAAATTGGCCGCGTTTTATTATCTTGTATCCCGTATCATCTTTACTGGCTACTTGTTTGTTAAAATAGTCGCTCTGCAAGAATAGTCCACTCTTGGACGATGTTAAAACCGGAAATTGATTATTTCTCGTCGTCCGTTCAGACACTTCTTCCAGAAATGATTCTATCCTAATTTTTATCTCTACAAATCCGGATTTGTAGAGATGATATTAACGATAAATAAAGCCATAAAATCATTGCCAGCTCCGAATGCGGCCATTAAAAATACGGCGTCAACCACTAAAAAAGATGGGTGGTATCCAGCCTATAGCGCTTCAGGGTAAGATGTATGGCTTCCAGATTTTAGATTTGAAAAGCCAGGCATTGTAGTAAGCGCAGTGGGAGCGAGGTGTGGCAAAGCTTTTCGCGCCGACGGGAAATGGAATATTTGCGCCAATACTCATCCCTTGGAAGTAGACAATAATATTGCGCTACGCGATTACTGCTGGTATATGATAAACAACGAAAATTGGTGGATAAAAGGCGGAACTGCGCAACCTTTCGTAAAAGTGAAAGATTCATTAGCTAGAGAACATGATTTTCCGACTATTACCGAACAGAATAAGATAGTCAATAGGCTAAACGAAATACGGGAAATTATAGCAGTCAAAGAATCCGAACTTCAAAAACTGGACGATCTCATCAAAGCCCAATTTGTCGAGATGTTTAAAGGTAAATATCCAGTAGTTAAAGTGTCCAATAAACTAAAAACAACCTCCGGTGGAACCCCGAAAAGCTCAGTACCGGAATATTACGATGGCGGGGATATACCTTGGTTAACTAGTGGCAAGGTGAACTATGGCGATATTCGAAAACCGTTGAATTTTATTACACAAAAAGGACTTGATGAGTCGTCTGCAAAATGGGTACCAGAAAATTCTATCGTTATTGCTATGTATGGGGCCACCGCTGGCAAAGTTGGAATTGTTAGATATAAAACAACAACTAATCAGGCTGTGTGCGCCGTATTGCCAAATACAGAATACAATCAAGAATATTTGAGATATGCATTCTTAGACATTAGCGCGGAATTGACATCAAAAGCCAAAGGTGGGGGTCAGCCGAATATATCTCAAACGGTAATCAAAAATAGCTCTATCATAGACGCGCCAAAAGAAGCTCAAAACCAGTTTGCTACCTTTGTCTCCCAAGTCGACAAATCGAAATTTGCTTGTCGAAAATCACTTAATTTTTACCTGCAAATTTTTGGTACACTTCTATCGCTTCCTTAACCCCGCATTCCGGGCAAATCTCCGTCATGTTATCTTCTCTCGAAAGCGCCGGATAATCCGTGAATTCCTTGCCGCATTTCGGGCACTTCTGAATCTCCAAAACCTTTCGCGTCAAACTCGGAGCAATAAGCTGCAGATCATCCGTGAGCAACTCCTCGTCATCATACCGCTTCGCGTCACAAAGAAACGAAGAGTATTTCTCGTTCAGCCTTAGTTTATTTCCCTCGGAGTCGGTTTCGCCGACATAATACCAAATCTCCTTATCGTGAATCACCCCGATAACATATTCATTGATACCAATACTACCCATATACCTCCTAAAGATCCGCACCGCAAGTTGTTTGTAAACCGACCTCTCGGTTTAGCTCGTTCCACATTCCATCCGGAAAATCCTCCTCCAAGATCTTCCAGGTCGGGTAATCGTGTCGAAGAAATATTTTCGCTACAATCTTCGGATCGACCATCAGCTGGCAATAGCAACCAGCCTCAGTATACCCCTCGACCATAATCGGAGATTGCTCATCCGTAGATGCGATCTTTTCGAGTCGAGCTCGCTCTTCGCAAATAGCCTCATTGACTAGCTTGACGGCTTCAGCAAGTTTCTCGCTCTTGCGCCGAGAAGCCGTTTCATTCATCTCTTGGATCGCAGATTTATCTTCCATATTCCTCCTAAAACTCTATCTCGCCGTTCTCCAACTCTTCGAAAAACTTATCGGTTTTCGTGATATTGAGCGGGTCCGGCGCTTCTTTAACTTGTTTGACCAAAATCTCCATAAAAACTCCTTATTCTAAGATTTGTTGTATTTAACCTTGTTTTGAGAATTTTACAAGTCTTTTTCGGAATTTTCTTTTCGATCGTAAATCACCTTAGAAATGCCCAAAATGCTACCTAAGAATAGCTCTACAGCGCTAAGCGTGGTTAAAATCGCCTCAGTCGGGAGATTCCACTCCCAAGCCCCTTGGCGAGAGTAGCGAAAAACCTGCCTAAACGCTTCCAGGGGCGCGTCAAACGACTTGAGATGGTAAATGCTCAACTCTGGGCTCGTTCAAAACGTCTGGGGGTCTTAGAAAACGAAATACAGACCAAATCTCATATCGAGACTATCAACGGAGCGTTTGGACGGACGATATTCGATACCGCCGAGGGGATCGGCGCGACGCTGGCATTCTCTGGGCTTGATTCGCGCGGGATTGACGTTCTACTCAATGCTCCCTGGCAAGGTAAAAATTATAGCCAGCGAATCTGGGGAAACTCATCCGCTCTCGCCTCGCAACTTCAGCAAATGCTCGCAAAAGCCATCATGACCGGTATGGGCGAGGAACGCGCGCTTTGGGAAATCCGTCAGAGGTTTGGCGTGGCAAAGTTGGCAACACTAGATGGAAGAACTTCGGAGATGTGCCGGAGTCACGACGGTCAAATCTATAAAATTAGCGAACGGCAAGAGGGCGTGAACTATCCTCCACTCCATCCATTCTGTCGCTCAACGGCGCGCGGATATATCGATAAAAGCTACGAACCGAAGATGCGAGCGGCGAGGAATAAACTCGGCGGTAAATATTTCGTACCGAATATTAGTTACAAGGAATGGGTAAAAGATACGAAATTCAATCCGAACGTTGAGCCGACAAAAGCGCCGACGATAATGCCGTGTAACCCATGAGAAAATTGCTTTTCATGATATAATAAAAGTCAATGAGTAAACAATTGATCTTTGTTGATGATTCTGGCGATCCCGGATTCAAAAAAGTTTCCAGCACGAATTTCGTCATGGCTGCTGCCTTATTCATAGATCCAGAAGTGGCGTTTTTGCTTTCTGAGCGCATATCAGAATATCGTCGAAGTCTTGGCTGGCGGAATGATTATGAATTTAAATTTGCTAAAATCCGTAAAGATATTATTGTAGAACTTCTAAAAATAGTCTCCGAATATGATTTCCAGATTTACGCGACATATGTAGATAAATCAAGCTTCCGTGAGACAGCGCAGATTATTGATAAAGAAAAATTATATAATTGGACGATAAAAGAGCTTTTACTTATGATCCCGATAAAAGAAGCGAAGATTGAGATTGATGGACGCTCCAGTAAAGAAAATATGAAAAGCACTGCTACGTATCTTCGTAAAGAGATCAACAAAAATAAAGACAAGAAATTACAAATTAAATTCGAGGATTCCGACAAAGATAATCTTATTCAGCTAGCGGATCTTATTGCTGGGTCGATCAACCGCTCGCTAAGCGCGGATAAAACAGATTCAAAAGTTTATATTGATATCATAAAATCAAAAATCGCCGGCATTCGGCGAATTGACCAAAGATAAAAAACGAAACCAGCCCTATCTCTTTCGAGCAGGCGTCCATACGGACACTTTTCGGGCTGATTTCCTCTATCCCTATATTATCACAAACACGATAAAAATGCAATACTTTTCTACAAAATAGTGAGCTATGTGATATAATGAGGAGTATAAAGTCAGCCCTCCGGTTAGTTTCGACTAATCGCAGCACTCGGGCTGATTTTTATGTCAAAAAAATAGTATAATAGAGTCATGAAAAACTCGCTTAAAATCATTGAAATTATTATAGGAATTTTAATAATTGGATTTGGAGGTTACTTTATGCTATTTAAGGACAGCAACAAGACTATGACTAAACAAGAAGAGGTCATGACGGAAAATAATCGGAACGAAAGCTTCAGCAGTAAGATGACCGGCGACGCATCTGGACTCAAAACTACGACTTTTACTTTAAATAACGTCGATTTTAAGATGGTTCGGGTAGAGGCTGGAACTTTTACGATGGGTTCTAGTGACACAAATGTTGATTTTAGCGAATCGCCAGCCCATAAAGTTACATTAACTCGAGATTATTTAATCGGAGAGACCGAAGTTACAGAGAAGTTATGGAGCGCTGTAATGGGTGGCAGTGGCGATAGCAACAAGCCTAAAACAAGTGTTACCTGGAGCCAAGCGCATGATTTTATTACTAAACTAAACCAAATCGCACATGAGCAAAAAGTCATTGATGATGATTTAAACTTCGCCCTCCCGACTGAAGCACAGTGGGAATTTGCCGCAAAAGGCGGGAATCTTTCGAAAGGCTATAAATATTCTGGTAGTGATAATATCGACGAAGTTGCTGTAACTTTAGAGAACTCTGGGAGTAACAGCCCAGTCGAAGTCAAAACCAAAAAACCAAACGAACTCGGACTTTATGATATGAGTGGCAACGCGTATGAATGGGTTGATGATTATGCGGGCGACTACTCTAGCGAAGCTCAAACAGACCCACAAAATATTATAAAATCCAGTCAATATGTTAAGCGTGGTGGCAGTAATTATCATAGTTTTAATTCGGAATCATATCTATTTACGACGACCGGCAGATATTTTTACGGCAGCACAGACTGGACAATCGGGTTTAGGATTGCTCTTCAATGTTAGATTAACAAACATATTGGAATTATTTCTCTAACTGTTTATTCTTATATTCTTCTAGAACTTGTTTTGGAGACTTATAATCTAATGGTCTCATAGGTCTATTATTAGTCTTGTCTTGGTGGCGTTTTAAACGTTTTAGAACCTTAAATAAGGCTGGTTGGGTTCGTGTGTATCCTCGTTTCTTTAACTTTATCCAAAGATCTTGCAGACCAATATTCGGATTACGTCTGCGCATATCTTTGATTAATTTTATCTCTGTTTCTGTGTGCTTGTTTGGATGAGACTTTGGATATGTCATGGTCGTTTGAATATTATCGTGACCGAGCATCTCTTTTATCGATACGACATTTGCATTATTCTTAAGTAGATTTGTGGCGAACGAATGTCGGAAAGTGTGAGGATGAATCGTAGAACGCATGCCTGCTCTCCGGGCAGTATTTTTCATAACCATTTCGACTACCCCTTTATGGATTCTGGCACCCTTGTTATTTTTGGCGTAGGTTCTATGCCGTGAACATCTCCGCCAAGAAAGCTAAGAATACTCCTAAGGCTCGTGAATGGTACAATTCGATCTCTAGGAAAGTCTTAGCCTTCATTGAGATTGCTGATTAAAATTATGCCTAAGAGCAAAAAGTCCTCCGGAGAGGATTTTTTGGCGCCGCGACCTGCATAGGATCTTCACCACTATGCCGCAGGGGTAAACCAACTACTTACCAGTCGCTGCATTAATCTAATTATATCACGTCGGCTTGAAAAATACAAGATTTTTGGTAGAATAAAGATATAAGTCGGCTCTCCGGTTAGCCTCGACTAATCGCAGCAATCGGGTCGATTTTCATGATATAATTTTAATAAGTAAACAGGAACAAAATCATGGATCCAGAAAGTATATCAAGCAACGCCGAAGAAAGTAAAAATGATCAGCCTGGAAACTTCGAGCGGGCTATGAGTGACTTCCCACCTTTCGATAAAGATGTCGCCGAAGCCCATGTTGCTGAAGCAAAAAAGACTCCTGAAGAACGAGCCCATGAACAACTTGCCAAATGCGAGTATCTGACCGATATGGATCCGGAACGACGCTCACAAATTATCGATACTTCTGCCGAAATTACGAAAGATATTCCTGACGCTGTAATTATGGGCGGAAATGCCCTCAGGATTCTTTATGAAGCAAAAACCGGTAAAACTATGTTCGGTGTCAGCAAAAATGACCACGATATCAATGTTCCACAAGGAAAAATTCAGGAGTATATCGAAAATGGTGGCGTAAATGGTTGGCCGCTAGATCGCGAAAAAGACGCGGATGGTAATTATGAATGGATTAGGCCTGAAGAAAATTATGTAGTAATTAATCAGCCTGATGGTCATGAGTATATTGATGTCTTCGGGGTAGCGGATATTGGCTCCCCAGAAATCGTAACGATTGATGGCAAAGAGATAAGGATTCAGTCGTTAAACGACCAAATCAAAGATAAAGTCAGATTAATGCTTGGTTCTGACGGACTTTCAAAACTAGATTCTGATTCTCAAGACAAATACGGAGTTCATGCCCAGAGGTTGCTCGAAATTGTAGACGCAGCGCCAGAAGATGTGGACGAAAGCCAATTGCCTGAGGGCTGGCGAGAAACACTAGAAGAAATGGCAGCTCAAGGGCGATTCGGAAAAAACGCTGATCCTGCCGAAGCCGAAAAATTTAAAGAAATGCTCGCTCGAGAGAAAGAGCGACGCGAGAAAATCGAGCAGAAAAAACGAGAGTTAGTCGAGAGCCTTAGGTCTTATTATAATCAGGCTCAAACGAATAAAAATGCCGAGCTTTCTGGTGAAGCTAGTATGCTCTCTAGTTATGCCAACCAAGTTGATGATATTTTACATAAATCTTCAAGTGCTGATAATTTTATCCAGAATCTGCTATCCGGGCTAGATAGAAATACGCTTGATGAAATAAAAGAAAACATCGAAAAGTCAGTCGGGGCATAATAGGCTAAAAGAAAGGACAAAAAATGAATAGTGCGGAAAGTTCACCCACAAATAACGAAACAAGATCAGAAACTTCTGACAGAAGTTATGATACTTGGCAGAAAGCGATGAGCGAGGTTCCGCCTTTCAATAGTCCAAATCGAGCCGCCAATAAAACTGAAAAAGTCGCTGAATTATCCGATCGTGACGCTATGGATAAGTTATTTAAGACGCTCAATGCTGAACACAAAGAATATTTACAGACTGGCAGTATTAAAGAGTATGGTGGCTCTTTAAATCACGAAGATTTACGCATTGATCTTCATGGCGACGCATTAGACGACCAAATAAATATGCTAAATGAAGCATATAATAAGCTTAACGACCCCGAAGAATATGGAGATACCGAATTCTCTCTTACCGATGTGATAACATTTATGGTTGGTGATAAAATGTCGGAATGGCAAAAATATGAAGATGAACACGGAAGATCTGATCCGCACACTGAAGAACTAAAACGAGCATATACTATTGCAGAGGATTTGTTAGATAGGTTTAAAGCTACGAAAACTGATAGTAAACCTAAAACTCCAACCATAAACCGACCATACATTAGAAAAGAAACTATAGATACCGTTGTCGAGCGTGATGGGGGCGATGGCATGAGGATGGAAGAAGTACCAGCAGGCAAATCCGAAGAACAGATAGAAAACGAAAGAGCTGGTCGAGTAAAAATCGATAACGAAATGCAGGCTAAGATGGAAGCTTACTGGGCTGAAAAGCGAGCGAACGAACAGAAACAACGCGAAGAACAAGAAGATGAGATGGAAATGGGAATGTAAAATATGAAAGTATTCAAATTGTCACCAAATGAAATTAAAACTCTGACCGGCATTAAGGGTGGTTGTCTTGCATCAGATAAAATTACCGTTGATGGACAAAAAGTAAGCTACGCTTACCGCGAAAAGCCCGACCCGAATTTTCCGAATGACAGTGGGTGGAGATTTCTCGCCGGAGATGAAAACGAAGAATATCTAAGCAACCCCGATAATTTTAATACCTTTGAAATAAATACTATCTGCAATTACGATAAGGATATTTTGAATATTTTAGATGGAAAAATCGGTGAAGTTTATGTTAAGGATAGTGATATATTTAAATTAGATTTTCAACCCCAATTCCCTGATGGCGCAACCGAAGAAGAAAAATAGAGCAAATAATTCCAATATGTTTGTTAATCCTACACGACGATAATGCCGTAGTGACCTATGAAAAAGATGCGTTTCGTGGTATAATAAGACAATGAATAATTCTCGAGGAAAATTCGTCGTTCCGGCTAACGCAAACCCCTGGCCACACGAGCTTCGTGTTGCGAAAATTCTCGCCCTAGCTGGTCATGCTGTTGAATTTATCCCTGAGTCAAACACAAAAACTGCTGACATCTTATTAGATGGAATCGAGTTCGAAATTAAATCTCCGAAATCCGCTAACGCAAACTCCCTCGAGCATATTCTAAAGAAAGCAGTTAAGCAATCCTGTAATATCATTATTGATACCTCAAGAATGAAAAATGTTAGAGACGATAATACTCGTCGTTTTCTCACGAATCAGGCAAAAATTAGGAAACAGATTAAAAAGTTAATTATGATCACAAAACAAGGTCAAATTGTTGACATTTCCGCCCTCGTTTGATATAATTAAAGTATCGAAGTTCTTGCACGGCGCCGAAGGTACCTACCGCAGGAGCTTCTTTTTTGACACCAAATGACTATCGTGATATATTAGAAGTATAAAGTCAGCCCTCCGGTTAGTTTCGACTAATCGCAGCAATCGGGCTGATTTTTATGTCAAAAATAGTATAATAGAGTCATGAAAAACTCGCTTAAAATCATTGGAATTATTATAGGAATTTTAATAATTGGATTTGGAGGTTACTTTATGCTATTTAAGGACAGCAACAAGACTAT
>Ga0065708_1040117_pt1 | contig 15893 bp, 18 predicted proteins | sample Hoacrofraction12_2_FD_59095 | JGI IMG/M metagenome (GOLD analysis project Ga0065708, IMG submission 59095) | Hoatzin crop microbial communities from Cojedes, Venezuela, sample from fiber fraction 12 v1 | ecosystem: Host-associated > Birds > Digestive system > Esophagus > Crop | place: Venezuela... | reverse complement strand
AAGCATATTGAGTAAACAAGTATAACAAAAAAAGGCGCTCCTCCCACCTCTCAAGAGAAGTGGGTTTCCGCGCCTAATAATTTTATGAAAGACGCTACGCATGTCCTGTCGGCATCCTGCGGGTCGTAGAGATGGAACCTTAGCCTCTGGAGTGAAACGTCCCATCCGCTTCCGTCTTTCCTTCCAACAATCGTGCATTTGCGGTACATTCTCTCAAGAGACTGCTTCACTTCACGGGCTCCTTCTTTTGAATGCGCGCTGCGCGGAACCATGGAAGCAACCTTTGAGCCTATGTCCGTTGAAATGTGGTACATGATAAGCGAAGCCTCATCCGGCCCCTCCGGGTAAATGAGGTCATGGCCGACATCTCCTTCAACGTAGTTGTAGTCGATCCATTCCCTGGTTAGAAATCTTCGTCTCAGCTCCGAGGCCAGGTCCCTTATCTCGGGAAGATACTCGCTCTTAATGTATTCTTCTGTCATTGCTTTTCTGAAATCATCTCACGTCATGTCCATTCTCAGATGGTCCTTCAAGAGTGTCATCCATCATATTTTTTTCTGTCTCTGTGCGGCAGCCATTCTCTCCGGACTTTGAAGGAATGGCTATCTGCCAGCGTAGAGCCTGCCGATTTCCTTTGCCATGCTCTCGGGGAATATCGCCATCGGGATCCGTATCACGGAAAGGAATTTTCTCCAGTCAATCCAGATGTCCCTCCTCATACAGATGCACTTCGTATCCTTCTCTATGGTTGCAATCACCTGGGGGTTCAGCAGATGGATCCCTTCCGGGATGGACAGGGCCTTGCAGGAGCGGCTTACGCTGAGAAGACTTCCTTCGCGAGGGTCGTAGAGGGCTCCGTCCTTCACGAAGTATCCCGCCCTTCCACCGCCAATCCTTATGTCGTGGCAGGAGTTGAACGCGCGGCTTCCGATACAGGCATCCTCCGGTATCAGGGCGTCAAGGCGGTGGCAGCCATGGAAGCATTCGTCCCCTATCTGGGATAGGGATGATGGCAGGTTGATTCTTTCAAGGGACGGGCAGCTGGTGAACGCGCACCTGGGAAGAGTGGAAATCCCTTCAGGTAGCTCGACTTCCAAAAGGGATGTGCACTGCCTGAATACCGAATTCCCCATTTCGACTGACGGGTTTTCGATGCGTATCCTCTCAAGGCCGAAGCACTCGGAAAACGCTGACTCCCCCACCTGTTCGATGCCTTTGTGAAGGACCAGGTTCCTAATGCCGTTGCATGAGGTGAAAGCCTTTTCGCCTATCTTTCTAAGCGATGGCGGGAAGACTGCGCTTTTGGTCCCATGGTTACAGATATCCTCTCCGTCAGAATGGCTGGAGGCGCCATCGCGATATCCTATGGAAGAAAGCCTGTCGCAGAAGGCGAATGCCATCTGCCCTATTTCCCTCAGGGTTGACGGAAGGGTGATCCTGCCTATCGTATCTTGGCCCTCGAAGGCGGACTCGCATATTTGCGTGACTCCTTCGGGAATTGCCACTTCGGTTGCACCCTTGTCCATATGCCATATGAGCTTTCCGCTTCTGCTGTGGATGAGCATTCCGTCCTCTATCCTGTAGAAGGGGGATTCAATGCTTTTCAGATTGTGGCACACAGATATGTCAAAGGCATCTATGGGAAGGTCGCCCAGGATAGTCATTTTCCTTAGCAAGCTGCAGTCTCTGAATGCCGCATAGCCGATACTCTGGAGGTTTTCCGGAAGAGTGACATGCGTCAGGGATGTGCAGCCCCTGAATGCTCCGGCACCTATTGAAAGGAGTGAGGAAGGCAGGTTTATCTCCCGAAGGGAATGGCAGTTTGCAAAGGCATACATGCCTATCTCCTTCAGTGTTGGCGGAAGGACGACCTTCTCCAGGGAACGCATCTCCCTGAAGGTATGGTCGCCGATATACCTTAGTCCGGTCCCGCATCCCCCTGGCTGTGGCGGCAGGAATACCACCTCCCTTACCGTGGTGTTGGCATGCAGGCTGTCATCCGGTATCTCCTCCACGCTGGCGGGGAACACGATCCTCTCATATTCGTCATCTGGGGCGAATACCTTGAGGGATACCACCCTGGTTACACCTTCGGGTATGTAGAGGGTCCTTGGTCCGTCCTGTACTGCTGTGGTGCGGCCTGCTATGCTGTATGCTACTGTGTCGTTTGCCATTCTGCCTTCTGTGTTATTGATCTTGTTATTGATCTACTGTTCAACAATCTAGCAAGCTAGCTATTATCTAGCTTTTATCCCCGCTATAGCGATCCAAAGCCTTTCGGGGAAAGCTAGTCTCCCTTCCGGTGGAAAATCATTCCTACGATATATCCTACAATAAAAGGGATAAAGCCTAGGATTCCGAGCAGCAAGCGTACTCCATTGCCGCCTTCATCTTCCTCCGGGGAAGCGTTTCTTCCAGCATCGAGTGGGTCATCGGCATCGAGTGGGTCATTATCCACATCATCCCCAATGTCGCTTCCGCAATACATGGCTACAGTATCGATGATTGAAAGGACGGTTGCGATGAGAAGGACTATCGCGATGATGGATTTGATAAGTATCATGATCTTATTTTGCCGGGTTGAACTTAAGGAGAGTGAAAGGGCGTGTAACCTGCCTCTGCCACACACATATACTATCCACGCCCGGGAGTTTTTGCAACCCTCGGGCGAAAGGAAATTGTGAAAAATGGATTGGATGCTGTCTTAGAGCGTGTCCTTCAGCATGATCTGCGTCTCCTTTGGAAAGGCTTCGGGCTCTATTTCCGTGAGCTGGCTTTCAAGAATCACCCTGGAGAGGGATTCGCATCCGTCAAAGGCGTAGCGGCGGATGGCCTTTACGTTAGCAGGGATGGTGACCTCCTTTAGCGATCTGCAGAACGAGAACACTCCGTAGACGATCTCGCTTAGCCCTTTTCCAAGAGTAAGGGTCTCCAGAGACGAGCATTCTTCGAAAGCGTCGTCCTCTATGGTTTCCACGCTATCCGGAATCTCGATGGACCTTAGGGCTTTGCACATTGTGAAGGCGTAGGATTCGATTCTCCTGACTCCATTGCCGATGTTGACGGACTCCAGGGCGTCACATGCGAAGAAGGCCTTGATCCCTATGGCCTCCACGCTGCCGGGGATGTCTACGGACTTGAGGAACCTGAAGCGGAAGAATGCCATGGATGCGATTCTCCTGACTGAAGAGGGTACGGTGAAAGACTCCACGTTGCATCTGACGTAGAGAAGCTTGCCGTACTCCCTTCCCACGAGGGCTCCGTCCTTGTATGAAAAGTTCTCCCCCTCACATTCGAAGGAGCAGCTGCACTCACTGAAAGCACCTTCCTCGATGGTCTCCACACTGGAGGGGATGCGTATCCTTTCAAGGGAATCGCATCGCGCGAAGGCTCCGTCAAGGATGGTCGTCACACCATCGGGGATCTCAACTTCCGAAAGGCTCTTGCACATCCTGAACATGTCGTTCGGAATCTCCCCGGTCCCCTTCGGTAGCCTTACGCTTTTTAGATTCTCGCACCATGAAAACGCCCATGCCCAGATTGACTGCACCGTGTCGGGGATGTAGACCTTCTCAAGGTTGGAGCAGTTGCTGAACGCTCCGTACCCTATCTTGACGACGCTTGACGGGATCTTCACATCTGAAATGAGGGTCCGGGCAAATGCGTCTTCGGCTATTTCCGTGACAGTGTCGGGGATGACGCACTGCATCTTGTGAGACATGCAGTATATAAGCTCCTTCCCTCCGGATGAGTAGAGTACTCCGTCCTTGAAAGAGAAGTCCTCCCCCTTGCATTCAATCTCGCAGTCACATGCGCAAAATGCTCCATATCCAAGGGTGTGAAGATTCCTGGGAAGGGAAATATGCTTAAGTGAGGAACAGCCTCTGAAGGCGTAGCGCCCGATGTCCGTTACCGAGTCGGGGATGTTGACGGAAGAAAGGAGCCGGCAGAATCCGAATGCCTCAGGACCGATCTTCTCAAGCCCTTCCGAAAGGACGACTTCCCTGATATAGGGCATAGGGGCGAAGGCGCGCCTGCCGATTTCTTTGACATTCGGCCCGACGATCACCTTTTCTATATGCTCAGAGAGATCTCTTGGAACCGTCCGCCTGTCAAGAATCTCGACATCGGCCGGTACGATCCATGTTGTTTCCTTAATCAACATACACTTGCTTGATTGTGCGGCCGCCTTATGGTGGCTTCCGCTCCTCACACCTGGCCTAAAGGCTGTCGGTGCGTCCAGCACCTTTTGCAGTCATCCCTTGTGGGCGATTCCATCTATGGATGATCTCCGTGGTGCCTGTATCTGCAAATTTAGCATGATTTCGTCAAAAAACACATCTGTGCCGCTCTTATGGACGGTTCCAGGCAAGCGAACTTTGATCATGCTGCCAATTGCATAATGATTCCAATTGCATAAATAATAGGATGTGTCATGCCTACCGCAGTACTCCCCTGCCATGCATACCATAAATCATATTGCATTATTGCGATGTCATTATTCAAAGCGTGATAGACAGGGTGCATTTATGACAGTTTGCCTACATATCATATCCTGACATTTCGTCTTATGCAACCTGGAAGCTCAAGTTTTTTGTGAGACGCCATATATCATACAATGTATATACATATATTATATAATATATAGAAAGTAAAGTAATACTTGTCAATTTTCTTTAAAATAGATTTTTTATAGGAATTGACATCACTGCCATTGCTTGTGGCTCGAAAAAGATAATTAGTGTCATTTATTGATATTTTAAAAGACATAAAAAGACATCGCGATATAAGTTATCCATGTAACACACTATGTTTTAAGTGCAATAACTTATTGATATATTTTTAATTAGAAAATGTTATTATTAAGGGATGAGAAAAAAGGCTGGAAAAATTGCATGTCAGACTCTAATTTATGGCATGGTATTTGTGAAAAAGTTGATAGAATTCAAAAGGAAAGTTGAAGTTCATAATTTCATAAATTCTTTTGAGAGCGAAAATCCAGAATTTGATAATTTAAATATTTGATAATTAATTTATTAATTAAATAAATCGTTAATTTAGTACTTTTTGATACTTTATTAATTGTGTCAAAGTTTAATAAAATTTCCCAAAAATTTGCAAGAATGAAATTATATTCCTACATTTGCATTGTGAAATAAAAAAAGAGTCTGCAAAGAGGCTAAATTCAAGTATTAACCATAAGTTTAACTTTAAAACAGATTGCCAATGAGCGAAAACTTCAAAATTAACTCTGAATCCATCAACATAATGATGGATGAAAAAATCTATGACAAGTGCCGTGAAATGGCCGAGCGAATCCTTTCCAATACGTTCTGCATGACTGCGGACGTTATCTTTTTCGAAGACGCCCTTCTCGCGGCTTTCGAAAAGTGCACCAAGTTCTACGACCCTTCACGCGGCTGCTTTGATGCTTTTTTCAGAAAGGTGTTCTGCAATGAAGTACGCAGGGCCATTAGAACAGAAGGAAGGTACGATAGCATCGACGATTCGAAGTACACAGACGACGAAGGTGCTGTCAGGAAAAGCTTCGACGCCAAGGCAACCGCTGCCATGGAACGGAGGACTGAGACTCCTGATGTCATGTGCTCTGCCGTCAATGCCGCAAGGCCGTACATCAGGCAGTGCCTGACAGACAAGCAAGCTACCGTATTTGACCTGAGGTTCCCTTCCGACGGGTCGAAAGGGCTCAATCTTTCTGAGATTGCCTCCATTATGGGAATCACCCACCAGGCCGTCAGCAAGATTAACAAAAAAATGGAGGCTGTCCTTCGCTCTGCAAGCGTCAGGCGCAAGGTCGAGTTGTTTGAAGACAGGCTCCGCTATGGCAATGTCAGCTAACCTGAGGCCACTACGGGGTGCACGCTCCAACCTTGGAGCATTGCGAGGTTCGGATCCTCGCGCCCGCAGAAAGAGTTTCAGACAAAGGTACATTACTTCTATATAAGACACGCCACGGTTCCGTGGCAACCAGGACGCGGTCCTGCGTCACAGACTGAATCCATTTAATATAGTTTTTCCGAACAGCGGTTCCTGTCGGATTCGTTCTCATAGCACTGTGCTCGTTTCACGCTTCGTGTAATGCTGGCCGGTATCCATTTTTGCTATTGGATGACAGCCTGGCTGTCCTTCCTCATTGTTTCGGACTAGTGATAACCAGATCTTCGAAATCGCTATGTGGGCTTGAGCATCCAGTTACGCTAGCCTGACAAATCAACAGCCAAGCTGAAATGGATAATTTGGATGAATGTATTCTTGGAATGATGGGTTATCTTCACAAAAACAAATATCGCCATGCTAAGTTCATATGAAGTATACTTCCGCGTAGGGAACACAGAAAGTAAAAGAATCCTCCAGCTTCATTCCGCAAGTGAAAGCGAAGCAATAGCTGCTCTTTGCCGGCAGAGTTCCTGGTACAGGACCCAGGATATCATCATATACTGGGTGAAGCCGGTGTAGAAATGTGTTTTTAGTATTGTCTATTGCCCTATTATATTATAGAATATTCTAACAGAATATTCTAACACAAAATTCTGGCCCTGTTAATTATCAGTATCACAATAAACAGACAATCAATCTTGAAGAAATCAATTGCCGCCATCATCATTGCGCTCATATCCGTATCCGTCTGCAGCGCACAGAAGCCTGTGCGTTTCGCCCCCGGAGCATACCGCACCACCTCACGCAACGAGAATCTCATAGGAAGGGACTACAAAAAGCATAGGACACCCAACAAGGATTCCCAGAAGGCGTACCTCGAGGATAATCGTCCAACGGGCAACGAAGGTTGGAACTACCGATTCCTTCAGATAAGCTGGGCTCCGGAAGCGCAGTTCTTCTGTCTGGACGCAGGGATAAACGTATGGAACGCATTGCTGGTGGGCATCGGAATAGACGCCGGTCCTTGGGGTGCGATAAAGTACAAGTTCAGCAAAGAGGGAGACCCCGTTGACCTTAACGGAGCCATTAGGATAGACGCCGGATATGCGCTGGACAAGGCGCTGGACCTGAACAAAGTCGAACTTAGGCTTATGGGGACAATCGGTTGCTTTTTCAAAAAATACGGTGCGCAGGAAGCGGTCTACGCACAAGACGGCGAAGAACTTCTAACCGCAGCGTCAGAAGGTAAGACGTACAACTACGGAATGAAGGCCGCAGTGGGAATAGAAGGATTCTCGATATGTGCAGGATATACAAGGGCGCTGGGCTTCGAAATCGGTTTTGGATACAATTTCTAGGGGCATTGTTTTTTTCATTTTTCTTTCCTTATTTTTCATTGTTCTCCGAGGTCCTGAGGCGGGCCACTGGAGTTTTGGAAAGCCTTCGAGGAATCCAATCCATATGGAGCCCTTCAGGTAAGAGAGTCGGGAAACAAGGAAGCATATATTGCTTATAGCTATTAAAGCAAAATAATTATCTAAACAATATTATTAAACGGATATAAAGTCAACTTACCAATTACTAATTTAAATACTTGAAATTATGCAAACGGGCAAAACTAAAAATTCAGGAGCAGCTTCAATAATATGCTACATAATGTCCATAATATGGGTTATAGACTATATTGTATCTGGACCAGTTGCTCTCGAGGTAGACAATAATGCTTTAATCTTTGCGTTAGGCCATGCCATTGCCGGTCTCCTTATTGACATAAGGTCGTTACTTATACGCTCGCAGGCTTTGTGCACAACGGATGCAAAAAATGATAGAACAAATTCTTCTACAGGCAAGACATTAGCCTCCTCAACTACTTCTATCAAAGAAGACATCTCCAACAGGACGCATGAAGACAATACTCCAAAACCCGCGGACAAGGCTACTGTAAAATGCCCTGACTGCGGGGCGGAATACGATGCTCAATTGAAAGCATGCCCGACTTGCGCATGTCCCAATGACCATGTAAAATAAGTAGATATCCAAGAGCATGAGTTTACTTAAATGCCCCAAGTGTGGCAATATGGTATCCGACAAGGCCGTCGCATGCCCTAAATGCGGATTGCGTGTTTCGGATATGATAGCCGTTCCTGGCTCCTCAAAACAGCCAGATGCCGACAAATCTTCCATTGAGGGCAGCAAGCCTAAGAACGAAGGTATTTCTTCATACAAGGATGACAAGGCTGCTTCACATTCTTACAGGGATGACAATAGGGAAAAGAACAATTTACCGTATGTCTTGCTTGGAGCAGCGATACTGCTTTGCGTAGCATCGATCATATTTTTCTTCATAAGGAAAGGGAATTCCTCTCCGGGAGTGAGCGATGCTGCTTCTGCCACGAATACTGTTACAAGCGGCACTAGCAGTCAAATGGATGAAGTGCAGGATTATGATCCTATGGGCAGGCATCGCTACGTCTGCCCGATTACAATAGGCTCGCAGAAGCTCAACCTCGTTCTCGAATTGGATTTTGACAACCTTAATGGCACCACCAATTGGGGCAATGGGCAGCTTCCTCTCAGGTTCACAATGAACGTCAGCAAACCTGACTATTGCCCGGTCGAAATCATAGAATACAATCCTCAGGTCAATACGATCAAGAACAGCGTCCTGATGGGCAATACAACGTGTGAAATAGACTGCTCTGTCCACAAGGATGGAACCATAACAGGAAAAGGACGCTCATGGAACGGTACCACATTCTCATTTAAAGGAAACGAAGAATAGTTGCCTTATTATACATTAACTAAAAAAGTATTGATTATGAAAAGAAAAGAAAAAAGGAACCGGCCGATGGTTGGACTTGCATCTATCATGACGATGGTCGCCCTCATTGTCGGGTCACCATCATTATCCGCAAAAATGTCGGGAACAGAAGCTTCATCGCATTCGGAACTCCTGGCATCTGGCGATGACGGTCTTGTCAAGGTAATGGACAACTATAAGATAGGCTTTGCCGACAAGACAGGAAAAGTGGTGATTCCATGCAACTACGACATGGCACGCGACTTCCATGAAGGGCTTGCAGCCGTTGCTTCATATGACAAGGGATGGGGCTACATTGATGAAAGCGGGAACATGGTGATTCCATACAGATACAGGTTCGTGAGTGACTTTTCCGAAGGTCTTGCATGTGTAATCAACCTTGTGGGCGCATCTGGCCTCAGTCCGTGGGGAACTCCTGCCGTATATGGCTATATCGATAAAAGCGGGAAGGAGGTCATACCGGTAAATCACAGTTTCACATATGACTATCCGGGCATCGGTGTGACGGATGTCGTAGACATAATGAAATTTTCAGATGGAATGGCTCCCTCCAAAGGCGAAGGAATGTCATACGGCTTCATAGACAAGAGCGGTAATCTAGTGATTGGCCATAAATATGATTCAGTGCAGCCATTCAAGAATGGTGTCGCCGGTGTAATGGATTCAAGCGGCAATTGGGGGGCTATCGACAAAACAGGCAAGACCGTGGTCCCCTTCAGCTATTCAACTTACAACGAGCTGAAACGGAATCTCCCCACAAATAAAGTCGCATCAGCATCTACATCTACATCTACAAAAGCATCAAAACCTGATGCTGATACCAGTAGCGACGGGCTTTGGATAAGTTCTTTCGTCAATATGGACATCAACGGCTCCTATGCCAACGCATACTTCATACAGAATGGCACTGTCACCAAGATGAATGTCTATTGTGGATTGGATTCCGGTCTTATCCCCGGAAAGAACAACGACGACATTTCCTCCAAGATCAAATACGCATCAGTTGAAAATGCCGAATCCTTTACTGGATGGAAACTTCCTTTCGGGCTATACGTAAATACCCACTACATCCTTTTTGACGAGAATGGTGCCTTGCAACGCTGCGAAGGAACACCTTCATGGCTGAAAGAGCTGTCTGAAAGTCTTGGCACACCTACCGACGACATGCCACAGTGGGTAGAAGGCGGATGGCGCTTCCTGGGAGAAGGAAGGTACTACATATATGTCGCCACCAGTCCTTCCAATGTGATATACCATGGAAGGAAGACTGACGAGGCGCCCTCAAAGACATCTTCTTTCACAAAGAAGAGCTCTTTCGAATATGTTAAGAATGGCTATTTCGCCACGCTGCATGTCAAAGGATCCACAAATGGAGATTATGTGCTGAATTTCAAAGACAAATGCCTGGTAAGATATTCTACCAACGGCACCAGGTTCGACATTGAGCACGACTCCTCATCCAAGAGCGTCGCTTCCAAGTCAGGGAAAGAAGGAAATCAAGACTCTGTAGACAGTGATGAATTAAAGAAACTTGAAAAGAAAGCCAAGAGGAGGGAATTCATGAAAAAGACAGCAGGGTTTGTTGGTAATGTAATAAAGGAGGCTTACGAGCGGTAAGACGACAATCGCATATGGCACTTTCTAGATGTCCAGAATGTGGCAGCATGGTATCAGACAGGGCGGAATCATGCCCTGTCTGCGGCTGTCCCATTAAGAAGAATCCGCAGGTATGTCCGGAATGCGGACATCCCCTTGATGGCACAGAAACAGAATGTCCAGAATGCGGGTTCCCAATTGACGCCCAAACTGAGAGCGGTGTCTCTAGTTCCACATTTGTCGAAGGGGAACCGGACCCGGATCCAGGCCGGAACGGCTCGAATGCTCAAGGAAAGAAAAAAATGCCATCTGCAGGCATCGCGGCTGCTGTTGCCGCGATTCTGCTAATAGGAGGATTCTTCCTTGTTAGGAGCATCAGGAGAGATTGGATGACCGGATGGTGGGAAAGCCCTGAGACATTCTTTTTCTTTGGCGAAAAAAAGAATGTACACTATTACATAGACAAGAACAGCGTCTCCCGATTCGAGACATACCTGACAGATACGGAACAAAGGCCGGCAGACAAGAAGCCCGAGAACCTTCCTCTTGGCATATCGGTCAACAGGAGAGCGAAGGAGCTTTCGGTCGGGGAAGGTACGCTTACCAAGCTCTCTACCACTCCCCAAGACCTCAAGGAATGGGACGATCTGGGAGAGCCTCTCTCCACATGCCCGTCCTGGGTTATCGGTAATTGGTCGTTTCAGATGGAAGGCGGGAGTACGATAGTGAAGATTACTGATGAAAAAGTGTATTCTACGCCTGCTCTTCCTGATTACTACGAAGACGACTTTGTCTCCAGAGGAAAGTACACCTACAAATCCAACGGAACTTTCGGCTACCTGTCATATGGCCAAGGTCCCCTTGTCCTGGACTTTAAAAACGCTCGTCCTCTGTATAGTGGCACCCCTGGCGTTGCATCGCCAGACATCAAGGTAAAAAGTGGTTCCAGGAGAGCCGCAGCCAAAGAGTGGCTGCAGGGCAGGTGGCGTCTTGATCTGGGTGATTATGTTTATTCCTATTTGATATTCAAGCCCAACAAGGTTACCATGTATATGCCTCTTGAGCGCCGGATGATAGATGACAGTGGCCCATATACAATACTTGGCGACAACGTCATTCTAAATTTGCATTCGGCAGGGAAGGTAACCCTTCCGATAGACATATACAATAAAAAACTATATAGCGTAAAGCATCAGGAGTTCGAAAAGATGAGCGCATCCACCAGCGATGAAGACCTGATGTACAATCCCGGCAAGTCGAAGAAATCCGGAAGAAAATCATCCTCCGGCAGGAGGTCTTCATCTGGCATCTACTTCAGTTCAGCTGCAGACGCCTATGACTACATCTTCAGTAGCAGATTCCGTAATAGGAGCAACACCGTAGAGCTGGAATTCACGCAGCAGGGATTGTGTGCCAACGGCAATTACATCAGCGGAGCACCGCAGATTATCAATGCCTCCTCCTCTGAAGCTCTCGTTAAAGTGAGGATGGTCATATCACCTGAAACGAGATACTTCAAGGTCAATCCGGTCAGTGGATACGTCTATGACACAACGGAAGGAATCTACTATTATAAGAAATAGGGCTATTCACATTTGACAGGCAGTAAAATTTAAAGAACAGCTATCATGGCATTATTGACATGTCCCAAATGCGGGAACAAGGTTTCAGACAAGGCATCCAAATGTCCAAAGTGCGGCTACCCCATAGCCGGGATACTCTCTCAAATAAAAGATGAGGAAGAAGGCAGGAAGGCTGGTGACGTGGAAGCGACGCATCCCCATGAAGAAAAGGAAGCGCAGAAGGTGCAGAGCATTCCATCGGCTGCCAAAGAGCAATCCGTGGCATCAGAGAATGAAAAGCCGGGAGGCCATACGGGTAAGATTGCAGCTTTGTGCGCAGCTGCCGCACTTATCGTCGCGGCGATCGTATTCTTCCTCGTAGGAGGCAAAAAAGGAGGTAATGCTCCTGCTGAAAATGTAAGCGTAGAAAATACCGTTGCCAGCAATTCCGTCGCGAGCGAAGAGAAAGGCGTCAAGAAGCTTTCGACGAGCAAGACTTCAGACCCCATACTGATCTCGCTTATCGAGAACATGGTTTACGTCGATGGCGGGACTTTTACAATGGGTGCCGAAGGGAACCAGGTTTCCGGAGCGGAGAACGACGAATATCCGGCACACAAAGTCATTGTCTCACCTTTCTACATGGCAAAATTCCCTGTGATGCAAAAGGAATTTGAAGCTGTCATGGGATACAACCCGTCTCTCAACAAGGCCCCCAGCAATCCAGTCGAGAATGTCGATTGGAATGACTGTCAAGCCTTTGTCGAAAAGCTTAGTGAGAAAACCGGGCTTGGCTTTACACTGCCAACTGAGGCCGAGTGGGAATATGCCGCCAGGGGTGGCAAGCTCAGCCGAGGCTACCGTTACTCAGGAAGCGACAACATCGACGAAGTCGCCTGGATAGATTCCAACAGCGGGAAGGCGACACACGCCGTCGGTACGAAAAAAGCCAACGAACTTGGACTTTACGATATGAGCGGGAACGTGTGGGAGTGGTGTCTTGACGGCTATGATTCATATGGTGCACATCGTGCTCTAAGCACTGAGGGAGATGCGCCGGTTATAGATCCGATGGGGAGGAATGAAAGTGACAAGATCGGAAGAGGAGGGAGCTGTCTCAATCCCGCCTCATTCAGCAGAGTGGCGAACAGGGATCACGATGGCGTAGGCAAGAAATATGGCAACCTGGGATTCAGGGTCGCAATACGCGTAGGCTTTTAGATTGCGCTATTCGCAGGAAACGAACAATGCGTAAAAATGCAATGGCCGACTTTATAATGAAGTAATTTTAATTTACGCCAAATCATTTAATTAATCATTCCAATAAGAAAGTTTTTGCAGAATAGTTAAACTATAAATACAAAACCAATTGTTATGGGCACATCAAAGTCAAAAAAAGGATTAGTCATCATCCTTCTTGTAATCGCTGCTCTCGCTGCAGCCTTCTATTTCCTCTCCCCAAAAATCCTACCGCAAAGCAACCTTGCTATAAGCGAAAAAGGTGGCAAGTTTGGCCTGGTAAATGCGAATAAAAGGACTGTAGTCCCTTACAAATTCGACCGTATCGACAAGAATGGAGAGATATTTACTGTCGAGTCAAACGGGAAATATGGCCTTTATGACTCCCATGGCAAAATTATCGCGCCATGTGAATACGACAACGTGAAATTCGTATCCGACAGGGGTATTCTTTCCAAGGGAGGAAAAAGCTTCCTTGTTGACGGGAAAGGCAGCAAGATTGGCACTGAACATGATGCGTTGGAATTTCTTCAGAATGGGTATGTGAAAGTTACGGACAACGGCCTTTCCGGAGCTGTTGACAGGGATGGGAAGCAGATTGTCCCATGCAGCTATAAGGACATTATCATATCTGATGAACCGTTGAAATACGCAATAGTAACCGCAGAAAACGGCCTTAAGGGGATTGTCATGGAGTCTTCGACCATTCCTTGCGAATATGATGATATCAAAGGGTGCAAGAAAGACGATAAAAACGGAGAGTATTATTTCTCTGTAAAGAAAAATGGAATGCTGAGCCGACTGGATACATCAGGCAAACAGATAGGTACAAGCATTCCGGAATGGCTCGAAGGTGTATGGTCCAAGAGAATGTACGTCGGAGGCTTAGGCCCCGATTATGATCCAACGGCATACAAGCAACTGAGTGTGGAAATAAGTGGCGACACCTATACGATGAAACTTGGAAACGATGTCCAGTCAAGTGGGCAATATGAATGCCTTGACATCGGGAGTGAAGCCGGCGCATTTGGATTCCTAGGTGTGAACGCTAGTGACAAAAAGCTAAAATATCGTAGCAGGGATGGAAGATACCTATATCTGATCGTCAACATGAGGACACGTCAAATGTACTTGCAGGAGCAGTTCAACGAGGAGTCTTTCCCGGAGCTTTTGAAGATGGGCTAGTCTGAACATGACTCCTTTAAACAGTTATCCATCTTGCCTTGTTTCACATCGCAAGATGGATAATTCTCATAGTATAGGCGCCTTATAGGAATGGAAGAAACAGAAATGGCGAGACCGGAGCTGCGTCATGCAATGGCATTTGGATGTGTGCCACTAAGGCATAACATCTGCAAGACCTGCCGGAATGTACAGGATGACTACATATTCGCCAGTTACAGAGGAGCAGAGTGTCATGATCATTCCTCCAGATTTGACAGACCGGATTATTGCGGTACTTGTATCATCGTGATACGCAAGAATGCCATATTCATCAGTCTGAGCCAATACTGCGTTCAGTATATTCCTTTCCGGAGATATAAACTTTTTATCGTAATATTCAGCACGGTAGCAGGAGGCATCCCACATCATTGAAACCTGTGCGCTTTCGACCCTCGGTATGGATATCCAGAATCGGCTTCCTGAAGGCGACCGCTTGTCACATAGGACGTAAAATACCGCATTTACTTTTTCATTGACGCCCCTGTTATCGTTTATGAACCCGGCAGTTTCAAGTTTACATGAGACCAACCTTACATTTTCACCATCTTTGAGAATCGTCCAAGGATTGACCGAGTATGCAGCCGGCACGTCACTACCTTTTGCCGATGAGGATTTGGTCTGATTTTCGGTATCTTCCAGTGCCATTGTCCTGGCTGGATTATTCTTCCATGCCAGGAAAAGTGCCGCGGCAGCAACCAGGCATACGAACACTTTCTCTGCAAGTCTTTTATTTTTTGCCGCATCTTCCGTCTTTGCACCGTGCTGTCCTTCTCCCCTGCTTTCTGATTGTGAATCCTCTTTCTTGATGTCTGCAAGCGGTTCTATTGGAAATCCGCAACTGGGGCACGATTGCGCGCCTTCACTTAAGGGAGAGCCACATTCGGGACATACTTTCACTTCCTTCTTTACCGGGCAGCCGCAGCTAGGGCAAAAATTCGCCCTGTCCGATACAAGGCTGCCGCATTCCTTACATTTTACTAGTGCCATGATTTTCTGCTGTCAAATTGCTCAGTGCATTCCTTAAACACATTGAGGCGGAATTGTCTTCCATCTTTCTTTTGCAAAATTACAAATGCTTGAGACACTATCTTTAGGATACCCCTATCCTTTTTATCCATTTCAAAGGCGCCTATATACCAGTTGACCGAAAATCCGCCAACCACCTGAACCATAGCAAATTACCTTATAATGAGTGTCGGTCAGGCACTCATTTTTCGTAGGAAACTGCGCCTAACCCGATGAAAAATAGCGAGTTGAAGGTTGCGAAACGGGGCGCGCAGGTAGACTATTTATGGGGCCTATATACCAGTTGACCGAATGCATGATTATGCATTGATGAATAAAAACTGAAAATTCCCACATACGAGACATCCCCTACTCCATGACTTGGAATAGGGGATTTCCTATATGTTGTTATGTGTTCTTTTTGCGCTATCTGTTTCCGAGGACTCTCTTAACCGACTCCCTGACAATTGAACGGAGTTGCGTCTCGGTAAGTCCTATAGTGTTCTTCTTCCTCATATTGTTGTTATTAGAATGTATATAATTATTCT
>Ga0065708_1006700_pt1 | contig 15901 bp, 10 predicted proteins | sample Hoacrofraction12_2_FD_59095 | JGI IMG/M metagenome (GOLD analysis project Ga0065708, IMG submission 59095) | Hoatzin crop microbial communities from Cojedes, Venezuela, sample from fiber fraction 12 v1 | ecosystem: Host-associated > Birds > Digestive system > Esophagus > Crop | place: Venezuela... | reverse complement strand
TTTTTGACTCTGGAAGCGGAGGCCTGTCGGTCCTCCGTGAAATAGTGAAGCTCCTTCCTAAGGAGAAGTATGTCTACTTTTCCGATAACGCGAACTGCCCCTACGGGGAGAAAAGCGTCGGATTCATCCAGGAGCGCAGCAGGTGGATTTCATCCTTTCTGATTGAAAAGGGCTGCGACATAATCGTGGTAGCCTGCAACACCGCCACGGCAGCCGCCATAAACGTGATGAGGGATGAGTTTCCGGTGAAGTTCATAGGCATGGAGCCGGCCGTAAAGCCCGCCGCCCTCGGAACCCGCACCGGAGTCATAGGAGTCCTTGCCACCGCAGGGACCCTCAAAGGTTCCAAGTATCTCTCCACCAAGGGAAACTACGAGGAAGGCTGCAAGATAGTGGAGCACGTAGGCAAAGGCTATGTGGAGCTGGTTGAAAGCGGCCGTCTCGAAGGCCCCGGTGTCGAGGCCGTAGTAAAGGAAAGCCTCCAGCCGCTTCTGGACCAGGGAGCCGATACTATCGTACTTGGATGTACGCACTATCCCTTCCTTCTTAAGCCACTTCGCAAGATAGCGGGACCGGACATCCGCTTCATAGACCCTGCACCGGCCGTTGCAAGACACCTTATATATGTAATGGTGCAGGAAAGGCTCCTTAGCGAAGCCGAGGCTACGGTAGCCCTGGCAAAGGTCATCGAAATGGCCGAGAGCAAGGACATGGGAAGGGACGACAGCGACAGGTTCAATCCAGAAAGTCCCTGCGTAGAGCTTCTGTCATCGGGCGATCCCTCCACAATGAGAAAGATATTCTCTCTCATCTACAAGAAATCGTGAACAAGGCTTTCATGCTGAAGGCGGCACGCCTTGCCGTGGCAGTCCTGCTTTTCATAGCCGGCTGCCTGCCTTCATTTGCCTTTCCTGGAACTGCCCGTCAGGGCGGATACACGTCTTTCAGAAACATCTCCTTCCCGTGCGAAGTCTACTGCGCCCTCGAGGACGAGGACGGGCTTGTGTGGTTCGGCACAAGGCAGGGGCTTTCCTGCTACAACGGATTCGACATCCACACATACCCTTTCGGAGAATTCACATCCGACCGCAACGTAGTCCAGGCCCTTCTGCAAAAGGATGAAAGGACTCTGTATGTCGGCACTGACGGGGGCATTCTCGAGTTTGATACCTACACAAGGAAATACGGGACACCCGATGCCGCGCTCACGGATGTCGGTGCGGTGCGCTCGCTCCTATTCTGGGAAGGAATGCTCTGGATAGGTTCCAGGGACGGAGGACTTCTCGCATTCAACCCCGCCGAGCACACCCTGCGCCATATTGATGGGACAGGAGAGCGCACCATATATAACATAGTGCCCATTGACAAGGAAATCTACGTCTGCGCATACGGAGCCCTCTTCCGCCTTGACGGCAGCGGAAGGATGGATACGGTTCCAATTGACGAAGGCGAGGTCGTCCACGGAGTATGCCCCGACAGAAGCGGAAGGCTATGGATCGGCACAGAAGGCAACCTGTACAGGATTGATCAGTCAAGCGGAGCGATAGGAAAGGAACCTTCTTTTTCCGGCAACATCATAAAGGCGATAGTCCCCTATTCGGGGGACAGCTTCCTCGTCGGCTCCGACAACGGGCTTTACGTATTCGACACCAGAGACGGCTCATCAATCCACGTAGTGCATGACATAAGGGAGAGTGGCTCACTTGTGAACAACCTTATCCAGGACATCCTTAGTGACAAGGAGGGGAACATATGGGTGTCGACCGACAGGGGCGTATCCCTGTACCAGGCCGACCAGTGGTACCAGTGCGTGGACCTCTCCAACATAACCTACGGAGGGGAAGGCAACGTAATCTACGCAATGCTCGAAGGCCGAGGCGGTGACTACTGGATAGGCGGTGACAACGGACTCATCCATGTCCTCGGGGACAGGCAGAGCATATGGTACAGTTTCAATAGCAGGGAGCACCACCTTAGGAACAATCACATAAGGGACATATACAGGGACCGCGAGGACATGATATGGATATGCACGGACGGAGGCATAGCTTCATACGATACCGCCACATCCGCATTTACCTTCTATGACATAACGGACGAAAAGGGGCGCAACGCCAACTGGTCCTACGGCATTCTCGAGGACAGCTCCGGCACCATGTGGATAGCCACCTTTGGAGGAGGCCTCTACGCGATAGACAAAAAGCGGATCCTTGGAAGCGGTGGGGCGCCTATAGAGGTGGAATGTGCTTTCAGCGGGGATGATGACGAGACGCTCCGTACCGTATACCTCATGGAGATGGACTCCGAAGGGAATATCTGGGCGGACTCGTGGAAGGGGCTTGCAAGGATAGACCCCATCCGAAGGAGCGTCGAGCTGAAGGACCTGTGGTTTGACAACATCACAATAGACGGGGACGTCATTTGGGGCTCCGACAGGGGCTCCCTGTACCGCTACGACACGAAAAAGGGCGCAATCTCCCAGCTTCCCTTCAAGATATCCCAGGGAAGCGTCTACGCATTCACCCGCGACAAGGGTAGGATATGGTTCTCCTGCGCCGACGGAATCCTTTACATCGACACGCGCACCCTCCAGGTGAATCCAACCGACATACCCGGCAGGTACTACCGTTCGGCCCTCTATGAGAAAGGAAAGGACAGGATTCTTTGGGGAGGAGAGGACTGCATAACCGTGATGTCAACCCTCTGGGAGAAGGGCCCTTCCGACAGGAAGGTCTACATAACGGGAATCTACTCAGGGGATGACACGCTCCTTGAATGGGGAGATACAAAAGAGAGCCCCATCCACCTTCATGACAGGCGCAATCCAGTCCTGGAACTGTCCACCCTTTCATACTCATCCCAGGGTCCAGGGGTGTTCTACTACAGGATAGACGACGAACCCACATGGCACAGCCTCCCTCCGGGAGTGAACTCTCTTTCATTCCCGACGGTCCCTGGCGGAAAGTTCTCCCTTGAACTGTCAACAGCTGATCCGCTCTCTGATGAAAGCGCGCAGGTAAGCACCTACTCCCTGAGGGTGCCCTACCCATGGTACTCATCCATTCTGGCAAGGATACTGTACGGGCTGCTTGCCATAGCAGCCGTCGCTATCGCAGTCAGGGCGGCAAGGGAGAGAAACCGCCGAAAGCTCGAAGCCCTTGAAAAGGAGAAGGTCCTTGAAATCTCACGCATGAAGACCGACTTCTTCGAAAACATGTCCCACGAGCTTAAAACCCCGCTGAGCCTGATAATAGCCCCTCTTGGCGACATCATATCAAAGACTCCCCAGTCAAAGACTAGGGAAAGGCTTGAAGGGATCCAGTCCAATGCGATGAGGCTAAGCAATCTCATATACAAGATTCTGGATTTCAAGGACATGGAGTATGAGAGCGACAACTCCCTCATACGCTCCAACATAGAACTTGGACAGATGGCAAGGGACTGCGTCAAGACCTTCTCCCACCAGATAGAGTCAAAGGACGTCGATGTCTCCATCGATACTCCATCTGAAGGCATCTGGATAAATGCCGACAGGATGAAGCTGGAGTCTGTCGTAACGAACATCCTTTCCAATGCGCTTAAATACGTTCCCGACAAAGGCGGAAAGATAGGCCTCGACGTATCCAGGGAGGGATCTTCTGCCAAGATAAGCATATCCGACAATGGCAGGGGCATACCGAAAAAGGACCTTAAAATGATTTTCGTGCGCTTCTACCAGTCAGGCGGCAAAGGCAACCCCGAAGGGACCGGAATCGGGCTTTTCCTTGCAAAGAAGTATGTCGAGATGCACGGCGGGACGATAGAGGCCAAAAGCAAGGGAGGGGCGACATTCACGATAACCCTTCCACTTGACGGAGACAACCTTGCGAGCCAATCTTCCGCAGAGCCTGCAGAGGCAGGCGCCACCGCCGAAGGGAAGCGTCTTCTCATCATAGACGACAACTCCGAGATGGTCGAGTTTCTTGTGAACGCACTGTCCCCATCATATAGATGCCAGGGTGCGTCCAACGGCAAGGAAGCCCTTGAAATGGTGAAAAAGGAGAAGCCGGACCTCGTTATAGTGGACCAGATGATGCCCCTTATGGACGGAATGGAGTTCACACGGAGGATAAGGAAGGACTACCCCACCTCGGACATCCCCGTAATTATGCTGACTGCCAAGGATGACATCGACACCGAGATGGAAAGCGTCCGGAGCGGAGTGGACATCTTCCTCTCCAAGCCTTTTGACATGCGAAAGCTCCAGGTCTACATCGCAAAGCTGATGGACAAGTACTCCCACATAAGGAAGGCGGCAATAATAGAGAACATCTCCCAGGGCGAGGTGGAGAGGACTGACATAGGCCCGTCATCGGACGAAATTCTCATGGAGAAGATCGTATCCGCCGTGGAGGAGAGCATGGACGACGAGCAGTTCAGCGTCGCGTCCCTGGCACAGAGCCTTTCCATGGACCAGAAGCAGCTCTACCGGAAAGTGAAGCAGCTTACCGGACTCACTCCCGTAGCGTACATCCGCCAACTGAGGATGAAAAAGGCCGCGGTGCTTCTTCGCCAGGGGCAGTTCAACGTGACCGAGGTAATGTACATGGTGGGATACTCGAGCGCATCGCATTTCAGCAAATGCTTCACCGAGCAGTTCGGCGTAAGTCCAAGGCAGTACGCATCCGCCACAGAGGAGCCAGGGACATAAGGGAGCCGGAGAGAAAATCCATCGCCCAGACTCGCAGGGCAGGGGTTTTCCAGCGATGTCCGATTTGAGCAACATTTTGTCTGAATCGGGCAGGTCGGTTGCCGGGGGCGAGGACTATCTTTGCCCAAAACAACTAAACTGGTTCAACCAATGAGTCATTCTCTAGTGAAAGGCATCCGGCTTGCGGTAGCTTGTCTGGTGCTCCTATTATTCTCGCAGGCACAATCATTTGCGCAGAACACGATTTCAGTCAGAGGTACCATCCTTGACCAGAACGGCCAGCCCGTAATCGGGGCAGGCGTCTACGACAAGGCCACCGGAAACGGTACGGTTACCGACGTTGACGGAAGTTTCATCCTTAGCGCCCCCCAGGGTGCTACCCTCTCAATCTCCTGCATAGGCTACAAGGACGCCGAGGTGTCGGCCCGTGAAGGAAACCTTTCAATCACCCTCAGCGAAGACAACGAGCTTCTCTCCGAATCCGTAGTCGTCGGCTACGGTACGCAGAAGAAGGCGAACCTCACTGGTAGTGTCGCTGCCGTGAAGTTCGACGACGTGAAGAACATGCCGGTTGCCAACACATCCAGCATGCTTCAGGGAAGGCTCCCCGGAGTCGTCCTGCAGATGAACGGAGCGCAGGCCGGACACGACGATCCCCAGATCAGGGTCAGGGGTGTCGGAACCCTTGGCGACGCTTCCAAGAACAACCCCATGGTGCTCATCGACGGAGTCGAGAGTTCGATTTCACAGATGTCTGATATCGCTGCCGAGGATATCGAGAGCGTATCCGTCCTCAAGGATGCGGCATCCGCGGCGATATACGGTGTAAGGGCGGCCAATGGAGTAATCCTGGTAACGACCAAAAGAGGTAGCGAGCAGAAACCTGTCGTAACCTACTCCGGAAACGTTGCAGTGCAGCAGGCCACCATCCTTCCCGACTATGTTGACTCCTATGAGTGGGCCCTCATGTTCAACGAGTGCCAGCCCGCGAAGGCGTACTCCAGCGAAATGCTCACGGCCCTGAAGAACGGCACCGATACCGACCATTTTGCGAACACTAACTGGGCGAAGGAGATGTTCCGCACTGCCATCATGCAGCAGCATCACCTCTCCATCGCAGGTGGTGGCAAGGACGTGCACTACATGATATCGGCACAGTATCTCGACCAGGACGGCATCCTCAAGGGAACCGGACAGAAGAGGTACAACTTCCGCTCGAACCTAGACGCCAAGCTCGGTATCTTCAAGCTCGGACTGAACCTCTCCGGCAGCAAGCAGGACATCGAGGAACCGGTGAACAGCGTGACCGGGGAAGGCCTCATGCGAATGCTGACATGGTTCACAAGGCCGACAGTTCCCGTGAAGTATTCCAACGGGTACTGGGGATGCGTCGACGGGAACAGCGCGATTTCAGCATCCGTGTTCAAGAACCCCATACAGGCTCTCGAGTACGGCCGCAAGACAAACGAGCACTACCGCCTCGACGGCAAGCTCTTCGCAGAGGTTGACAGTCATCGACGGACTNAAATTCCGCACTTCCCTCTCCTACAAGTTCTACGACAACGAGACCTCTGCATACTCTCCCAAGAGCGAGGCCAAGTACAGCGCCGAAGGCGAGATCCTGAACCCCGCAGGAACCCAGAACTCCCTTACCGACTACATGTGGAGGCAGAGGGCCTACATCAACGAGAACATCCTCACCTATAACAAGATATTCGGTGCGCATACCCTCGGCGTCCTCCTTGGACACTCAATCCAGCAGGACAGGTACGACTCCAACACATCATCCATCCAGGGATTCCCTACGGAGACCATCTACGAGCTTTCCGGTGGTACCCAGAACCCTTCGGTATCGGGATATGCGGAGGAGCTTCGCCTGCAGTCCTTCTTCGGCAGGATAAACTACAACTACGACAACAGGTACCTGCTCGAGGTCAACGTACGCCGTGACGGAAGCTCCCGCTTCTCTTCGACAAACCGCTACGCGACATTCCCTTCGATAAGCGCTGGATGGGTTCTTACAAGCGAGCCCTTCATGCCCAAGATGGACTGGCTTTCATTCCTGAAGCTGCGCGCCAGCTGGGGTAGGCTCGGAAACCAGGAGATCGGAAACTACGCCTACGCGGAGACACTCGCCTCTTCAGGTAGCTACTACTTCGGCGACTCCAAGTACATCGGAATGGTCACTACAAAGATCGCCAACGAGGACATCAAGTGGGAGACAACGACAATCACCGACTTCGGTCTTGACGCATCCTTCCTCAACGGAAAGATAAGCACCGTATTCGACTGGTACAACAAGACGACCAGCGACATCCTCCTCCAGCTTGCGATGCCAAGCATATTCCTTGGAAACCTCTCGGCCCCCTACCAGAACGTAGGCAAGGTGCAGAACAAGGGATGGGAATGGGCCGTCAACTACTATGACGGAGCAGGCGACTGGAGGTGGAACGCAGGATTCTCCCTCGCAGGCGTGAAGAACAAGATTCTCGAGATGGACGGACAGGAGAACATCTCCAACAACACCATCAACAAGGAAGGCGAGCCCATCGGCTCCTACTACGGACTGAAGGCTATCGGCATCTACCGCACAGAGGAGGACCTCCTGAGGACCAACTCCGCAGGAACCGTCATCACGCAGAACGGACAGGCTCCCCAGCTTGGAGACATCATGTACGAGGACCTCAACGACGACGGAAACATCAACGACGACGACCGTCAGATAATAGGAAACCCCTTCCCGAAGCTGCAGTATTCATTCAATCTCGGCTTCACATGGAGGAATCTGGACTTCACCACATTCTGGCAGGGACTATCAGGACTCAACCGCTTCAGCTGGGATGAGACCACAATCTCCAACGGAGGCAACAAGACATCCCGCTGGCTTGACCGCTACTCTTCCTCAAACGTGAACGGCTCGATGCCAAGGATGGGCGGAGAGATCAACAACTACTACTCCTCATTCTGGCTGGTGAAGGGCGACTACCTGAGGCTCAAGAGCCTGGAGCTTGGATATACATTCAAGGACACTCCCCTTCTCAAGCGCATCAAGATGCAGAGCCTGAGGGTATACCTCTCCGGATCCAACATCCTCACCTTCACATCGCTCAAGGACTACGACCCCGAAAAGCTTTCGGACGACTACCGCAACGATGTCCACCCCAACGTGAAGGCATACTCACTTGGTGTTACCGTCAAATTCTAAAACGCTACGATCATGAAAACAAGCATATTGAAAATAACTGGTCTGGTGGCTGCGCTCACGACCATCTTCTCAATGCAGTCATGCTCAAACGACTGGCTTCAGGAAGACTCCCTGACGGAGATCTCCTCGAGCACTTTCTGGCAGACTTCGGATGACGCCCTCATGGCGCTCGCCGCTTGCTACGACGCCCTTCAGAGCACCCAGCTCTACGACGGAGGTCCCTGGAATCTCGGTCCCCTGAACTTCGACTGCATGACAGACAACGGAGGCCACTTCAACTGGAGCGGCTGGATGGAGGGATACGATATCGCAAACGGCACCCACTCTGCAAGCTCATGGGCTGTAGGATCGTACTGGTCAGCCTGCTACGAAGTGATCAAGAGGTGCAACCTGCTTATCGCAAACATCGACAACGTGGACATGTCAAGTGACGACATTGCTCTCTTCAAGGCCGAGGCCCTCACCATAAGGGCCCTCATCTACACGAACCTCACGATGACATACAACGATGTCCCCTACCTCACGGCTCCCCTTACGATAGACAACGCCGAGTGCCCAAGCACGAAGAGAAGCGAGATTGTCGCATCAGAAATGGCATCGCTCAAGGGCTGCGCCGAGGATCTTCCCGAGTCCGCAGACCTTGGAAGGATCACAAAGGGAGCATGCTACGCAATCCTTGGAAGGCTCGCCCTTTACAATGAGATGTGGAGCGAGGCGATATCGGCCTATCAGAAGGTGATGAAGCTGGGATATTCCCTTGCCTCCGACTACGCCAACCTCTTCACCCTGGACGGGCAGACATCTCCTGAGATCATCTTCTCGGTACGTTTCGAAGGTCCAGGCCTTAGCGAAGGATGCGTGTTCAACGCACACTGGAATACTCCCCTCGAGGCCATGAACGGAACCCTCAATCTCGCCGACGAGTACTACTGCCTTGACGGAAAGAAGGTCGCCGACGACAATTACGGCGTAATGGTGGACGGAGCCCTCGACCTTTGGCAACCCAACGCTTCCCATTGGGACAACAGGGACCCTCGCCTGAAAGCCACCCTCTTTGTTCCCGGAATGTACTGGAACGGTACCGGCGGGGAAGGCGCATGGTACGGCGGGGCAACAGCATCACTCTCGACAGTGTATGTAATGAAATACTTCCGTCCCGAGGACACCAGCAACTCATGGGACGGCGGGCAGGACTTCTACGTAGTGAGGTACGCCGAGGTTCTCCTCTCCCTTGCAGAGGCCATGGTTGAAAGCGGATCATATTCCGAGAGCACAGTGCTGGGTCTTGTCGACCAGGTACGCTCACGCGCAGGAATGCCTTCCGTAGAATCAGTCGAAGGGACAGGCCTTTCCGAAAGCGCCCTTAGGGACATCATCCGTCATGAAAGGAGGGTCGAGCTGGCCTTCGAAGGCCTGAGGCTCTTCGACCTCTACCGTTGGCACACCCTTGAGGATGCCGTTAACGCCGTAAACAACGAAAGGATAGCATACGGCCTCGCCTACGAGACACGTATCTACAACGGCGAAAGGGACTATATATGGCCCATCCCGACCAGCGAGCTTGACAGCAACAGCCAGCTTGAGCAGAACGCCCTATGGTAATGGACTCTCTCCGCAAAAACATCCTGGCAGCGACGCTTCTTCCGCTGCTGCTAGGAGCATGTTCCGGTAGCGGTTCCTCCCCTAGCGGGGGGAACTCCGGGACCGGAGGGGAGACTTCCGCCACGAAGACCTACTATGTGGACTCTTCAACCGGTGACGACTCCAACGACGGATTGTCGGAGAAAAAGCCGTGGAAGACCCTTGCAAAGGCATCGGAAGCCAAGCTCTCCCCTGGAGACAGGCTGTTGCTCAAATGCGGCGGCACATTCACGGGGCAGCTGCAGATAAGCGCCCGTGGAACAAGCTCATCCCCCATAGAGGTCGGCTCCTACGGATCAGGCAGCGCGCCCGTCATACAGGGCGAGGATGAATCCCCGTGGGCGGTAAGGATACTGAACAGCTCGTATCTGACTCTTTCAGGGCTTGAGATTGTAAACACCGGTAGCAAGAGGCTGGCCGGAAGGACCGGACTGAAGATAGAGTGCCGGGACGGCGGAGTGTCAAGGAAGGTCACGGTAAAGGACCTTTTCATACACGATGTGAACGGATCCCTGGTAAAGAGCGAGGGTGGCGGAAGCGCCATACTCGTGGAGAACGGCGGAACAACCACGGCATCGAAGTTCGACTCCCTTACGATAAGGGACTGCCACATCCTCAGGTGCGAGCGGAACGCCATGATATGGGCTAGCGAGTACTATGACAGGAACAATTGGCTGCCTAGCACGAACACCGTCGTAAGCGGAAACCTCATCGAGGAAGTCCCCGGTGACGGAATTGTCCCGCTGGGCTGCGACTCCACGAGGGTCGAGTACAACGTGATGCGCTCCTGCCCGGAAACGCTCCCTGACACCGAGGCCGCCGCCGGAATCTGGCCCTGGAGCTGCGACAACACCCTCATCCAGTTCAACGAGGTGTCCGGCCACAAGGCTCCATGGGACGCCCAGGGATACGACTGCGACTACAACTGCCGAAATACGACGATACAGTACAACTACAGCCACGACAACTATGGCGGAATGGTGCTTATCTGCGACAGCGGAAAGGAGCGCACCTACTCTCTTGGGAACAAGGGCAGTGTCGTAAGGCACAACCTCAGCATAGGAGACGGCATCCGTCCAAAGCCGGCATCAAGGGGTGAGATGTTCTCGCCTATGATCCACATCGCCGGCAGGACTGAGAGCACTCTTGTGGAAGGCAACATCATCCACTCCAACAAAAAGAACGTTGACAATGCCGACAGGAGGATGATAGTATCCGATTCCTGGGACGGCTATGCAGACCAGACCACCTTCAAGGGAAACGTGTTCTACAGTGCCGAGACATCTTCCTTCTCCATGGGAGAATCCACCCACAACACCTTCTCCGGGAACTGGTACCTTGGCGCTTACTCCTCGTATCCCGAGGACGCTACGGCAAAGAAGAGCTCTTACTACTATGAGAAGAACGTCCTGGACAAGGACAGCGAGGGGTTCAAGGGGCTGTCGTCTTTGCTTGTGAAACGTACCCTCTTCGGCGTGGAATGCCACTACGTCGACAGGAACGCTTTCGATGCCTTCCTTAAGGCGATGGAAGAATAAGGCTTTTCTACTTTTGGTGAGATAAAGTGATAATTGGTGTGGTCCCGCCCCTTTGGAGAAAAGAGGCGGGGCTTTTTGTATGAAAACGACACCATGCGGAAAGACTTCTTATCGCGAAAATTTCGTGACGGATTTTTCGTTATAAGAAAACATACTGCTATCTTTTCACCATGAAAGACAGGGCAATCATCAATCCGTTCACCTGTGAAACATACCAGGGAAGCGATTACTTCTGTGACCGCAGGCAAGAGGCGGCCGATATGCCTAAGAGCCTGCAGAATGGGAACAACATCAATCTGTATGGTCCCAGAGGAATGGGAAAGACCTGCCTCATACACCATGTCTTCGAGTCATTGCAAGAGCGTACTGACGCCAAATGCCTATATGTAGATATTTCCAGGACGTCATGTCTGAAGGATTTCATTGACAAGATGGCGACATCCATAGTAGGCTCCATGGATGGCAGAATGGAGGCATTCGCACAGAACGCCTTCAGGATTTTCGGAACGCTGCATCCTTCCGTTACAGTCGGCCTTCTGACAGGTGCTCCCACCCTTACGCTCGATATTGCAAAGGAAAACGAGGAAAACACATTGAGGAATGTATTCGGATACCTGAAAGAAAAAGGTGAAAGATGTTTTGTCGCAATTGACGAATTTCAGCAAATAAGGGAATATCCCGAAAAAGGTACCGAGGCCTTGCTCCGATCATATATCCAGTTTCTTCCGAACGTTAACTTCATTTTTTCAGGAAGCAGAAGGCATATTATGCTGGATGTGTTCAGCAACCCCCAAAAGCCCTTTTACGACAGTGCTGAATCATTCAAGCTCGATGTGATAGACCCTCATGAGTACTTCCTCTTTGCCGAAAGGTTCTTCAGGGAAAAGGGGGCCATCCTTTCCGAGGATGTCTTCTCGCAAATGTATGGCTTGGCAAGAGGTCACACCTGGTATGTGCAGAAATGGCTGAACATGCTCTACTACAGATTTAACGGCAAGATAGTGGAGGAGAAGGATTGCATGGATGCGCTTCGGACGATACTGCAAAGAGAGAGCGACAGGTTCGGTGAAACTACGCTGAGGCTGAAGGCTAGTGAGAAAAAGATTGTAAGGGCCATCGCAAGAGAAAAAGCGGTAAGGCAGCCACAAGGTGCCACCTTCATCAAGAAATACGATCTTCCAGCTGCATCTACGATAAAGTCCTGCATCGGAAGGCTGATTGACCAGGAGATCCTTTACTTCAAGGACGGCGAATATTTCGTATACAATCCTTTCTACTCAATCTGGCTGGCCGGATAGACATTTTCTCATCTTTCAATTGGATAATCAGATCATCTTCCTGTGGCATGATCCAGTCTGTGTCTAAAGGGAGGAAGGTCTGCATTATCATCTAATCCCTTATGACGCTTTTACTTACGAACGCATTCCAACCTGTCTGCGATATTTTTGTATCAAATGGACAGGATAGTAATTGCCATACCGGGAAAAAGCGGTTATATTCGTAATTGCTTTATCTGATTAGACAGAAAAAGACATTCGCACGTGTTCCTTAAAGAGCGTATATTTGCACGAAAGTACAGTGCATGAAGCTTGCCTATGAAACATTTGCGTCCTATCGAGGCAGGCATCGAGTGCAGTTTAACCGCTGGGTTAAATGTCATTTGCAAATGAAATGACAACTGAAATCCCCCACTGCAGGTCGATTCAAGCAATTAGTGAAAAGAAAGGACTGGGAATCAATACAGGAATGAAACAATGATCATACTCGACAAGAACAAGGACTATTACGACTACATCGCCGGCATTGAAGGAAGGGACACCGACCTGATATTCGACAGGAGAGGCAGTGTAAAGATTTCAAAGGAAATCGCCCCTCTTCTTCCCAAGGTCGGAGAAAAGTTCGAGATAGAAAGGCTCAAAGAAAAGAAAAGGGAGTTCGAGATCGAGTATTTCCTTATGATAGGAGATTGGGCAGGTTGCCTCCACCACAGCGTTCTTCTGGATTCAGATGGCATTGTCACAGCTATTGGAGAAGGCATTCCCGCACAAAAGCGCCTGCCTCGCAATGATTGGCCCGCAGATGAATTTATCAAGAAAATCGGGAGATTCTACTTGCCAGGAAGCTATATTGTGAAAGAATTCGACAATCGTTACGTAAGGCGCCCGTCAGAATGCATCTACACCGAATTCACCATATCATACCAGAGATGGGGTTCCAAAAGGAGTTTTGCCGAGCGCAGATACGACTGGCAGAATGCAGTATACAAGCATTGGAGCAACCCGATTCTGGCAGGGACAAAGTTCGCTTCCCTGTTCAGCGCACTTGAGGCATGGGACCATATAAGCGAGTACCTGCTGTCCAAAAGGGAGAAACCCATTGTTGACAACCGCACCGACATAGAGAAGCTGGAGGCAGCAGGATTCGACAAGGTGACCTCGTTCAGGAACATGTAGGTTCTCTGCAAGCAGGGGTAATTTGCACCAATCACATTCTCAAGCGCAATACACCTGATGTCCTCACCATGTCCGGACGGCACTCCAGGCATCAGGAGTGCAGCATGCGCAAAGTACCCTGACATCGAATAGGTAAAGACATATTCCGGAGCAGCTACTGGAATTACGGCAAGGTATCTGCCCGCTATGATTCGTAGAGGATATCCACCCAGTCGATGTCCGAAGAAACGCCATTGAGCAGATTCCTTCGTTCGATATAATCCTGCATCCGCTTTTCGAAAACAGGGTTCAGGACAAGAACCAGGCGCTTGCACTTCCCCTTGTAATTTTTCAAAAGGGAGTCTAGGAAGCCCGTGACGGAATCTATATCCAATCCATTGTTGGAGCATTCAATCTCAAGAGCAAAGCAATCAAGGCCATAGATCCAATTCTCCAGTCCCCTGAAGCTTTCCAACGCAGGGAGAGCGAATGAGAGATTCACTGTCTTGCCGCCTCCTGACATGCGAGGGACCTTCCCACTGAAATCCTTTATACCAAAGAGGTTCCGCGCAAATATGCTTGAGCCTTCTATCACACCGGGGAAGGAATCCCATCCGATGTTCTCGTTATGCTCAGCCTCCCGGCATAATATCCCGAAGTCTCCCTTGACCTTGTGGAACTTTACATTGGATATGATGTCTAGCGGGCTGTCAAAATGCCTGGATGATATAATAGTGTCTTCATCCATGTCGACACTTGAAAAAATGGTATCAATTTTGGCCTGGCCGGAGAAATTCTTCACATGGCTCTGGAGCCAATTCAATTTTGCCCCTTCCCGAAATGCTTCCATCTTTCTTAGCCCTGTCCCATTGTTTGGCTTTTTCCAAACGATGTCAAACATCACTCCGAGCCCGAATAGGCGCCTGTCCAATGCTATGCTAGTCATAACAAATCATTTTATGGGTTCTAATTTCAATGCTGAATCCGTTACAAGTATGATGAACCAATCATCCTATCTGTCTTCATTCATTTTAGACAACGTGGCGGCGTAGCAATTCCTTATCGCCCTTAGGCCGATACTATTAATCTTTCTTGTTCCGATACCGGCAAAATTACGGGTGAGAACAGGGGCTGACTCCATTGGTTCAATTTCAATCTGATTGCCTACACACTCCATCTTCCACCACTGTCCTTTGAAGAAAGGATCGCCTTCCCTTTCCTGTTCGAAGAAATTCACGTTCTTTCCATGGTCCAGCGCCATTTCAACGGCATATCCGGTACCGCCCGCAACATACACGCAGTCAGGATCCGGCGTCTCCCACTTCCCTATCGCAAATATCTCGTCGCTGTTTTTCACCTGGATCCAGTTCCGCCGAAGAAGGTTGCGGCTGAAAGGGTTCTTCGCAGGACTTTTCCCAAGAGAACGCGCCGCCTTTTCGTATTCCCTATCACACTCAGCGACAAGCTCGTCGTCATCAAGATCCAGACGCACATTGCCCGATGGAGTCCTTTCGCCGAAGTAGTAATGGCGAGATATCACTCCATATTTTGCCCCTTCATTCCCCCATGCGGTATCAGCGCCCAAGGCGCCGCCGGAGTGGTTGACATATCCTTTCAAAGAATCTTTACCCTTATCCATATGCGTAATATTTTCGTTTACCTGTTTGAAATTATCTTCTCGACAAGATCCGCCGAATCAATCTCACCCTTCCAGTGAAGCAAAAGGGCTTCCCTGTTGGCTTCAATCCAGTGGGAAATATCCTTGAGGACATTGCCAGGAAGTCCTTCGGATACAGCCTCGCCACAATCACCCTGTAACGGGATACGGACGGAATCTCCAATATCCGAATCCCCTTTCTGATAAAGCAGGTAAGGAGAATCCTTGCCCTCGGAATCATCGCATTTGACCCATATAGTGCCATCGAGTCCGGTGCACCTGGATGAAAGTGAAGTCAGCATGAAAGGATCTTCATTAATCATCATAGTCTCTTTCTTTATCAAAAACTTATTTACGGGCCCGCAAACAGGATTCCTGTCTATTTAATCCTTTACTCCGGCACAACGACATGTATGGACTTCTTTGCATGTCTTTTCCTAAAAGTCAGATTATGCACTGATGTCCACCAGTTTCTGAAGCACCTTGACCATCGCCCAGGTATCCAGTTCGCAGTATCGTAGAAGAGACTCGCGGGCCCTGGCGAATTCTTCCGCATCCATGTCCTTCATCCTGGGGAACAAGGTCATGGCTTCCGTCCCGTTATGGACATCTCCGGACAGGTTGGCATAGTTTAGCTTCGGATCATCCGGGACCAAGGCCGGAAGGACACTTTTAATGGAGAAGGATCCTTTCATTGCAGGCACATAACAATTGCCGTCCTGGAATGGCACGAGCAGG
>Ga0065708_1000286_pt1 | contig 15950 bp, 16 predicted proteins | sample Hoacrofraction12_2_FD_59095 | JGI IMG/M metagenome (GOLD analysis project Ga0065708, IMG submission 59095) | Hoatzin crop microbial communities from Cojedes, Venezuela, sample from fiber fraction 12 v1 | ecosystem: Host-associated > Birds > Digestive system > Esophagus > Crop | place: Venezuela... | reverse complement strand
TTGCAAAAGTAACATTTTGGGCTGACACCTGTGAAGGCATCAGCCCATTCTTTTTCGAATTACATCAAAGTTTTTAGCGGACAGTAATAAAAAATTATAGCCACAAATTTGTTTTTCGCTCCGCAGGGCTTGGAAATGCGGGGGGAACGTTCGGAAATGCGGAGGGAGCAGCAGGAAATGCGGTCAGTCCTTCGGTGCTTGCCAAAAGTCGGCCTCGCTGCGCACCACGCGCTCCGCGTCCGACGTGAAGCGGGCAGCGTCGGCATCGCGCGGCAGCAAATAGAAGTTTCGCCTTTCGCCCTCATACTGAGCGCTTTCGAGGTCGAAGTCGGAGTGCTCGTAGCCGGCAAAGCAGTACACGTTTTTGGCCAGATATTCGCGGTAGTAATCATCGGCATCGTGCGAATCGGAAGGCAGGAGGGCGTGCATTTCGACAGCCGGCCCGCCCACGTAGGCAGCGCGAATCTCTTGCAAACCAACGGGTTCGCCGTCGCCGTCGGTGAAGTAGTGGTGCATATCCGTGTCAATCATCGCCCAACGTCCCAGCTCCGGCAGCCAAACGACGTTCACCACGTGGCAGTCTTGGTCGGGCAGCGCCGGCAGACAAGTGATGAAGCGCGCCTTCAGCCCGAGCGAGAGCAGCAGGTCTTGCAGCATGATGGAATGCCAGCGACAATTGAACGCCGGCTCCGTCGTGAGGTGGTAGTCCCAGAGTGTCAGCGCGTTCACCTGCGCGAGTCCCGCCGTTTGATTGGCGTGCGGAATGTTTCTTGCCACGAATCGCGCCACCGCCAGCGTCTTTTCCCACGTGCTCATCGACTCCTTCACGAGCGTGTCGAGGCGGAAGGCTTCGCGAATGCTCCTCGCGCGCCGAGCGTCCACATCGAACCGCAGCCGCAGGGCGCTCGCTTCGCTCGCGTAGTGTCCGCCTTTGCGCAAGAGTTCCTGCTTCAGCGCGAGGCCGTCGGAGTAGTCGCGCACCGGCTCGCTCGTGCCGAAAATGCGCTGCAGCGAAGCGGGTAGGCCGGTGCGGTCGATGAGCATCGTGTGCGTCTGGCCGCTCGGCGTGATGGTCGTAATCGAAAAGGTGTTTTCAGAAATTTTTTTCAGCAAATAGTCGTAGCCGTCGAACGAGACCACATTGTCCGACAGGCGTTTGAGCGGCGAAAGAGAGGCCGTGGCAAACGCCTTTTGGAGCGTGTCTTGAACATTCTCGAGGCTGAGCACTTTGTCGGCGCCGAAAATCATGTACGACTTCGTGGTGTGGTCGTCCCACCAATAGTCGTTCAGCGCGTTCCACGTCTGTCCGCGCACGAGCCAAGTGCCGCTCAGGTCGCCCGAGGCAGTGCCCCTGCCGCGCAACAAGTCGAACGCTTCGACGATGGCTGGGTCCATGCCCGCGGCCGTGCTATAGACGTCGCTCACCATCGAGCCGTCGTGCGTGCTGGGCCAGCGCAGCGAGAAACCCTGTTCGGAGACGTCGAACACGCGCGGCAGTTCGCCCACGCGGTCGGACGTGAGCAGCGGCGAGCCGTCGGTGTTGCGGAAATAAAAATACGTCGTGCCGTTCCGCTCGCCCGTCTTGAGCACGGTGAGCGCAGCGGCATCGGCGCAGTACTTGTATTGTTCGTAATCGGGCACGGTGCTCGCGCCATTGTCGAACACCACGCGCTGCAGGCGGTAGAGTCCTGCCGGCTCTTGGGCTTGGAGCATCGCAGCGAAGCAGAAAGCCATCAACAAAAATAAGTTTTTGGACTTCATCGGATAGGATTTGAAATTTTCGGCAAAATTACGAAAATGTTCTCAATTTGCAAAAAAATTCGCCTCAATTTCCTTGTTCTTTCAAGGAGTCGAGGCGTTGGCGCAGACAGTCTTCGGAGAGTTTGAGCAGGTTGGACGTGTAGGCGTCGAGGGCGGCATTGCGCATGGCTTGTAGGCCGATGAGGGCGACGGAGACCTCGTTCTCGGTCTCGAGCGTGTTGGCGCGCCCTTTGCACAGGTTGAGCACGGCGTTGGCGATGGCGTTTTGAGCGTTCACATTGTCTTGCTCGACGAACGACTCCTTCAGCCCGCCGATGAGTGTGAGCAGGGAAACCGAGGGGAAGACGTCGAAATCGCCGAGGCTGCGCAGGGAGGCTGCGGCGGAGTCGAAGGCTGCGGCGTCGAAGTCGTTGAAATTGGCGAGCGCCAGCGCGTTGGAACGGCGGTCTTGCGGACGCGGCCCATAGACGCTCCAGAGTTCGCCCACGATGCTCTTGCCCTCGCGCTTCCACTTGAGCAGATAGCCGCGCCGCGTCGTGCCGTCGGGCGAGCTCAAGCAGTAGAGCAGCGTGTTCTCGTCGGCTTTTGTCTCGACGCCGTACTCATCGCGCAGGCCGTAGGTGAGGCGCCAACTGCGCGGATTGGGCGCATCGGGCGTGGAAACTTCGTAGACGTAGGCCTTGTGGGCATTGGCCTTCGCGGCCTCATAAATGGGTCGGAAAAAACGGTCTTTTTTGGACGCCTTCATGCGAAACGCGCGCATGGAAACGGTGGACGTGGGCTCGCTCGCATTCGGAGCGGAGAAGTTTTGGACCATCACGCGCGTCTGCTCGATGGAGGCTGCGCCTGCCGCGATTTCGCGCATCAGATTCTCAATAGCGCTCTCGACGCTTTGCGCACGGAGCGAGGGTGCGCAAAGGACTGCAAAGATGGCTAAAACGGAGGAAAAAAGCAAATTTTTCATAGTCGTATTTTTGGGAATTTTTGGTCTCACAAATCGGTGGGGCCTTCGCGCAGCGGCTCGGCTTCGGAGAGGCATCGCAGCACGTCGGCCTGTGCGCGTCGCACGACCTGCCGCTCAACGTATTGGCCGTAAGCCTGCGCCCGCCGCGTCTGCGCAAGGGCTGCCGCGAGGCTGCTGTCGGGGGATGCTTCGCATAATTGATAATTGATAATTGATAATTGATAATTATCTTCTTCGGCTTCCTTTGGCGCCGCGGGCAGGTTCGCTGCCGTGGGCTTCGCCTGCTTTTCCGGCATTGGCAGGTTCGCAGCCGTGGGCTCCGCCTGCTGCGGCATCTTCGCTGCCTTGGGCTTCGCAGGGACGGGCTTCTTTGGGACGGGCCTTGCAGGGACGGGCTCGGCGGCCGAGGCCAGCAGCGGCGCAGCGGCGGGGGCGAGCGTGTTGGGTGCGGCGGACGAGGCGGTGGTGGCGGGCAAGGCGGCCGGCGCGGCGACTTTTTCGGAACGATGGGGGAGGAAAACGGCGAGCAGACAGGCGGCCGCGGCAACTGCGGCGGGAATCAACCACCAGCGACGCTTTCTCCTCGGTTTTTCGAACGCGGGCTCGTTCGTTTGAAGCGCGGGCTTCTTTGGGACGGGCTTCGCGGCGGGGTAGGGCAGCGGCATTTTGGCGTCGAAATAGGCGAAGAGAGCCTTGCGGTCGGCCCATTCGGCGGGAACATCGGACGAGGCGAAGAATGCCTGCAGCGCTTGCTCTTCCTCGCGAGAAGTCTCGCCGGCGAGGAAGCGCATGAAGAGCGCATCGAGGGCTTGGAAATCGGGGGAGAAGGTCTGTTTCATTGCGATTGACTTTTTCGAAGGGCTTCTAAAAGGTGGCGACGCGCGCGGGAGAGGAGGCTCACGACGGAGGCTTCGGTGAGGCCGAGCAGCCGCGCCATCTCGGTGCGCGACCGACCGTCCACTTGGCGCATGCGCAGCAGAGTGTGCTCCGTGGGAGGCAGGGCGGCGAGCAAGGCAGCCAACTCGCGAGCCTGCTCGGCGCCGATGAACTGCTCCTCGGGCGAGGCGGCAGCGTCGGCGGGCTCATCGGCCTCGGCCCAATCGCTCATGAGCGCGAGCGACATGCGGGACTGCCGCCGAAAAACGTCCATCGACAGATTGCGAGCGATGGTGCGCACGAGGGCGTCCACCTTTCCGAAGTGCGCCTGTCTGTCGCGCAATTCCCAAAGCCGCAGCATGGTGTCTTGGGCCACGTCGTCGGCATCGGCCGCTTGGAGTCCCAAACGCGTCGCCGTTTGCAGCGCGAGAGCGTGCAGGCGCAGGGCGTCGGAAGCGTCGATTTCGGAAAAAGCGTGCGGCATAGGGGAAAAGGTTTCTAAAGTATAGACGCAAAAATACCGCTTTTTCAAACAAGAAAAGCGGTATTTTTTTGAAAAATATTTGGGGAAATCACAACAATAGGGCAAAAAAATCGCATTACGAACTTTTCGTAACGAAAAAATCGTAATGCGGTGTGGGGAGCGTTGGTTTTTGGTCGAAAAGGCGGCCTCGCGCGCGCGTGCGTATATATAATAATGCGTGCGAACTATCGGCGGAAGCGGGCGACGCGGTGGGAGACGCCGCGATAGTCCACGGCGCGCACCTCGTAGAAGCCGCTGCCGAGGAAGCGCACGTCGATGGGGGTGCGCACGCTGGTGGAGACGCGGCGGCCTTGGGCGTCGAACACTTCGTAGCGCAGCACGTCCATGGGGAGGTCGGGAATGCCGACGGTGTCGGACGGCGTGGGAATGGTGCCGCCGAATTGGACGATGGCCGGCTTGCTCTCGCGGCCGAAGCGGTCGATGGCGCAGACGGCGTAGGGCAGATGGCGCGAAGCCGGCAGGGCGGGCGTGAGACGCAGCGACGCGGAGTCTTGGCGCAGGGCGAGCACTTCGACGCCGTCGGGCAGGAGGCGATAGACGTTGTAGCGCACGCCGTCGGCTGCAGAGGGCGTCCACTCGAGCAGCACATCGTGGTCGCCCAAGTCGAGACGCACGTCGGGGGCGGTGGGCTCGGGCACGTTGGACGCAAGGGCGGGCGGCGTGAGCGCAGGCTTCGCATTATAAAAATGCTTGAGCCAATCGTAGAGTCCCTTGGTGTTGTCGGTCAGAAAGCGCGTGCGGAAGAGCGCATAGCCGTCCATCTGCCAATTGCGCAGGTAGGTGAGCTGCCGACTGACGACGTCGAGCGACCAATTGCGCTCGTTTTTCGAAAGAAAATAGATGCCCAAGCCGGGCGCCACGGCCCTTTCGGGACAGCGTTCGCGCCAATCGAGCACGAAGGGATAGAAGTGCTGTCCGTCGAAGTACATCATGGGGAAAAGAGCGTCCATCAGGCCGTCGTTGAGCCACGCCACCGCGTCTTGATAGACGGCGTCGCGGGCATTCCAGCCCTTTGAACTCTGACGCGGCAGGTCGGCGTATTTCCCAACGGGGGAGCAGCTGAGCTTGGCCCACGGCTTTTCGCGCTTCACGGCCTTGTGGATGGCGCGCACCACGCGGCTCACGTTGTCGCGGCGCCATTGGGCGAGCGGTTGGCCGTAGCCGTATTTTCGATAGGTCTTGGAATCGTTGAAAGCGACGGCGCTTTCGGGATAGCGGATATAATCCAAATGAATGCCGTCGATGTCGTAGTTGCGGGCGATTTCGCCGCAGATAGAGGCGAGGTAGTCGGCCGTTTCGGGCACGCCCGGGTCGAGGATATACTGGTCGTCGCTCTTGCAGCACATCTCGGGTCGGCGCCGTGCGAGGCTTTGTCGGCCGAGTGCCTTCACCGTGGCAAATTTCTCGGAGGGGAAGGCCACGACCCACGCGTGGAGTTCCATGCCGCGCTTGTGGGCTTCGTCGATGGCAAAGGCGAGTGGGTCGTAGTCGGGGCTGCGGCCCACGCGGCCGGCGAAGACGGCGTCCCACGGCTCGATGCGCGAGGGATAGGCCACCGTGCCGCGAATGCGCGCTTGGAAAAAGACGGTATTGATGCCGGCGGCTTGCAGTTGGTCGAAGAGGCTGCACAGTTCCTGCTTTTGGCGCTCCGTCGCAGCGGCCGTGGTGGCGGGCTTGCGAGGCCAATCGAGGCCTTGGAGCGTGGTGAACCAAACGGCGCGGTACTCGCGCGGCAGCAGCGGCGTTTGCGCGGCTGCGGCAAGGCTCACGAGGAGCGCAAGGAACGTTGGCAGGATTTTTCGCATGGCTTCTTTGTCGATGAGAAGGCTTATTTGTTGGAGCGGGCGGCTTATTTGTGGGAGCGGGCGGCTTGTTTGTTGGAAAGCGCGGCAGCCGTTTGGAGGTCGCGGGAGGCGAGGGCGTCTTTGNCCAATTGGGCGAGAATTTTGGCGCGAGCGGCGTAGAGGTCGGGGCGTTCGGGCGCGAGTCGGATGGCTTCGTCGTAGTCCACGCGGGCGGCTTCCAANCGTCCGGCNTCGCTTTCGAGTTCGGCGTGGAGCACGCGCGCCTCGACNCTCTCGGGATTTTGGTCGATGAGCAGGTTGGCNCGGTCGAGCGCTTCGTTGGCNCGGCCGGCGCGCTGCGTGGCAATGATGAGCAAGAGGGCGGCGCTTTCGCGGTCGGGATAGTCGGTGAGCACTTCCTGCAGGTCGGCACAGGCTTCCGGNTATCGGCGCGCGTCGATTTCGGCTGCTCCNCGCAAGAAGAGGCGTTCGGCGCGCACGCTGTCGAGGGCGGGCAGGGCGAGGAGCACGTCGCAATCGTCGATGCAGGCTTCGGCATTGCCCAACTCCAAGTAGGCNTTGGCGCGGTCGGTGCGCACGTCGTAGGCATCGGGGTTCTTTTTCAGAATGGCGGAGAAGCGTTTCACGGCCTCGCCCGTNTGCCCCTTGGCCCAAGCNATGCGCCCCAGATTGTGCTCAATCACGCTGTTGGCGCGNGNGTCGGGCCGCATTTTGAGCGCCTCCTCNAAGCGTTTTTCGGCCTCGTCGAGCGAGTCGTAAGCCAACGCGTTGAACGCCAGCCGCAGGTTTTCNACGTAGGTGGCCGAGTCGGTGTAGAACGCCTTGGCGCTCACGGGGCGATGGTCGTAATCGGCGAGATTTTTGCTGCGCACTTTCGTGGCTCCCTTTTGCAAATCGACCACCACCTGCCCACTCATCGAGAGCGGCAGAATCGCGAGCAAAATTAGGAGCAAAAATCGGAAAAACATCGGATTTTTTTGATTATTTTTGCGCCTCGATATCGGCCAAGCGATGGCGCGTGAAATCGGCGATGAATTGGGCCGTTTGTTCATATCCGAGGCGCGAGGAATTCACGCAGAGGTCGTAGGAGGCCGCGTCGCCCCAGCGTTTGCCNGTGTAGAAGTTGTAGTAGGCGGCGCGTTTGCGTTCAACTTTTTTCAATGCGCTTGTGGGCGGCATATTCGTCGAGNTGGTCGAACTGGCAGACGCGNTNNAGGCGGTCGTCCTCGTCGGCCGAGATGAANACCGACACCATGCGTTCGAAGTCGCGCAAAACGTAGTCGGCNGCGCGCCCGATGAANATGCAATTATGGTCGGCNGCCGCTTTGCGAATGGCTTCGGTCTGGAGTTCNAAGAGGGCNGCGTCGGANAGCGTTCCGCCNTAGTAAACGCCGCCGGAGGAGAAGGGCGAGACGGAGCGCATCACGTTGGCGAAGAAGCCTTTTTTCTCGTCTTGCTTNGCNAAGAGNTCTTCGCTGTAGCCACTCTCGCGTGCGGCCATGGCGAGAATTTCTTTGTCGTAGTATTCCATCGAAAGAATTTCGGCAATGCGCTTGCCAATGGTGCGACCGCCGGCGCCGAGTTGGCGACCTATGCAAATGGTGAAGGGTTTCATACGTGAGAGGCTTGGATGAGTTGTTTGAATTTGCGCACCTGAATGACCTGCATGACGACGGCCACGATGAAGGCGACGACNTCGCTGGCAGGCATTGCATACCACACGCCGTCCACGGGGTTCGNGAACACGTGCGGCAGGATGAGCAGCAGCGGCAGGAGGAACAGCAGTTGGCGGCTCAGGGAGAGGAAAATGCTCTTGCCGGCGTAGCCAATGCTCTGGAAGAATGCGGTGGAAATGACTTGCAGACCNACGAGCGGGAACGTGCAAATCATGATGCGAAGGCCGCGCGCCGACTCTTGGACGAGGGCGGGCGAATTTTTGGCGAAGAGCGACACGAGCGGCTCGGCGAAAATCAGGCAAACGACGCAGCCCGTCGTCGTGAACACGGTGGCATAGAGCATGGCCTTCTTGAGCACTTGGAGCAGGCGGTCGTATTTCTGCGCGCCGAAGTTGTAGCCGGCGATGGGCTGCATGCCTTGGTTCAGACCAATCACGACCATAATGACGAAGATAATCAGTCGGTTGGCCACGCCGTAGGAACCCACTTCGATGTCGCCGCCGAGCGCCGTTTGCGCGCCGAAATAGGTCAGAGAGCGCGTGATTACGATGGCCACGAGGCAGGCGCACAAGTTGATGAGGAATTGCGGCAATCCGATGAGCAGCGACTGCTTGATGATGCTGAGGCGAATGTGGAACATGCCGCGATGGAAGTGGACGAGGTCGTTCTTGTTCGAAAAAAGTTTGATTTGCCAGCAGAGCACGCACAGTTGCGCCAACACNGTGGCCAGCGCGGCGCCGCGAATGCCCCATTTGAACACGAAAATGAACAGCGGCGCAAACACGCAGTTGAGCACCACGGTGCCGATGGTGGCGTACATCGANAGNTTGGGCCGATTGGTGGAGCGCAGCAGGTTGTTCAGGCCGAGATACATGTGCGGAATCACGTTGCCAAGCAGGTAGATGGCCATGAAGTCGTGCGCCGGTCCGATGGTGGCNTCGCTGGCNCCGAACGCGCGCAGAATGGGGTCGAGGAAAATGAAGAGGAGGCCGCCGAGTCCCACGCCCACGACGAAGTTCAAGAACACCACATTGCCCAAAATGTCTTGCGCCGTTTTNTAGTCCTTCTGTCCCAAGCGCACCGACATCAGCGTGCTGCCGCCCACGCCCACCATGGCACCGAACGCGGCCGTGAGGTTCATGATGGGGTTCACGAGNGCCAAGGCGATGATGGCTTCGGCGCCCACTCCCTGCCCGATGAAAATGCCGTCGATGATATTGTAAATCGAACTGGCCAGCATCGCGATGATGGAGGGGATAGAGTATTGCAAAAGCAATTTTCCCACGGGCTTTTCGCCCAACTCATTGAATTGTTTCGTATTGTCGCTGCTCATTGCTTTCTGAAATTTGCGGCAAAATTACTATTTCTTTTGCGAAAAGGCGAACGCGCGGCCCACAAAAAGAGCGGCGAAGCATGCTCCGATGGCACGCTTCGCCGCTTTGGTGTGCGGGGTGGGGCAGATTATTTCGTNTGCAGCCCTGCTTGAATCTTCTGGGCGCGCTTCGANGTCTTCTTCGTNTTCATCGTGCCCTGCGGTTTCAGTTCGCCGGACTTGGCTTCCTTCAACTGCACGTTGTTCTTCTTGCACTTGTCGCACTGCTGGTCTTTGGGNTTGGAGCATTCTTCCTTGCCCTCGGCGTTCTTCTTGCAGCATTCTTCTTCTTTCACTTGCTGGGCGGCTTGTGCCTTATCTTTGCAGCAATCCTTCACCTCGGCGGCAGCCTGGGCNTTGTCTTTGCAGCAATCTTTCACTTCGACTTGTGCTTTGTCGCACTGTTTCACTTCTTTCTTCACCGTTTGGGCCGAAGCCGTGAGACCGAAGAGGCCGAGCACGGCGAGCATGAGCATTTTTTTCATAATTCTGATGTTTTAAAAAATGATTTCGTTGAATTGATTTTTGTGAATGATATTCTGCCGCAAAATTACGCTTTCCCCACAAAAACGCAAGCATTTCGCCCAAAAACTTCCAATTTGTGCGCCGGAAAAGCGCGTTTCGCCCACAAAAGCCGCCGAATTTTTTGTGCTTCGCGAGGAAACTGCTAAATTTGCTCAAATTTCGGAAAAATACATCAAAATTCTTTCAATATGACTGAACAGCAAAAGAAAGTGAATCAGCTGGTCGAGCTGCGCCAAAAAGCCCGCAAGGGCGGCGGCGACACGGCCATCGAGAAGCAGCACGCCAAGGGCAAAGCCACGGCACGCGAACGCATCGAATTGCTCCTCGACAAGGGCTCCTTCGAAGAAATGGACATGTTCAAACTCCATCGCTGCACCGACTTCGGCATGCAGAAGAAAAAGTTCCTCGGCGACGGCGTGGTCTGCGGCAGCGGCACCATCAACGGACGNCTGGTCTATGTGTTTGCACAAGACTTCACCGTGAACGGCGGCTCCCTCTCCATCACGATGGCCGAGAAAATCTGCAAAGTGATGGACCTCGCCATGAAGATGGGCGCTCCCTGCATCGGACTCAACGACAGCGGCGGCGCACGCATCCAAGAAGGCATCAACGCACTGGCCGGCTTCGGCGAAATCTTCCAGCGCAACATNGAGGCCAGCGGCGTCATCCCCCAAATTTCNGGCATCTGCGGCCCCTGCGCCGGNGGCGCCGTCTATTCGCCCGCACTCACCGACTTCGTCGTCATGCTCGAGGGCGTCAGCTATATGTTCCTCACCGGACCGAAAGTCGTGAAGACCGTGACCGGCGAAGACGTCAGCCAAGAAGACCTCGGCGGCGCACGCGTTCACAGCACCACCAGCGGCGTGGCCCACTTCACCGCCGCCAACGAAGAAGAGTTTGCCCAATTGATTCGCAANCTCCTTTCCTATCTCCCCCAGAACAACATGGANCGCGCACCGCTCGTAGAGTGCACCGACCCCATNGACCGCAAGGAAGACCTGCTCAACGAAATCATTCCCGACAATCCCAATCAGGCCTACGACATGTACAAGGTGATTGGTGCGGTGGTCGANAANGGCGAATTCCTCGAAGTGCACAAAAACTTTGCCAAAAACATCATCGTCGGCTTCGCCCGCTTCAACGGTCAGAGCGTCGGCGTGGTGGCCAATCAGCCCAGCGTCTATGCCGGCGTGCTCGATTGCAATGCCAGCCGCAAAGCCGCCCGCTTCGTGCGTTTCTGCGACTGCTTCAACATTCCCATCGTGTCGCTCGTCGATGTTCCCGGCTTCCTCCCCGGCACGGGTCAGGAATACAACGCCGTAATCGACCACGGCGCCAAACTGCTCTTTGCCTACGGCGAAGCCACCGTGCCCAAGGTCACCGTGACCCTGCGCAAGAGCTACGGCGGCAGCCACATCGTGATGGGTTGCAAGCAGCTCAAGGCCGACCTCAACTACGCTTGGCCGAGCGCCGAAATCGCCGTCATGGGTGCCAGCGGCGCCGTCGCCATCCTCAACGGCAAAGAGGCCAAGGAACAAGAAGACCCCGCCGCCTTCCTCGCACAAAAAGAGCAGGAATACAACGACCTCTTCACCAATCCCTACAAGGCTGCCGAATACGGCTACGTGGACGACGTCATCGAGCCGCGCAATACGCGTTTCCGCATCTGCCGCGCCCTCGCACAACTCGCCCACAAGAAGGAAACGCGGCCGCCTAAGAAGCACGGCAACATTCCCTTGTAATCCCGAAATTTCGCGTCGAACATGAAGACATATAAATATAATATAGGTGGCCAAGCGCTCACCATTCGCGTCGACATCGAGCGCGCCGCCATCAGCGACATCCGCCTCGACGACGCCCCCCTGAGCGTAGAGCCCGCCGATATGCCGCCCTACGTCGTGGCCATCGCCCTCGCACTGCTCGAGAGCGACGTCGAAGTGGTGCACGACGACGAACCCGACGTCATCACCCTGCAACACGCGCCCACACCGTGGGGCAATCCCGCCGAGTCGCTCAAGCGACAAGGCTCCGTGCTCAAACACCTGCTCGGCTGGTGAGCGCCGCATTTTTCCCCTTTTTTTCTAAAAAANTCAAACGCAAAAAATGAAGCAATATAAGTACAAAATCAATGGCGCCGACTACGACGTCGTGATTGAAAGCATCCGCGGCAGCCAAGCACGCGTGGCCGTGAACGGCATACCCTTCGAAGTCGAAATGCAAGGCAGCCAACTCGACGAGGCCAACCTGCCCGACGCCGCCCCTGCNGCCGACGCCGCTCCCGCNGCCCCCGCCGCCGCGCCCGAACCCGCTCCCGCAGCCGCCAAACCCGCCGGAAAAGCCGGCGCAGGCACNCCGCTCAAGGCGCCCCTCCCCGGNGTCATCACCAAAGTGCTCGTCGGCGTGGGCGAAAGCGTCAAGAAAGGCCAAACCGTGCTCGTGCTCGAGGCCATGAAGATGGAAAACAACATCGCAGCCGAGCAAGACGGCACCGTGACCGGCGTCTGCGTGAAANCCGGCGACAGCGTGCTCGAAGGCGACGTGCTCGCCACCATCGGCTGAGCNCATTTTGCCAAATTTCCCCCGCAAAAGGCNCCAAAAACGACCCAATTGAGGCGCCAAACGCGAAAAAAACGCGATTTTGCTTGGCACTTCAGTCGGTTTGTCGTACTTTCGCGCCGCTAAAATAGCAAAAATTCTTCCGCACAGCCTCTGGCAGACAACATGAACGCAACTGCGAATGCTGTGGCAGGTCCGACAACAATTTCAAACTAAATCCAAACAGAAATGGCAGATTTAATCAAAATTGCACAAGAAGCGTTTGCCACCGGAGTCGAAATGCCTAAGTTNAAGGCCGGCGACACCATCACCGTGGCTTACAAGATTGTCGAGGGCAACAAAGAGCGTGTACAGCTGTACCGCGGCGTTGTCATCAAGATTGCAGGACACGAAAACAAGAAGCACTTCACCGTGCGCAAGATGTCCGGCACCGTAGGCGTGGAGCGTATCTTCCCCATGGACTCCCCCGCCATCGAAAGCGTCGAAGTGAACAAGGTCGGCAAAGTGCGCCGCGCCAAACTCTACTACCTGCGCAACCTCACCGGCAAGAAGGCCCGCATTCGCGAAAAGCGTTCGAATATCGTGGCACAATAAAATTGCCCGCGCAAAATCGTGCAAAAACGTCTTTCTCCCTCCGAGAAAGACGTTTTTTTTGCCTTATTTTGCCGGCGAGGTGCGAAAAAATGCCAAAAAAATTTGTCGCTATCGCAAAAAGCCCTACTTTTGCACCCGATTTGCAAGGAGCAAGTCATCCCGTTTGGGGTATGGTGTAATGGTAACACTGCAGATTCTGGTCCTGCCTTTCCTGGTTCGAATCCGGGTACCCCAACAAAATGCAGCGCATCGGTTTGATTTCCAAACAGATGCGCTTCTTTTTTGCTGAAAAGTCGGACTAATTTCGGACGCGTTCTTCAAAAGTTTTCATCGAAATTTGCGTTTTTCCAAAAAATCTTTCTAATTTTGCCTTTTGCAAGACGCTCCTGCGCGTTGCGCGCTCCAAAACACTCAAACCTATGGCCACCGTACTCTATCCCTCGCCCATCTTCGGGCCCGTCCACAGCCGCCGCCTCGGCATTTCGCTCGGCATCAACCTCATGCCCGCCGACGGCAAGCTGTGCTCTTTTGATTGCATCTATTGCGAGTGCGGTTTCAACGGGCAGCCCGTCCCTAAGCTGCCGCGGCCTACGCGCGAGGAGGTGCGCACGGCGCTCGAGGCCAAACTGCGCGAGATGGCGGCCGACGGACAGCGCCCCGACGTGCTCACCTTTGCCGGCAACGGCGAGCCCACGCTCCATCCCGACTTTCCCGCCATCATCGCCGACACCATCGCCCTGCGCGACGCCCTCTGCCCGCAGGCCAAGGTGAGCGTCTTGAGCAATGCCACCGTCGCCGGCCGGCCAAAGGTGCGCGAGGCCCTGCTGCGCGTGGACAACAACATCCAAAAACTCGACACCGTCAGCGCCGACTTCATCGGCCGCGTCTGCCGTCCCGCGACGGCCTACAGCGTGGAGCGCACGGTCGAGGCCCTCTGCGCGTTCGAGGGGCATGTCATCATCCAGACGATGTTCCTGCGCGGCATCTTTGAGGGCAAAAGCGTTGAAAATGTGGGCGAAAACTACGTTGGCCCTTGGCTCGAGGCCGTCCGCCGCATCGCCCCGCAGAGCGTGATGATTTACACCATCGACCGCGAGACGCCCGCCCACGAACTCCTCAAGGCCACGCCCGCCGAGCTCGACGCCATCGCCGAGCGCGTGCGACAAATGGGCATCGCCTGCTCCGTCGCCTATTAGGGCGTCGGGAAAATGAAGCCATAAACCTTGAAATTGATTCGGCGAAAGCCGAAAAAAATTTTGCCTCCTTCCGAACATGAATTTCCTCCCTAAACTCTCGGCTGCCATCAAACGCGACGCCCTGTTCAACCCCTCGCAAACCATTTTGGTGGCTCTCAGCGGCGGCGCCGACTCCGTGGCCATGCTCCTCGCCCTCCAAAAATTGGGCTTCAAGGTGGTGGCGGCGCACTGCAATTTCCAGTTGCGCGGCGACGAGAGCGAGCGCGACGAACAGTTCGTTCGCAGCCTCTTGGAGGAGCGCAAAATTGGCGGTTTCATCGAGAAATTCGACACTTCTTCCTACGCCCGCGACCACGGCATCAGCATAGAAATGGCGGCCCGCCGACTGCGCTACGATTGGTTCGCACAACTCATCGACCGAGGCGAGGCCGATGTCGTGGCAGTGGCCCACCACAGCGAAGACAACATCGAGACTTTCTTCCTCAACCTCGTGCGCGGCACCGGTCTGCGCGGACTCGCCGGCATGCGGCCCAAGCAGGGCAGGGTGGTGCGCCCGATGCTCGATTTTTCGAGGGAGGAAATCGAAGAATGGCTGCGCGCCGAGGGCCAGACCTACGTGAACGATTCGTCGAACGCCGACACGCGCTACCGCCGCAATAAGATTCGCCATCAACTGCTCCCCATTCTGCGCGAAATGAACCCCTCGTTCGACCGCCGCATGGCCGAAACCATGAGCCTGCTGCGCGCCGTGGACCAATACGAGACCAATCTGTTCGCCGACTTCTATGGCAAGGCCGTCGAAGTGCTTTCCGACGGTATTGCCCTCAAACCCAAGCAATTATTGGCGCGCGCCGAGGCCGAACGCATCCTTTTCAAACTCCTTTCCACCTACGGCTTTCCGCCCGAGACCGCGAAAGACATGTTCGCCCACCTCAAAGACGGCGGCGCCGACCACTACGAGGCCGAAAACTACCTCGCCGTGCGCTCGCCCCACCGCATCGAGATTCGCCGCCGCCCCGCCGCGCTGCCGCCGCAGCCGCTGCACGAGGGCGAGAACCGCGTGGGCGATGCTGCCGTGCTCACCTTGGAACGTGCGCCCGAACCCTTCGTGAGCAAGGAGCCCCAATGCGCCACCATCGACGCAGCGGCCGTGCGCGGCACGCTCATCGTGCGACGTCCCGAGCGCGGCGACCGCTTCCGCCCCTACGGGCTCAAAGGCAGCAAACTCCTGAGCGACTTTCTCGCCGAACGCAAATACTCCTACATCGACCGCTTGAGCGCCCTCGTGGTGTGCGACGACGAAGGCATCCTCTGGGTCGTGGGCGAACGCATTGCCCAGCGCGCCGCCGTGCGACCCTCCACCAAAGAGGTCGTTTGCCTGCGAACCGAACACCCCGAAAAGGCCTAAAACTTCCGATGAAACCGACGAAAATGAAGAAAATCCTGCCCGCCCTGCTCGCCTTATTTTTTTTGCCCGTGCTGACCGCTTGTTTTGGTGAGGACCGCAGCGACGAAGAACCCTTCGCCCCCACCGTGGCCACCACGGCCGCCAACGCTGCCGGCGACAGCTGCGTCGTGGAAGGCGAAATCATCTCATCGCCAAACAGTTCCATCCGCGGCCGCGGCTTCTGCTACGGCAACGACACCCTCAAAATCCAAGTCGTCTCCTACGACACGCTGACGTGGCACTTCACCGAGACGCTCGATTCGCTCAAAAGCGGCATCTACTACGTCTATGCTTTTGCCACCAACGGCATGGGCACCAGCTACGGCGACACGCTCACCTTCCGCATAGACTGACCGGCCGCGCCAACGCTCCCGACGCCCGCCGCAGCCGCGCAAAAATCGAAATCGCCCCGCCATTTTCCACGGCCATAGGAGCAAAAAACAAATTATAGGCTATAATTCAAAAATTATAGGCTATAATTTAAAAATTATAGTCAGTAATTTAAAAATTATAGCCTAAAATTTATTTTCCCCTCCGCACCTCACTAGTGTCCCGTTAAAATCATTTCAAATTTCCCGGACACCTTGTAAATAAAAGGATTTGCGCCCATTTTTGGAGTCAACGGATTTGAATT
>Ga0065708_1000145_pt1 | contig 15963 bp, 11 predicted proteins | sample Hoacrofraction12_2_FD_59095 | JGI IMG/M metagenome (GOLD analysis project Ga0065708, IMG submission 59095) | Hoatzin crop microbial communities from Cojedes, Venezuela, sample from fiber fraction 12 v1 | ecosystem: Host-associated > Birds > Digestive system > Esophagus > Crop | place: Venezuela... | reverse complement strand
TAAGCGTGATAACGCATACGTGCTTGCATCTGAAAGCTGTGCACTCGATACTATCGGAGCCGAGTTTGTAAGAGACGTAGAGCCCGGCGAGGTAGTAACCATAAATGCAGCCGGCATACACTCGGACAAGACACTGTGTCAGCCGAAGCATGGCAGATGCGTGTTCGAGTATATCTACTTCGCAAGACCTGACTCGGTCATCGACGGTATGAGCGTATATCAGTCGAGACTTATAGCCGGCAGGTGTCTCGCTAAGGATAGTCCGGTGGATGCAGACCTCGTGGTCGGTGTACCGGAGTCCGGAAATGTAGCTGCCATGGGTTATGCTCAGGAGTCGGGCATACCGTATGGTACGGCATTTGTTAAGAACAGCTACGTGGGCAGGACATTTATCAAGCCGAAGCAGAGTGCACGTGAGTCGGCAGTCGGTGTGAAGCTGAATGCCATGCGTGAGGCTGTCGAGGGTAAGCGTGTTATCATGATAGATGATTCTATCGTGCGAGGTACCACGTCGGATCGTATAGTAGCTATGCTGAAGAATGCGGGTGCGGCTGAGGTACATGTCAGGATATCATCGCCGCCATTCCTGTATCCCTGCTACTTCGGTACGGATGTGCCGTCATCGGATCAGCTGATAGCGTATAACAGGTCGGTTGAGGAGATAAGACGTATAATCGGAGCGGACTCACTTGCGTATCTGAAGCGCGAGAGACTGATAGAGCTGACCGGAGGACGTCAGTACTGTGACGGCTGCTTCACGGGTGAGTGGCCGATAGAACCGCCGACACATGATATACGTGGGGAGTATGACAGGTAATTTGTGTCTGCTGCAGTATGTTCAGTATACAGCTGACGGGTGCAAATAGGCATGGTTTCCGTGACGGTTAAGACCACATTTACAAGGATTAGTTTAACGGAGGAAAAAAGATGAGTAACGATAAGTATGTAAGCCCTCTTTCAGAGAGATATGCATCAAAGGAGATGCAGTATATATTTTCACCGGATAAGAAGTTTAAGACATGGAGGAAGCTCTGGATAGCACTCGCAGAGACGGAGAAGGAGCTCGGACTCACAGATGAGGACGGTAATCCCCGTATAACAGATGAGATGATAGATGAGCTGAAGGCTCATGCTGAGGATATAAATTACGATGTGGCAAAGGAGCGTGAGAAGGTCGTAAGACATGACGTTATGAGTCACGTGTATGCATACGGCAAGCAGTGCCCGAAGGCAGAGGGTATCATACACCTCGGAGCTACAAGCTGCTACGTGGGTGATAACACCGACATCATAATCATGACAGAGGGACTTCGACTCGTACGTAAGAAGCTCATAAATGTTATAAATCTCCTGGCAAAGTACGCTATGGAGTATAAGGACCTACCGACGCTTGCATTTACACATTTCCAGCCGGCACAGCCGACGACAGTCGGTAAGAGAGCAACACTGTGGATGAACGAGCTGATGCTTGACCTGGATGATGTGGAGTATACGATCTCACAGATGAAGCTGCTCGGCTGTAAGGGAACGACCGGAACACAGGCATCATTTATGGAGCTCTTCGCAGGTGATGAGGACAGGGTCAGACTTATTGATACCCTTATCGCTCAGAAGATGGGCTTCGAGGCATGCTTCCCCGTATCTGGTCAGACCTACTCGAGGAAGGTTGACTCGAGAGTTCTGAATGTTCTTGCAGGTATCGCTCAGTCAGCTCATAAGTTCTCAAATGATATCAGACTTCTGCAGCATCTTAAGGAGGTTGAGGAACCCTTCGAGAAGACACAGATTGGCTCATCAGCTATGGCTTATAAGCGTAATCCTATGAGAAGTGAAAGGATAGCATCACTTGCAAACTATGTAATCTGTGATGCAACAAATCCTGCCATTACGGCTGCAACACAGTGGTTTGAGAGGACACTGGATGACTCGGCAAACAAGAGAATATCGGTTCCTGAAGCTTTTCTTGCTGTTGACGGAATACTGGATCTCTACATGAATGTAGTGGACGGACTCGTGGTAAATGATAAGGTTATCTATAAGCACTTCATGGAGGAGATACCCTTCATGGCTACCGAGAATATAATGATGGATGCGGTAAAGTCGGGCGGAAACCGTCAGGAGCTGCATGAGAAGATAAGAGAGAAGTCGATGCAGGCGGGACATACCGTGAAGAAGGAGGGTAAGCCCAACAACCTGCTCGAGCTTATAGCAGAGGATCCGGCATTCGGTAAGAGCCTTGAGGAGCTGCAAGCTCTGATGGAGCCGTCACTCTATGTGGGACGAGCACCTCAGCAAACAGAGGAGTATATACGCGATTATGTAAAGCCTATGCTTGATGAGAACTCAGACGAACTCGGACTTACAGCGGTTATAAATGTATAGTGACGAAGACAGCGTATAACGCGCGTGCTTCGTAAATGAGGCGACCGCCGGCAAATATGCATGGCGGTCGCGCTTGCATTTACAGGGCTTATGATTTATAGTGTTATGCGGAATTTGGAAATCGCGCAGTGTTTGCGGTGATGTATTCAAGTTTCGAGGATTTAAAAATATAACGAAGTGTCACGTGACACAGAAAGGCGAAGGATATGGTTACAGCAGTTGTAGGAGCAAACTGGGGAGACGAAGGTAAGGGAAAGATTACTGATATGCTGGCTGAGCAGGCTGACATAATCGTAAGGTTCCAGGGAGGCGCGAATGCCGGACATACGATAGTTAACGACTACGGCAAGTTCGCACTTCACACACTTCCGTCAGGAGTCTTCTATGAGCATACGACGAGCATCATCGGAAACGGCGTTGCGCTTGATATACCTAAGCTTTTCAACGAGGTTCAGTCGATAGTAGAGAAGGGCGTGCCGACACCGAAGATTCTGGTGTCAGACAGAGCACAGATGGTTATGCCATATCATGTACTCTTTGATCAGTACGAGGAGGAGAGACTTGCAGGCAAGGCCTTCGGTTCGACGAAGTCAGGTATAGCACCCTTCTACTCAGACAAGTATGCAAAGATAGGCTTCGAGGTATCAGAGCTCTTCGCAGATGAGGAATATCTGAGAGATAAGATAGCAAATGTCCTCGTTAAGAAAAATGTTATCCTTCGCGAGCTGTATCATAAGCCGGAGATAACAGTTGATGATGTTTATGCTACACTCATGGAGTATAAGGAGATGGTATCACCCTTCGTATGTGATACATCGAAGTTCCTGTATGAGGCTATAAAGGAGGGCAAGAGTGTACTGCTCGAGGGACAGCTGGGATCAATGAAGGATCCGGATCACGGCATATATCCGATGGTTACATCATCCTCGACACTTGCAGGCTACGGTGCAGTAGGCGCAGGAGTACCTCCCTATGAGATAAAGAAGATAGTTACAGTATGTAAGGCATACTCAAGTGCCGTAGGTGCAGGAGAGTTTGTAAGTGAGATAGAGGATACGGAGGCTGCTGATGAGCTGAGACGCCGCGGCGGTGACGGCGGTGAGTACGGTGCTACCACAGGACGTCCGAGACGTATGGGATGGTTTGACTGTGTTGCATCGAAGTACGGCTGCAGGATTCAGGGTACGACTGATGTGGCATTTACGGTGCTCGATGTACTCGGATATCTCGATGAGATACCTGTATGTGTAGGCTATGATATAGATGGTGAGGTAACAACCGACTTTCCGACTACCACATATCTGAAGAAGGCAAAGCCCGTGTATGAGATGCTTCCGGGCTGGAAGGAGGATATACGCGGTATTAAGAGCTACGAGGAGCTGCCGGAGAACTGCCGCAGGTATATCGAGTTTATCGAGGAGAAGATAGGCTTCCCGATTACCATGATTTCAAACGGACCGGGAAGACATGATATCATTTACAGGAACGCATAGTCCGGTGACAGTTATGTCAGCGGCGATGTGCTGTATCGCTAATGTTACGGAGCTATTTGAAGTGATTTGGAGAGCCGGATGGCTCTCCGAATTTTCTTCTTCGTTTTTCAAAAAAGTGCTTGCATTTTATCTGTGATTGTAGCATAATAATCGTCGGTCGTTAAAAACGGCTGATTTAAATATATCGGTGCGTGGCTCAGCTTGGTAGAGCACCGTGTTAGGGACGCGGGGGTCGCAGGTTCAAATCCTGTCGCACCGACTTTTGTCAGAGGATTCTTATGAATCCTCTTTTTTTGTATGACAGACATGCCGTCAGTCTGTGGTGAAAGGATTCAGCTGTGTCTTTTCATATATCCGGGATTATATTAAAATCAAATCTATAAAATTCTTTGAAACAAAATGTCGTGGTCACGACACCTTATATATAAAGAAAAGGTTTACATCTCTGAGAGGTATGGATTATGGGAAGTATGAATATTAAATCAGAAAAGGCGAGCGTGTACGGAGCCGATGCTGCGGGCATCGAGCCGGGACAAGCTGCTTGTATGGATGGCACAGCTGCTGTGGACACCGGGACGGGACAGGCTGTAGACACGAGGACGGTGGAGAAGGCAAGAGCAGGAGATAAGGAAGCATTTGCCAGGCTGTACAGCACTGTATATCGGGATATGTATCGGTATGCTTTGTATCAGCTGGGGTCTCCCGAGGATGCCGAAAATGCGGTGAGTGATGCTGTGATTGATGCATATCGCACAGTCGGCAGACTTCGCGACGCAGAGGCCTTCCGAGGATGGATATTCAGGATACTCTATAACAAGTGTGCGAGGATTATGAAGTCTTATATGGAGGAAAGGGGCAGTGCTGTAAGTGTGGATGCTATGAGTGAGTATCTGCCGGACGGTAGGGATGAGATAGATGAAAAGCTCAGCGAGGTGATGGTGAGAGAAGCATTTACGGTGCTTAGTTCGGAGGAGAAGCAAATCGTAACCGGTCATGTCTATGCCGGATATACGAGCAGAGAAATCGCAGAGCTGATGAATATGAACCATAATACCGTGAGGACGAAGTATAGGAGAGCCTTGGATAAGATGAGATGTCACCTTACGAAGGGAGGTTGTGACCATGAGTAAAGATAAGAATAGAGTTTCAAAAGCAGATATAAATACGGAAGTAAACGGTGGCATCGTGGAAGCAGATGACGAGCTTGTGGAGAAGCTTAGAGAGACAGATATCGATGTGCCGGATAGTCTGAGACCGGAGAATATAGGAGGACTGCTCGAGGGTGTGACACCGGATGATGTGACGTCTGATATACATAATGCAGCAACACAGAAGACGTCGGATGCATTAACCGGTGATGAAATATTGGATGTAAATACAACCGAGAGGATGTCTTTCACATTTAGAAAATTCATATATCCGCTGGCGGCGGCTGCGGCACTTTTGATAGCTGCGGGAATCGGATACGGCGTAGCACAGAACAGAAATCTGAGGTCTGACAATCCTGAGAGTATCGAAGCTACGGATGATAGCAGTGATGAGGCAGCAACTTCTGTTAGTGAATACGAGGAGTATACGGCAACAGTTTCAGAGGATTCGGTTGAAGGTACAGCAGGGGTGGATGCCCCGGAGGCTTCAGGTATATCGGAGGATACAAGCAGTGTAGCCGATGGTGTGGACGTATCGGTGGGATATGAGAAGGCGTACGAGCTGCTGAGCAGTATGGGGAGCTACTATAAATATGACATATTAACTAATGATGCTATAGATACGGCTGAATATGTTACAGATGCCTTCTCTGAGGCGGCGGTTATAGATGATGCGGCGGCAACGGAGACGGCTGCTGATGGCGATTACACATCAACAAATGTCAGAACTGATGGTGTGGATGAGGGTGACATCGTGAAGACAGACGGTGAGTATCTGTATGTGTATGATACCAGCTCCGAGCATGTGCGTATATACAGCATAAATGCCGGTAGGTATGAACTTGTGAGCAGTGTAAACACTCTGTTCAATGTTGAGTATGGCTCAGAAATGTATGTGAGCGGTGACAGACTGATAATAATCGGAAATACAAATGATGATTCATATAATGTACTTACAACCTATGGTGTATATGACATTTCTGACAGGGAGAATGTGAGCCTGATAGATACTGCGATTCAGGATGGAGGGCTTACGTCGTCGAGACTTAAGGACGGGGTGCTGTATATATTTTCGAGTGTATATATAGATACGTATGATATCGAGGAGGATGATTACGATACGTATATACCGTCTGTTAACGGCAATCTGGTGGATGATAAGGATGTGCTGGTGCAGAATGATGTGAGCACGTCACAGTATGTTGTGATTACGTCGATGAATATCGATACAGGTGTGCTGATAGACAGGAAGGCGGTGCTTGGAGGCAGTGATGACCTGTACGTGAGCAGTGACAGCATATACCTGCTGGATGAACAGTATGACTGGAACAGCTACAGCTTTCAGAATATGACTGTCATAACCAGAATGTCATATAGTGAGGGCAGTTTGAAGGTCGAGGCGTCCGGAACCGTGAATGGCTATACTAACGACTACTACTCGATAGATGAGTATAACGGCTATGTCAGGGTTGTGACGACATATACGGACAGCTCATGGACTGACTATAATGCTCTGACTATACTGGATACAGACCTCAGCAAGGTAAGTGTGATACGGAGAATAGCAGAGGGCGAGACTATAAGATCGGCGAGGTTTATGGGAAACATGCTGTACTTCGTGACATTTAGAAATACGGACCCGCTCTTTGCGGTGGATGTATCCGATCCGGAGAATCCGAGTATACTGGGGTATTTGAAGATACCGGGCTTCTCGGCGTATCTGCATCCGTACGGTGACGGAATGCTGCTTGGTATAGGCTATGATATGGATGATGATGGATTTGTCAGTGGTATAAAGCTCAGTATGTTTGATATATCCGATCCTGAGAACATAGAGGAGGTGGATAAGACCACGATTCCGTACGAGAGTGCTGATGTGATAAATGACACGAGGACTCTGATGTTTGACAGTACTGATAATATATTCGGATTCCAGGTAGCGTATCCGATTAGTTCAAAATCGGAGTGGGGCTACAATGCGGATAACAGCAAGACGGCATATGTGGTTTACAGCTATGAGGATGGCTTCAGGAGTAAGCTTCTCTACGAGTATGATACGAACAACTTCATGAGTGTGAGGGGAGTTGTGGTGGACGGTTATCTGTATGTGATAAGCGTGAATGATGATGAGATAGTAACATTTGACATAAGTGACTACTCTGTGGTTACGGAGTAGAAAATTCTTACCTGCGAGGACGTTTTGTGTTATTATATATGAAGGGTTTTTCTCGCCTGGACATCAGCAGAGAATAGTCTTGAAGTATTGTGGACAAAGTGTTTTAGTTGAAAGGAAGTGCAAAATGTTCAGTGTAGGTGATTACATAGTTTACGGGAGCAACGGTGTATGTCAGGTGACTGATATCGGTCCGATGAAGCTGCCCGGGATGAACAGCGACAGGCTGTACTATACGATGACGCCGTGCTACATAAAGGGAAGCTCTATCAGTACACCGGTTGATAACGAGAAGGTCGTCATGCGATATGTTATGACGAAGGAGGAGGCTGACAGTCTGGTCAGCAGACTGAGGGATATAGCCAGACTTTCGATACCTGAGGAGAAGCGTAGAGAGCAGGAGTATAAGACGGCACTGCTTAGCTGTAATCCGGAGGCTATAGTCAGCGTTATCAAGGAAATATATGAGAGAATGCAGACGAGACTTGCCGAGGGTAAGAAGGTGACATCTGCGGATGCAAAGTATTTCCACATAGCCGAGGAGAGTCTGTATGGTGAGCTTGCTATATCGCTCGGTATGGAGAAGGATGACGTGAAGCCGTACATTATGGAGAAGATGGGCATGGGCGAGGCCTAAAATCAGATGATTTTTATAATCCGGGATAGCGGATGCGTGAGTGTCTGCTATCCCACATTTATGTTTGCGTAAGTAGTGAGCCAAGTGAAGCTACTTGTATCATCATTTGGCGAGAGGATGAGTTAATCATCGTTATCGTGCCTTAGGTAAAGCTTGGGTGGGGAAGGGTACTTCCCCACCCTTTACGGAGAAATGATATGGAAATAAAGAAGAATGACATATATGAGATTACTATAGAGGATCTGACGACGGAGGGACAGGGAGTCGGACATATAGCTGTGACGGCTGACAGTCGGATGACGGTATTTGTGAAGGATACAGCACCGGGAGACGTGGCAAGGATTGTTATCACGAAGGTTAAGAAGAATATAGCTTATGGAAGACTCATGGAACTTTTGGAAGAATCCGAGGTGCGTGTAGAGCCGGTGTGTCCGGTGGCGAGACAGTGCGGCGGCTGTACACTCATGCATATAAGCTATGAGGAGGAGCTTCGCCTGAAGAAGAAGCATGTGATATCATGCCTTGAGAGAATCGGTGGTATCACAAATGCTGAGCAGTACTGTGAGGGGATAGTCGGTTCTCCTGCTGTAAGATACAGAAATAAGATGCAGTTCCCTGTCGGATATGACAGGAACGGAAATGTGGTATGCGGCTTCTACGCAGGTCGTACCCATAGCATCATACCGATAGAGGACTGCGTGATAGGTCATGATGTGAATCGCTATATAGTAAGCGCAGTTAAAATGTATATGACGGAGTGTAAGGTCAGGGCATATGATGAAGAGTCACACAGCGGAGTGGTAAGACATATAGTGACGAGACTTGGCTTTGCCACGGGGGAGCTGATGGTAGGTGTAGTTATAAACGCTGACAAACTGCCGCGTGAGGAGAGACTTGCGGAGCTGCTGGAGGCAGCAGTGAGGGAATATAACGAGAAAACGGCTGCCGGTACAGATGATGTAAGTGACACCGGTCTTGCGGCAGTGCGATGTGATACGGGTGATACGAATTGTGCAGCATTGACAGTAGACGGGGCGGGTGATGTAAGACTTGCGTCAGTCATGCTCTCAGTTAATAAGGATAAGACGAACAGGATACTCGGCAGCACATCAAGATGTATATATGGAACAGATGCGATATGTGACTATATAGGTGATGTGAAGTTTAGGATTTCACTGGAGTCCTTCTATCAGGTGAATCCGGCTCAGACGGTGAGACTGTATGAGAAGGCACGTGAATATGCTGGGCTTACAGGCAGCGAAGATCTGTGGGATCTGTACTGTGGTATAGGTACCATATCTCTTTATATGGCCGGAAGTGCAAAAAGTGTACACGGCGTGGAAATAGTACCGCAGGCGATAGACAATGCTAAGGAGAATGCCCGTATGAATGGTTTTGAAAATGCGGAGTTCTATGTTGGAAAGGCTGAGGTAACATTTCCGGAGATGGTAAGAGCCGGGAGAGTTGGAGTGTCCGGCAGTGACGGTTTGTCTGATGGAGCGAGTGTTGATGAAGGTAAGTCTGATGCATCAGAGGGCGATGGTGGTAGTTCAGGAGGATTGGTTGTGGTCGTAGATCCTCCGAGGAAGGGCTGTGACGCAGTACTGCTCGATGCAATCGTCGATGTGTCGCCGGACAGACTCGTGTATGTATCCTGTGACCCGGCCACACTCGCAAGAGATCTGAAGATACTGGGTGAGAAGGGGTATGCAGTGAAGAGATTCACGGTGTTTGATCAGTTTTGTCGGAGTATGCACACAGAATGCGTAACGATTCTTGTGAAATGAGTGGCTGCCGGCCGATGAGGCTGATAAATCATCCATTGCAGAGGAACTACGAGAGGCGTATGTAGAGCTCATGATACAGTTGGATGAGTAAAGGTATAAAGATGTTCGGAGGGGTTAAGAAAATTAATGGAAAGTTTGGATATTAAGAAAATCCTATTGACGCCGATCGAGGTTATAGGACATAGTGGTAGGAATACAAAGATTTGCATAGAATATAAAAAAATAGATACCACTCAACGTTATGCAAACCGCCTGGACGCTGACATGTCAGATGTTGCCGTATTGTTTTATGAAATAATTTATTCTGACATACTAAAATCAAAATCGCTCCTTAATGAACGAAGGTATTGTAGAAATGAGCTGTTTGCCGGAGACACAATGAACTCTTTTAATTCAATAGCACGTACCCTCGGTGCCGGCACATCGTCCAGGGCTGATTGGCCGGAGTCTTTGTCAAAATACTTTGAGAGTTATCACTGTCTGGCAAATTTTTGGTTGCTGCCAATGGATTTGGGACGGAAATTAATAGGTGGTGATTTAAACAAGGGCGCGTGGGGAGAACACAGACACAGAGATTATATGGATAGCTACCTGAAAGAAATCGAAGCACGTTATCAGCCCGGAAGAGATTTTGATGGGTACGAGGGTTATTTTAAAAGCTTTGTTGATTGGCCGGATTTTTGTGATAGACATTTTCTCAAGGGAAGTTATGTCGACGAAGGCTATAAGGTGAATACTTATAGCAATGAAGATGACCCAGAGTTTTTTACAGATCATGCAATAGAAATGATGGAAAAAAGAGCTGAAACCATCGCGGAAAGTGAATATGCTGATGCACTATGTAGTGTTTTTAAAAATTATCATCTGGATTTGATTGACGAAGTGGAAGCATGATGCTTCAGGTGCTATAAGGTTCCTTGAGTGTATATTAATTGGAGAGCTTAGATAGTATGGATAAATTTCTTACAGACGAAGAAGTGAATGAGTTTCTTATAAAAGCAAAATCAGGTGACAATGATGCATGGACGCGGATATATAATAACTTTGAAAACTATGTCCATTGTCGGGCGTGGAAGCGACTTAAGAAATTTGATATACCTGATGCAGTAAAGCAAGATTATGAAATAGACCTGGTCCAGGCCGGCTGGCAGGGGGTTATAGACGCCGTCAGGAACTTTGACCCAGACAAGGGCAAATTTCTGGCTTATGCGACACATTATATTGACGGGGGAGTTTCCAGGGAATTGGGTTTCCTTTTTAATCCTTTGGGACTTACTGAAAGACCGTTATATAAAGGACGTACAGATGGTGGAACTTCAGTTTCACGCTTGTCCATAGAAGGGGAGAACGTGGGAATTAACTTCGGTACGGAGAATGAATATACACACAGTGTTTGGGAGCTGTTGGACAGGAAATCACCCGACAGGGGGAAATATCCTGCCGAAAGAAGGGTGCTTCAAATTATTGATATCTTGAAAATCCTGACAGATGATGAGCATAAATTGTCAAAAGAAGAATTATCTTCGCTGCTTATGCGCTACAGAGAAGCCAAATACGATAATGGGACACCGCTTGAGTCAAGGAATACATTAACCAGCACAATAGAGAATATGATTCTTGAACTTAATCCTGAGGAGTATTCAGAGGAACTGGAGGGAAACTATCGTATAAAGTATGAAGGGTATAAGGAAAATCGGTTAAGGGAAAAGCAGACCGGGGAAAAAGGAAAGAAGTCACCGGAGATAACCGGTTTTTCTTATGTTCACACATTTAACTTTTCTGAGCTTGATTGGCTGATACNGATTGTCTGCGCTTCTGACATGATTGATGCGGAGGAAAAGGAAAAACTTGTGGGAAAACTTGTTTCCACACAAAGCGTAAACTATAAAACGTCTTTCTGGAACGGTGAAAAGCTTATGTTTAATCCGGCCGGCGTGCATGGAAGGTTTACGTCCAGAAATCCACGGGATAAGGCTTTTTTTGCAAAAAATCTAAAGCAGATACAATATGCGGTTAATAATCTTGTGCAGATAAGATTCTGCTTTAACCGATACACAGCCGAACATGAGCTTGTACCGGTATCTGACTATATACATGTTTTAAGTCCTTACCATCTCGTTGTTTATCATGATAATTACTATTGTATTGGAATGCAAGACGACGATAAGCGCATCTGGCATTACCGTGTGGATTTGATGACAGATGTCGAGATTTTAATGGATGACGTGGGGAAACCGATTCCAGCTCGTATGACAAATTTTGAAGGAAACCCTATATGCAGCGGAGCATGGAATCCGGAAAAATATATGTCAGAGCATCTTAACATGGCATACGATGAGCCGAGAGATATTCGTATCAAGATAAAGAATACAGACTACACGATTATTCATGATTGGTTTGGGGATCATTATGAGAAAACAAAAGAAGTCTGTGAGGATGGATATGATATCGTAAAGGTGAGAACTTCTCCGAATATGATTGTCCACTGGGCTATGCAATACGGAGCAAGAGTGGAAATAATGGAAGAAGATATCCGGGAAAAAATAATATCAGAATCAGAAAGGATTATAAAAGCATATGAACGATAAGCTTTATGAAAAACTGAAGAAAGGATGTTCAAAATATTACACATAGTCATCTCCATAATATAAATGAAACACAAAAAATTTTGGAGGTGAATTTATGAATAATATGATGAAAGAATATCTCGGGGCAGAATATAGCAAGGATCATCTTAAGAATTTTTGCTTGTACTGGATGAAAGGAAGAAAAACTCAACCCTTATATAAAGATTTCACGGATAAGAGAAAATATTACTCTGAATACTATGAATGGAGAGTTAGAAATGATTTGGACTGTCTGTACTTTAATGGTGATTTAAGAGCGGACACCTTGATGAGTGCCTGGACTCCGATCAAATGGGTTGCAGAATGCCTGAATGCCGAAAACGGCAAAAAGTTTTATAAAACGGTACCATATGCTTCAGATCCCTCACGGGATCTGAAGTTTTTTTCCGAAGAGCGCGATATATGGCTTCCGAGAGACCACGAGTTGGTTTGTCTTCTCGATGAGTTTCTTGAACTTGCTGAGCTCAGATGCAACTATATTCTTCTGCCTGACAGAAGAATGAATAATGAAAGATACAATCTGAACTTGTTCGGGGAAGAACTGCCCCTTTATGACATGGTGCCGGCAACATTATATTATCTCTTTGAGCCGGAAGCACTTGGCCGTTATTTCAGGGACGAAAATGGGGTCTTTGATGTTAATAAGGTCGTCTCTTGGGTCGAGCGTGAAAACCTCCAATGCGGATTTGAAAATGAAATTATAAGTCAGGAAAAAGTTATTCCTCTTTTAAAAGAAACAGCACCGGGAAGTGTCAGACCGCTTACTGAAGAGGAAGAATTAAAGACATGCTTAGAGTATATGATCAATATTCTTGAGAAGCGCATGAAAGCATTCCGAAATGCCTAAAGCTTCAATGCTATGTAAGTGAAACGGAGGACCAACAATGTCATATAAAGATTATATTCACGCTAACAGGTCAGCGTATACTTCTAAAAACCTTAAAGAATATAATGCAGTCGATGAAAGTATCAAAGACTTCTTTTTAACGGAAGAGTTCTTCTGTGAGTATTCCGGATATGAATTATGGAATAGGAAAAAAGAAGGAAAGAGAGTTTTATTAGTAAATAAGCTAAACGGGGTGATTGCCATAGGCAACAATGAAGGAATCAGCACTTACTTCAATTTGTTTTCCGGGAAGCTAGTTGGGAGAAAGTACGGTAAATGGAAGAGCAAGGTAAAGCGAGGGGAATTTACCGCCAATGTTTCAAGATATGTTTCTGACGAAGAATTTAAAGCATTGCTGGAATATGTCTATGGTTTTGAAATGAACATCAATGTATCTCAAAGGAAAATTTACTGCATTCTGAAATACTGCGGTAATTTGGTGGAACCAATATTCCGTGAATCAGTAAACTGTGACTGGCTATTGACCTTGATGAGTTCTTATATCGGTAAAAAGATACGGGAAAATTCGTTAAGGGAATTCTGGGGATTTAAATCCCGAACTGACTGGAATTATATATTGAAACAGAAAGATGATGCTTTACTTGCATTTTGGGTGGTATGCGGGGAAAAGAATACTTTAAAAGAATGCGAAAAAATCATGTACGATGTGCTGGTAATTAACAATAAGGAGGGATTGGAGAAAAGAAGGGAAACCGATGGAGCAGATGTGCCGGTACCAGAAAGAGGAAAAACAGAACTATCTATTAACGGGGGTTATTACTTGATATTTCGAAGTATGAATATTCCTTCCTGGATTTGGCTGGGGCAGCAGTGTGATCTCAGTTTGATAAAATTGGCCCACTACCTGGGGCGCCAGTTAAATAATTATCCGAATTTTGTTTATCCCGAAATTGTTAAATACTTATGGGACTACAACCGGTTGCGTTATTACATTGACCAGTATAATATTGAGCATGTTTACTATATGAACAGCAGATATTCGAACGATTATGGGTATAAGCTATTTCCGAAAAGACTTGTGGAGGCTCACAACGAAGCAGTCGAAGAATTTAACGAGATTTANAGGCTCTTCGGGGATAGTCGTGGGTAGAAAACACCCACAACCCCAGTAACTGTGCGGATTAAGCTGCTTTGCACTTCCGATTGGGAAGTGGAATGCGTAAGTCGGAGCATACAAGATAGACCATATCAAGCATGTTCTGTATGTTCCGAAAGCCGTATGCTTTACGCACNATCAGCTTAATCTTGTTGTTGATTGCTTCGATCCTGGCATTGCTCATCCCCAGCCGGATGGCATTGAGGATATGATCTTTATGGCGCCGGATCTTTTTGCTTAGCTCATATATTGCCGGNATCCTGCTGTGGCTTGCCCACCAGAGCCAATGCTTCAGCTCTCGCTCTGCTTCTTCCGGATCTGTTATCTTGAGCAGTATTCGAAGGTGTTCTTTGATCCTGTAGGCGCGGTAGAGCCGTGGGTTTTCAGTAGCGATCATGTCAACCTTCAGACGCTGCTGATCCGTGAGATTTTCCGGTGCCTTCCCCAGAGCGTAGGCTGAGTTTTTTATTCNATCTGCCTTTGCCCTGGCTGCGGCAATGAGAGTGGCATCTTTGTCATCGTGTCGGGGACGGCCCCGCCGTTGTGGATGNGCTTTTGCCAGTGTATTCGCTTGAGCATAAGCCTCGCGCCACACCTCACGGCGGACCTCGTCGAGAGCTTCCATAGCCCANTGGACTACATGGAACGGATCGACGCAGCGTTCGCAATCAGGGGTGAACTCATTTACGCAGTCGGTGATCCACCTGGCACCGTCGCCCGTAACAACCTTGATACTTGACAACTGCTCCGGCGTGAGCTGGCGATAGAACGTTTCGAGGACCTTCTTACCGTGGCCCTGCGCAGCCCAGACAACCGTGTTGGTGTCGTGATTTACGACTACCGTGATGTATTTGTGCCCTTTCTTATAGCTCGTTTCATCGATGCCTATGTTGACCAGACCATCCAGCCTGCGGGCGCGTTCCGGTTCAATGACATGGAGAGTGCGCGAGACGCATCGGCCAACCGTTGCCCAGTCGACCCGCATGTATTCTGAGACCACGCTGCGGGGAAGATAAACAGCAAGCCATCCAACAGCAAGGTCAAAGTCTTTGGTAAAGGAACTGCTGGGATAAGCCCAGGGGACATCGGCTGTTACTATACCGTGTTCGGGGCAAACCACACGATGTGTTGCCGCCTCGATTTCGACCAATGTGCCGCCCCAGTCAAGACTTCTCCAGGTGCGGGGCGTTTTGGTGGGCCTGTCATATCCTGGGCATGACTTGTGGCAGAAAGGGCAGTCATTCTCATGCCACTTGTTCGGTCGGGCCTTGATCCGAAGATGCTGTACACCATCCGCATCGGTATAAAAATCGTTGCCTTCAACAACAGCGGTCTTGACGTTGAGCAGTTTTTTACATAAGGTATTAGCAGAAGCCATTCGTGGATCTCCTTTGGTAGAGGTTTGGTCGCTAATACCATACGAGAACCCGGGTGGCTTTTCAATATTTAGTTTTCGGTCACCAAGGGACGAAGTCACAGAGCGTTCCTTCGTCCAGATCTCGATTATCCGAGATCTGTAATGGCGTCAAGGATCTTCGATCCGTAAACGGACGGCTACGCCGTCCTTGACGCCAGCGTAGACTATCAATAAGGCATCGGGATGGGCTGGCGGATGCTATTTACCCACAATCATGCCCGAAGCCTCAAAAATAAAGCCCTATAAGGCTTTGTGGGGTGTGGGGGTGTCAAACTATCGCGCTGTCTGATCGAACA
>Ga0065708_1000340_pt1 | contig 16017 bp, 13 predicted proteins | sample Hoacrofraction12_2_FD_59095 | JGI IMG/M metagenome (GOLD analysis project Ga0065708, IMG submission 59095) | Hoatzin crop microbial communities from Cojedes, Venezuela, sample from fiber fraction 12 v1 | ecosystem: Host-associated > Birds > Digestive system > Esophagus > Crop | place: Venezuela... | reverse complement strand
CATATTGTCGCTTGGAATGTTGTCATAGTCAATAGCAAGGTAAGACGAATACTCCTTCAGACAATCCGCCTTCCTGTAAGTGAACGTCCCACAGAATGTGACTGGCGGCAAGAACTCCCTTTTCAACTTGTTTTGTATCTCATGATCCTTTTCTGCTTGGATTGATTGGGTCGGCTTACGCAGGTCTTTATTCCCGATAGTGCCAACTTGAATAACCGCATAGATGTAGTCGAGTTCCATGTCGTAGCAAGCATCGGGTTTGTCGATACTTGTGTTAATAGAAATAGATGTTTTCATGTGTCGTTTGTGTTTTTAAGTGAATGTCTCCCCACCACATCTATCAGGAAAATGGCGGTTGAGAATTGTGTTTTGTGTGATTTTAGAAAAAGAATAGGGGCCGCCATCCCCCGTTGAAGAAAGACGACGGCCCCTTGGAAGAAGATTAAAGACGAATAAACTCGGAGGCAGAAGTTGCTCCGAGGTCTGCAGCTTTGCGGAATAGAACTTGTGCCTCTTTGTCTGGCGAGAGAAGTGCAAGAGCCTCCTTTGCCCATACATGACCATTGTCAGCAGCATACAGAAAAAACTCCTTTGCCTTCTGAACATCCCGATACGGGCTATCCTTCAGGAGAAACAGTCGTCCAAGATTGTAAGCGGCATCTATGCTCTCAGAATACCATGCCCTTGTGAAGAACTCATAGGCTTTCTGGTAATCGGGCAGCCCGTCCTCACCATCGAGAGCAGTTCGTCCGAGACAGGTGAGTGCCTCCGGATCATTGTCATCGGCCGCCATAAGAATATCGACGTAGAATTGGTCGTCATTAGGGCTGACCTCTGTCAGGATTTCCTCAACCAAAAATTGTTGTGCCTGCGAGCTGCCAAGGTCTGCCGCCTTCCGGATCCATCGGATTCCCTCTGTAGCATTCATCTCGGCATCGGAGCAAAGTATGATGCCGTATGCAAACATCGCATTGACGTTTCCTTTCTGAGCTCCCTCGAGGAAATACTGTTTTGCTTTACCCTTATCGTACACGACATTGTCGTTGTCGTAGTAGATTTGCCCCAAAGCAAGTTTGGCTGCTGCACTGTCAAGGTTCTCAGCCTTTTTCAGCAGTCGCATTGCCTCAGAAAAGTCTCGGGTAACACCATCGCCATCGAGATAACAAGTTGCGAGAGCATTGAGAGCGAAGGTGTCGTTCTCGTTTGCTGCGGTTTGAAGTTTACTAATCATTTTGTTCATATCTGTGTTTTGCTTGTTGTATGTTGTCATGGATTGAAAATTTGTGTACCCCCGCCACCACTGCCAGAGTAGCAGCGGGGATACTGGTGAATGTTTGATTAAGCGTTGTAGGCGTTAAGGAAGGTGGCGTTCTTGACTTTCTTCTCGGCAACCTTCTTTGCGTTGGCCTTGAGGGTGTCTTGGAGTTCAGCATCATGCTCCTTCTCGATGGCTGCAACTTCGTCGTCAGTCTTCGTGTAGAAGTTCGTGAGGATTTCCTTCAGGTCGTCTTCAAACTGGGTGAAGTCGAGGTTGGCAAGGCTTCGAGTGAGAGTTGCCTTTTGGTCCCCCGATAGGCTCATCAAGCAGACCTTTACGTGGTATGCGAATTTCGGCATCTTGTCGTCGCCATCTTTCTTGATGTCGAAGATGGCATCGAGTACTTCAATCTTGTGGGCCTTGCTGTTGTCGCTGAAGGCTGCAGCTAGACCTCGCAGGATGTCCTTGCCACGCTCGCCGGTCTCTCCTTCGTATTTCGGGGGCATCTTCTTGCGAACGATTTCGTTCTTCTTGATGGCATCACGACGGCCGGTGAGGGCGTAGGCGTAGAACTTCTCCGAGGCGTTTGGAAAAATCTTCTCGGCTTCGAGAGAGTGCTTCTTCAGTAGATCTTCTTTGCCAGTGGTGTAGGCAACTTGCTTGCGGAAGGCATCCACTGTCCAATTTTGCGAGTATGCGTTCATATCTACAATCTCCTTGGAGATATCGGCGGGTGCGGGCATGATGAGGAAATCCATGTCAAGTTTCTGCGTTTTCGCGGCTTGACGAATAGCCATCAATCGGTGCTGACCGTCTGCCACTACGAGATACCGGTCGAGATCCGAGGTCTTCTGCAGGTCAAGCTTGTGGCCGCCGAAGTCTGTCAGATGGACATTGGCATCACGTGTAAGCACTGCTTTTGCACAGTAGGCCGTGCCGGGCTGTGAGAATTTCCCGTCCTTCACGGCTTGCTTTCGTAACGCGTTGGCGTGAGCCAAGTTGATGTTGCGGTTCTGAGCCAGTACGCAAAACTTATAGCCGGCTTCCATGAGATTTTGGTAAGATGCAATCTGTACATCCTTGGAGGAAAGTCGATTGGCCTTTCGATGGAGACTTGCCCGGAATTGCTTGTCCACATCGAGGGCAGCATCCACGTTCGACTCGGTCGTTGCCTCCGTCGTTGCTTCAGCCTTGGGGTTAGTCACGATGCCGGCCTCTCCGGCGTGATTGATCTCGTTGTTTGCAAAATTCTGTTCCATGTTTGTTTTTGCAGGTTGGTTGTTGTTGTTTTGGTTCTCGTTCGAGCTCAAAGTCTCGTTCGAAGAGTGGACGCTCTGGGCGTTAGTGCTAGCCTCGTTGTCGGAGGCTACAGTCATGGCGGCGGATTCGCCACCGGCAGTCAGCTCATCGTTGGCTGCCATCAAATTAAAAGTAATCTTTTTCATATCTGCTGTTTGTGAGATTGAAATATTCTCCCTCGATTGGATGAAGGCTGAGGGAGTTGGCCTTTGTTGTCGTGGCTCTCGCGCCTACGTGCGCGGGCCTACGTGTGTGCGTGCGTTGTTTCTTTAATTGTGTGTTACGCGGTGCGGCGGCGGGGGCGGGGGCGTTCAGCGAGAAGTTCGATTACCTTTTTCTTCGAGAAGGCGAGTGTGCCGTTGATGTTGAAGGTTGCCGGTTGCAAGATTCCTTTGGCTCGCATTCGAGATACGGTGGCCGTGCTCTTGCGAAGGAAGGCGGCGAGCCCTTTGATCCCGTACACCCAATCGTCGGTGTCGGCGACTTCGTCTTTTGCGATGGCGGGAAGGTTGGCACCTTGAAGTTTTTTGACAACGGCGTCGGCGATTTCGTCCACGCTGGCGTTGATGAGGATGGTTTGTTTTGCGTTCTGCATATCTGTTTTAATTATTAGTGAGCAGCTGTCTGCTCTGGTTTGCTTTTTTGATGTCTTTCCGGTGAAAGGACGGTGCAAAAGTAGGACTTCCCCTCGAACAATACAAACGATAACACCTTAAAAATCAGATAGTTAGACCGTTAGAAAGGTGTTAGTTTTGCCTTAGTTTTTCACTAATTTTTGTTAGTTGGGCGTTAGAAATTTTTTATCGAGAAGGGGGTGTTTTCCTGGTGTGTAGGTCAAAAAAAACAAAAAACCGCACCTTTTTGAGGTGCGGTGGGGTGGCAAATGAACTCTGTCGAGGGGGGAGCTATAGGGGGGCTATACTGCGACCTATACCATCAAAAACCGTCGCAGATGCAGGTGGATGATGCCGTTCTCATCACTACGGCTTATCAGGGGAGTCATGCTGATGACGTACTTCGGGTAGTTGTCTTTGATGGCTTGAAGATTGCCGAACTCCCGCTCTCGTGTCTGCTCATCAGCGATAATGTAGGAGGCTTGCACATAGAGGCGATGACCATCTTTGCGTTCACATACGAAGTCGACCTCTCCAGCTTTTAGCTGCCCTACGGTCACACTGTAGCCCATACGAATCAGGTGCTGATAGACGATGTTCTCAATAACCTTTTCTATGTCACCCAAACGGGTGCCTCCACAGAGAGCGTTGCGGATTCCGTGGTCTTCAAAGTAGACCTTATCGTTAGAATCGAAAAGCCGTTTGCCATGGATGTCGTAGCGGCCCACCCTGTGGATGATGAATGCCTCGGTCAGAAATCGAGTATATTCTATTATGGTGGTTGAGTTGACGCTCTGCCCCTGCGACTTCATATATTTGGAGATGCTGTTGGCGGAAATGAGTTTGCCCACATTGTCGGCAAGGAAGCGCACAAGGTTCTCCAAGAATGTTGCATTGCGGATTTTATTTCGGAGAATAACATCCTTCAAGAGTACAGTATTATAGATGTCTCGCTGATACTCACGGGCGTCGTCTTCGTCGAGTCCGATTTTAACAAGTCCGGGCAGGCCGCCGAACTGAATGTATTTTGCAAGCGTATCGTCGCTGTCTTCCAACTGATGGAACGCAAGGAACTCGCGATAGCTGAGCGATTGGATGCGAATCTCCTTGAAACGACCACCGATGAGCGTGCTCAGTTCACCAGAGAGTATCTTGGCGTTTGAGCCGGTGATAATCACTTCGGCATCGGGTTCAGTCCGCCAACTTCTCACCGAGCGCTCAAACTCCTCAATATCTTGAATCTCATCAACGAGGATATAGTTCGTCTTGCCCTTTTTATAATGCCGGCCGACGTATTCGTTCAAGTCGGTGTAGGTCTTGATGGCATCAAACTCGCTTTTCTCTTTGTCGATGTAGATGACATTGTTGCCGTCGTCTTTCGTCTTCAGGTCGCGGATCATCTTTAGTGTGCAACTTTTCCCCACACGTCTTTGACCCGTCAGAACGATGATAAGATCCTTACCAAGATTTTTCTCAATCTTATCGATATACTCCTGTCTCACTAATACGCCCATAATCTTTTATAATTAAAATTTGTTGCAAAAATAATGATTTTATCTATCATAATAGACAAATTTGTCGGAAATTTTATTTTTGTCTTTCTTATTTAACACTTATAGGGCGTTGTTGGACTTATCCCCGCTGATTTTTTGGGTAAGTCTCTGAAGATCAGCAACGCTTCATTGACCTATACGCCTATACTGCTTCGTCGTCGATCCCCATGGTGTTCTTCGTGAAGGCTAAAATTTGGTCTATCTGTTCCGGCGAGGCGTTTTGCAGAAGGCCGATTAGTTCGTCTTGCCGAGAGACGTGGTTCCATTTCTGCATATCACGGGTAACGCCATTGGGATTTACTGCGATATAGGGTCGCATAGTGCGATAGTCCTTATGTCCAGTGCAGGCCATCACGTTCTCGGGCAGCATTTTCTTGGTTAGCAAGGAACACGACACGAAGGTTCTGCGGGCATCATGAGGATTTATTTTGTCGCAAAGTGGAATGGTGCGTTCACGAAGTTCCGTACCATACATATCGGATACAGTCACCATTCTATCGATGCCAGCAAGCTTAACGACCTTGCGGAGCGATTTGACGAAGTATGAATCGGAAAACACTTTGAAGCAATAGCCATCGTATGTAGTTTGGTCTTTGTTTCTTTCCAAAATGGCTTTTGCTTCGTCTGTGAGCGGAATGTAAAGCTTTTCTTTGGTCTTTTGCGCTTCCATTCTGATGATGCCGTTTTGGATGTGCTCCGGGCGTAGTCGTGAGAGGTCGGAAATTCGTAGCGAGGTGAACGCCATAAAACACCATTGGTCGCGAACGTAGGCGAGCTTGTCGGCTTCGGGATAGGTACTGAAGTCGAAATTGTAAAAGGTCATCAACTCGTCGTAGGTCATCGGAGTCGGCGTATGCCTCACTATCGTTAAGTTGGTTCGAAAGTTGACAACATCTTCGGGTATTGGGAAGCCTTGGCTGCGGAGCCACGTAAAGAACAGTTTGATATTTACAAGGTTCTTGTGTATGGTGCGGTTTTTGTAGCCTTCCTTTAGATACCAATCCTTCGCGGCTAGCATCGTTTTCTTCGTGATGTTGTAGGGCGTAATTTTTGGAACGGCCTTCTTTAGATGAGAAAAAGGATTGCGGAAGTATTGGTCGTGTCCCTCTGCCCAAGTGCGTTCTCGGCCGGTCTCAATTATGAAATTTTCGAAAAGTTCGTCTATGTTTTCGGGTTTTTTCTCGAAATTAGTCCCCGCTTTACGTCCAAGGTTGTCGTTTACGCTGTCCTTGAAGTCGACCGTTGAGGGTACAATGTTGTTCGCTTGGAAGAGCAGGAAGGCTTGCTCAATCTGCTCCTCGAACTCCTCGATTCGGCGGTTTATTTCGAAGGCGGTGAACTCCTTGCCTTTTACGATGTGTGTGGTGTTGCGACGTGCACGGTGAAGTGTGGCATCCCACTTGTTTTTATCGGCATAGCAGCCGGTAATGAAGGTCACTTCTTTGTTGCGCTGGTCCCAGCGTACTCGAACCGCCACTTGGCCGTTAGGCTTCACGAAAGCACGTGTGGTGTAGGGTAATTTTATCATGGCTTTTTGTCGATTTAATTTTCAGCTTTAGTATCTTTGCGGGTGCAAAGATACGATATATAAATCAGACAAAAAAGGTAGTCCCCGCGTTTTTGCAATTATGTGGTTTTTCTTGAAAAAATTAGATAAAAGAAAAATTTGTAAGTCGTTGAAAATCAATTCAAGTCGCTTCAAACCTCATCTAGGTATATCATAGATAATATTCATTGCCTGAATCCTTTTGGCCATCTCGTCGCGCACCCAGCGGGGCTTGAGGATTTCGATGTGGGGCGTGTAGATGAGCACTTCTTGGAAGAAGTCGAGGGTGGGGCGCACGTGGAGGTAGAACACGCTGGCGTCGTCGGTGCGCTCGATTTCGCGCTGGGAGGAGTGGATGGGGCGTGTGCGCAGGTAGTTGGCCTGGCCGCCGGTGACGCGCAGGAGGATTTCTTCGGGGGGCACGCCGTCTTCGGGAATCACGCCTACGCAGCCGTAGAAGAAGTCGTCGGCTGAGAAGTTTTTGGGCATGGTGAAGCGCTCGTCGGGGAGGGGAGTGAGGGCTTCGAAGCGGTCGAGGGCGTAGATGGTGGGCTGCTTGCGATAGGGCACCTTGCCCAGCAGGTACCAGCGCTGGCGGAACAGCTTGAGGCAGTAGGGCTCCACGTGGTAGGCGCGGGTGGCGTCGGCGCGGAAGGTGCGATAGGTGAGGCGCAGGCGGTGGCCGCTGTTCATGGCGTCGAGAATGAGGGGCAGGTAGTCGCGTCCGGCGGGAATGTCTTCGAGCACGATGCGCGAGGCGAGGCGTTTGTAGCGCAGCAGCATATTGCTCACCGAGAGCGTGCCGAGCATCCATTGCGCGAGGTCGTTGCGCGCGCCGGTCTTGGGATTGGCGATGTAGTAGCAGAATTCGCCGCTTTTTTCGTTGTCGATGATGAGGTCGAAGAGGGACTGCACGGCGTCTTTCCACTTGTGGAACGTGCGTTTGGGCAGACTCTCGCCGCCGCTGAGCGGACTCTCACGCCACTGCCGATTGAGTTCGGCGAACGAGATGCGGCCGGCGCGCTGGATGGTGGTGACCAGCCAAACGTACTTTTGGATGAGGGTGATTTTTTCTTCCACGACGCTTTCTTTTTTGCGTTTGCAAAGATACGAAAAATGTATGCAAAAAAGAGGCAGAGGTCGGGAAAAATTGCAAAAAAAAATCCGCCGCTAAGCGACGGAGTGAGGGGGCTCGATGTCGGAGAAAGGTTTGCCCGACGAATAGACGGCTTGGGCGATGATGTCGGCCGCCAATTCGAGGCCGTTTTTGTCGGTTTCATCGAAAGTTTCGAGGTGTTTGCTGTCGATGTCCAAGACGGCGCGCACGCGGCCGGCATCGTCGAAAAGCGGCACTACAATTTCGCTGCGCGAGAGGCTGCTGCAGGCGATGTGGCCCGGGAATTTGTCCACGTCGGGCACAACGATGGTGGCGCGCCGCTCCCATGCCGTTCCGCAGACGCCGCGGCCGCGCTTGATGCGCCAACACGCCGGCGGGCCTTGGTAGGGGCCGAGCAGGAGCACTTCGGCTGTCGCGTCGCCTACCACGCCGCCTGTCGCATCGCCTTCAACGCGATAAAAACCCGTCCAGAGCCATTCGGGGAAGTGCGTGGCGAGCACGCCGGCCGCGTTGGCAAGGACGCTCACTTCCTCGTGTTCGTCGGCCAGCAGGAGCCGCAAGTCGGCCGCGAGGGCTTCGTAGCGCTCCGCCTTCGAAGGCGCGTGGGAATCATTCATTGCCAATCGGCTTCAGATAGTCTTCGAAATACTGCGTGATGCGTTCGTGCAGGTGGATGCGAGCGTGGCCGGCCATGTTGTGGCCTTCGCCCGGATAGGTGAACAGGTCGGGCTGCGTGTCGGCCTTGATGCAGGCAGCGAGGAACGAGAGCGTGTGCTGCGGCACGCACGTGGGGTCGTTGTAGCCGAAAATGATTTGCAGTTTGCCCTTCAGTTTGTCGGCCTTGTTGAGCAGAGAGGCCTCGCGGTAGCCATCGGGGTTCTCTTGCGGCGTATCCATGTAGCGTTCGCCGTACATCACCTCGTAGTATTTCCAATCAATCACGGGTCCGCCGGCCACGCCCACTTTGAAGACGTCGGGGTAGGTGCACATGAGGTTCGTGGTCATGAATCCGCCGAAACTCCAGCCGTGAACGCCGAGGCGGTTGGCATCGACGTAGGGCAGGCTCTTTAGGAAGTCGACGCCGCAGATTTGGTCTTTCATTTCCTCGGTTCCGAGGTGGCGGAACGTGGCGCTCTCGAACTCGAAGCCGCGATTGGACGAGCCGCGGTTGTCGAGCACGAAGATGATGTAGCCCTTTTCGGCCATATAAGTCTCCCAAGCCCGCGAGCCATATTGCCAGCTGGCATCGACATTCTGGGCGTGCGGGCCGCCATAGACATAGACGACGGTGGGATACTTTTGCGAGGGGTCGAAGTTGAGCGGTTTCACGAGGCGATAGTGGAGCGGCGTGCGTCCGTCGGCTGCCGTGATGGTGCCCGTTTCGACGGTGGGCATTTCGTAGCCGGCGTATTGGCAGTCGTCCTTTTGGAGCACCTCGGTTTTGCCCGTGCGGGTGTCGATGAGCGAGACGGTGCGATAGGTGGTGGGCGAGGAATTGCGGTTCAAAATGAAGCGTCCGCCCTGCGCGAGGGAGGGATAGCTGACGCCTTCGCCGCTGTCGAGCAGGGTGCGCTTGCCCGTGGCGATGTCGAGGCGGTAAACGTTGGTGTTCAGCGCACTGCGCTCGGTGGAAGTGTAGATGATGCTCTTGGTTTTTTCGTCGAATCCGAGCAGTTGGAGCACCACCCACTCGCCTTGCGTGAGTTGCTTGAGCATTTGGCCCTTGGTGTCGAAAAGATAGAAATGATTAAAGCCGTCGCGCTGACTTTGGAGGAGGAATTTGTCGGCGTCCCACGGCAGGAAGACGATGGGCGTCTGCGGCTCCACATATTTGGCGTTCTCTTCGGTGTAGAGCACGCCCTTGCGCTGACCCGTGGCGGCGTCGTAGGCCACGAGTTCGGCCTTGTCTTGCGTGCGCGGCAATTCGGCCATGTAGATGGTCTTCTCGTCGGGACTCCACGCGATGTTCGTGAAATAGCGGTCGGTCGGGTCGCCCGTCTGCAGCCACACGGTGGAACGCGTGGCGGGGGTGTAGACGCCCACATAGACCTTGTGCGAAGTCATGCCCGCCATGGGGTATTTGTCGGGGCGCTCTTCGGCCACCCGCGGGAAGATGTCCACCTGCGGATAGTCGGTGACCATCGACTGGTCCATCTTGTAGAAGGCGAGGCGCCGGCCCGACGGGCTGAAGAACGTGCCCTTCGTGATGCCGAACTCGTCGCGATGAACCGACAAACCGTAGGGCACTTCGCGCGAACCGTCGGTCGAAATTTGGTGCGTCGTGCCGTCGGCCGTCGTGAGGAACAGGTTGTAGTCCTGCACAAACGCGCGACTGTTCGAAGCCGTGTTGAATTCGGAGTATTGCGTGCGGCCGTTGGGCTTGGCGCCCTGCCACGTGATATGTTTGGCCTTCCAATCGTAGAGGAACGTGCTCTTCGACGTGGCCAGCAGGGCTTCAGGCTTGTCGGCGTTGGGGAAGGAGGTGCGCAGCAGGTTGAGGCCGCGGCCTTCGGTGGTGTCGGCAATGAGCGGGCGCACGTCGTCGGCCGTGAAGAGCACTTCGGGTGTCTTGAGCGTCTTGCCGCCGCGCGAAACCACGAGCACGCGGTCCACTTCCTTCTCGAGCAGCATGTCGCCGCAGAGGTCGAAGTATCTTGAGGGCGGCTGCAGCGACCAATAGTTTGTGCCGCTCGAAAAGAGGTCCTCCAGCGTGAGAGGCACCTGCGTTTGGGCTGAAAGAATCATGGGAAAAATGAACAAAAGGTTTGTGCAAGCCGAGCGAAATGAAACTTGTTTCAATTTCCGAGGCGCCGCCAAACCAAAAGCTCGCGTAGCAAGATTAAGGCCGCCGAGCAATGTGCGCAAGCGGCAGAGGAGAGAAGTGTTCGACTTCATATATTTTCGGGTGTTTAAAAGCAAACTAATCTTGAGCCTCGTCTTCGAAATTGCGCCGACGTCCGCCGCCAAACGGCTTGCGTCGTCCGCCTTTTTGGCCGAAGTGCCCGTTCCTGCGGTCGCCGCCAAAGCCGCTGCGGCGCTCGCTTCGCTCGCGACCGCCTTCCTGCCGCGTCTCGTTGCGGCGGCGATAGGTGCGCTCAAANTCTTCGTGCTTGCTNTGCAGNCGGGCAAAGCGGCGGGCTTCTTCGGCATCGCCTTCGAAAGCGTCGTCGAAGTCCTCGCGCGACTGCTCTTCGCGGTGGCGCGGGGCGAAATGCTTCTTTTCGCGCATGCGGCGGCGGTCCTCNTCGGTCTTCACGATGCCGCCCTCCTTGCGGAAATCCTGCATTTTGCCGTCGAACACGACGTATTTGCGGAACTCGCACTCGATGGAGCCGTTGTAGAGCGGCAGCTTCACGCTGGGGCGCAGGCCGATGTTGTCGAAAATCTCGTAGCGCGAACTAATCACCCACGCCTCGCCGCCTTTGAACGCGTTTTTCAGCCGCTCGCCGATGGTCTTGTAGAGGCCGAGCAGGTCGGGCGGCGTGAGGCGTGCGCCGTAGGGCGGGTTCGTGATGATGGTGGCGGGCATCTCGGGCTGTTCGAATTGGCGGAAGTCCTTCTGCGTGAACTCGATGATGTCGCTCACGCCGGCGCTTTTGGCATTGGCCATGGCGCCCTCGAGCGTGGGCAAATTGATGTCGGAAGCGTAGATTTTATGGTCGAANGGACGCTCGGCGCTGTCGTCGTTGTAGATGCGGTCGAGCAGGTCGCGGTCGAAATCCTTCCACTTTTCNAAGCCGAACTCNTTGCGGAAGATGCCGGGGTAGATGTTGCGGGCCATGAGCGCAGCCTCGATGGCGATGGTGCCGCTGCCGCAGAAGGGGTCGATGAGCGTGCTCTGCATATCCCAGCCCGACAGTTTCACGAGGCCGGCGGCGAGCACCTCGTTCAAAGGGGCGGCGCAGGTGGCCACGCGATAGCCGCGCANGTGGAGGCTGTCGCCGGAGGAGTCGAGGCTGAGNGTGCAGTCGGTCTCGGCNACGTGGATGTTGAGGCGGATGTCNGGCGAAGTGACGCTGATGTTGGGNCGNTNGCCGGTGCGCTCGCGAAAGAAGTCGGCAATGGCGTCTTTCACCTTGTAGGAGAGGAACTTAGAATGGCGGAACGTTTGCGAATAGACCACCGCATCGACGGCGAAGCTCGTGTCGAGGTCGAGGTAGTTGGTCCAATCGATGGCTTTCACGGCNTCGTAAACGGCATCGGCGTCGCCGGCCTCGAAATGCGCAATCGGTTTGAGCACGCGAACGGCCGTGCGAAGGCAGAAGTTCGCGCGATACATCATCTCTTTGTCGCCGCGAAAACTCACGGCGCGGCGTCCGATTTCGATGTCGGATGGCGCCCAATTCTTCCAACTCGCGCGCCAAGACTTCTTCCAAGCCTTGGAACGTCTTCGCAATCATTTCAAACTGTTCCATCTTTCTGTGGGGGTGANTTTTTCAACAAAAAAAGAGGCTGCGGCTCGGACTTCCGAGCCGCAGCCCTAATTTGCGACATCGCTTTGAGCGAACTGTTCGCTCTTAAGCCAGACTGCTGACGTGCTTTTGGATGCTCGATTTGATGTTGGCGGCCTTGTTCTTGTGGATGATGTTCTGCTTGGCCAGCTTGTCGAGCATTTTCTGCACCTTCGGCAGGAGTTCTACGGCTGCGTCCTTGTCGGTCGTAGCGCGGAGCTTACGCACTGCGTTGCGCATCGTCTTTGCATAGTAGCGATTGTGCAAGCGGCGCGTTGCCGTCTGGCGGATGCGTTTAAGGGAGGATTTGTGATTTGCCATTTTTGTTTCTAAGTTTTTTGTTTGTAGCCTATAGCAGAGTCGAACTGCTCTTTAGAGAATGAAAATCTCTCGTCCTAACCGATAGACGAATAGGCCCCGGTGCATTCCCGCCCTTAAGAATGAACGGCTCCGATGGCGGCGGTGGAGGCGTCAGGGGGCGAAAATGCGAGTGCAAAAGTAGAACGTTCTTTTGATACGGCAAAACATTTTTGCGATTTTTTGCTTTTTTCTTTTGCAATTTCGTCGAAAATGGCCGTTTTTGATAGGTCGAGAACGCCCTTTTACTTGCTTATGTTCTGCAAATGGTTGTAATCTACGCTGATTTTCTTGCCACGAACGGCGCCGATTTTGCACTTCACCTTGTTGGCAAAACGCACGTNGTTGTTGCTCATGTAGATGGTGTTGATGCCGTTGTTGGGCGTCACGTTCGTGATGTTGATTTTCGAGATATTTCCAATGCTTGCNTTGGCNCTTTGGGTGCCGCCGCTGCAGAAGATGTAGAAGAAGTTGACTTCGTCGCTATAGACTTTCAGGTTTTCGATGCTGACGTTCGGCCAGCACTTTTTCTGCAGTTCGGCGCGCTTATTGACGGGGCTTTCTACGAGNCCCATGTTGAAAATNTGGCTNNGNNCNNNNGTGGGGTAGTAGGTGCAATNCTTCATCACGAGGTCGAAGGGCGTGTAGGCGTTGTAGTCNACGCGCAGATAGACGGGNANGNTGTTNTTGAANGTGCAGCCGTCGTAGGTGAGGGTGCCGTAGAGTGAGCCGTAGGTGATGGGCTTGCCGTCGAACGTGCAATTCTTGGCGGTGATGTCGCGGCCGTAGCAGTGCACGTCGAAGCGGTTCACGCGGCAGTCTTGCAGCGTGGCGACGTTCACGTTGTTGTTGCCGAAGAAGCCCCACGGNGTCTCGCCGCTGACGCGTATGAACGTGGAATTATACACGTTGTTCATCGAGATGCCGTAGCCGTACTTGTCGGTCTGCGAATAGGAACCTTCGATGATGATGTCCTGCATCGTGAAGTTGGTGCTGTGCAGNATGTCGAAGGCGGAGTCGCCGAATTTCTCTTTGTCGTAGGGCGTATAGACGGCGATGTTCTTGAAAAGCACGTTGTTCGTATATTTCAGATAAAAGCACTTCGTNTTGAACTTGGCCCCCTCCACGCGCTTGATGGTGAGGTTTTGGATGGTTTTTTGCGTGTCGTCCACGTCGACGTAGTAGCAGCGGGGGCGCGAGGCGTCGTTGTTGTAGGGCATCACGGTGGCGTTCANNGCTTTGCCGTTGCGCACGAGGAGCACGTCGCGGCGTTTGATGCCGCGTTTGTAGCTGCTGCCTTCGGTGTTGCACCAAGAGTTTTGGTCTTCAATCGTGAGCAATTTCAGGCCGCTCTTCAGCGCTTCGACCGATTTGAAATTGCCGCTGTCGATGAGGNCTTTGTCCACGCTGANGCTCCGCGGCGAGCCTTGCATGGTGAAGAGCGCGCAGTCGCGCACGTCGTTCGAAACGGTGAGGGTGATGCCGTTGAAGTCGGTCGAGCCTTTCAGCGGNATGGGCTTGGCATTTTGGGGAATGGCGATGTCCAAGTCGCCCACGCCCTTGTAGCTTACGGTGGCGCCGCTTTGGTTGGCCGCGGCGTGCGCATTGTAGAGGGCGGCATAGCGCTCCTCGCCCGTCCGGGCCGTGCGCAGTCCGTAGTCGAGCGGCGAAATGGTCTGGCCGATGGCGCCGACGGCCGGTAGCAGCAGGCAAAGCAAAATTTTCAAAAAACGCATGGCNAAAATCTCCTTTTTTTCTTCAAAAATCGATTAATTTTGCNGCAAAGGGCGCACGAGAATGAGGGCGTCGCGCACCTCGACCACTTCGATGGGCGTGCCTTCGTCGATGAAGGAGCCGGCGCTCTGCACTTCGACCACGCGGTCGCCAATTTGCGCGTTGCCAATGAGGGCCAAGCGNGTGAGGGCCTTGCCTTGTTCGCCCACCACCACCGAGAGNTGNGCGGCTGTGGCGTTGGTCGAGGATATGTCGGTGTGGAGCGAATGGCGGTCGAGCAATTTGCTGTTGGCCAAGAGCCAAAGCAGCACGAGCACGATGATGATGGAGCCAATCAGGATGAGCGTGGCGAATTTGGGGTCGTAGAACACATAGACAAGGATGTCGGCCACGACTACGCAGATGGTGGCGCAGACGCCGGCAATGCCCACGCCGGGCGTGGCGAACACTTCGATGCCGAAAAGCAGAANGGCCANAATGGCNAAAATGCCGATGATGAGAAGGGGTTCCATTTGAATGTTGCTGAGTCGGAATATACAATATTATATATACGCGTGCGCGCGAGGGTCAGAAGGCTTCGCGATACTTGCTTTCGTCTTGGTCTTCGAGCATNGANAGNTAGGAGGCGTAGCGCGACGGCGCCAATTGGCCGCTCTCGAGCGCGGCGACCACGGCGCAGGCGGGCTCGTGCGTGTGCGTGCANTTGGCAAAGCGGCAGTCGGCGGAGAGGCTGAAGATGTCGCGGAAGTAGTGCGAGATTTCCTCGGGCTTCATGTCGAACGAGCCNAAGCCTTTCACNCCCGGCACGTCGATGAGGCCGCCGCCNGCGGGCAGGGCGTAGAGTCGGCTCGATGTGGTGGTGTGCATGCCGGTGCCGTGCACTTCGGAGATGGCCTGCGTGCGTGCTTGNGCGTCGGGGATGAGGGCATTGAGCAGCGTGCTTTTCCCCACGCCCGAATGTCCCGCCAACAGCGCCACCTTGCCCTTCACGGCGTCGGCAAGGGCGTCGAGNCCGGTGCCCTCGGTGGCCGATGTNTCCAGCCAGCCGTAGTCCATGGCCTCGTAGATGCTGCGCAGCGCGTCGGCCGCGGCACGTTCGTCGGGCGTGAGCAAGTCGGCCTTGTTCAAGACGAGCGTGGCGGGCACGCGGTAGGCTTCGGCCGAGGCCAGCACGCGGTCGATGAACGTCGTCGTCGTCGTGGGTTTGGACAGCGTGATTACGAGCAGCAGCATGTCCACGTTGGCCGCGAGCACGTGGCTCTGCTTCGACAAGTTCGACGCGCGGCGAACGATGTAGTTCCTCCGCGCGTCAATCTCGCTGATGAAGGCGGTCNCGCCCTCACCTTCGAATGATGCTCACGCCGTCGCCCACGGCCACGGGGTTGGTGGAGCGAATGCCGCGCAGGCGAAAGTTCCCCTTCACCTTGCAAACCAGCCGTTCGCCCCCGTCGGTGAGCACTTCGTAGGCCGAGCCTGTGCTGCTCACCACTGTGCCGTGCGTTCGGAGCATGCGTTGTGCGTCGCGACCGCCCTTTAGACGGTCATGATTTCCTTGTTCTTGGCTTCGAGCAGTTTCTCCACTTCCTTGATTTTCTTGTCGTGGATTTTCTGAATTTCCTGCTCGGCGTCCTTGCGATTGTCTTCGCTCAGTCCGTCTTTCTCAGCCTTCTTGAGTTTTTCGATGGTGTCGCGTCGCACGTTGCGAATGGCAATCTTGCTTTCCTCGGCTTCGCGGCTGCATTGCTTGGTGAGTTGCTGGCGGCGCTCACCCGTGAGGGCGGGAATGGCCAGACGAATCACTTCGCCGTTGTTTTCGGGCATGATGCCCACCTCGGAGTCGATGATGGCCTTTTCAATCACGCGAAACATGTTCTTGTCCCACGGCTTGATGGCGATGGTGCGTGCGTCGGGCGTCGTGATGGAGCTCACGGCGTTCAGGCCCACCATGGAGCCGTAGGAGTTCACGCGAATGTTGTCGAGAATGTGTACGTTGGCCTTGCCGGCGCGTATTTGTGCGAGCGTTTCTTCCAAGTGGAGCACGCTCATGTCCATTTTTTCCTCGGCTTGTGCGAGGCATTGCTTTACGTC
>Ga0065708_1040107_pt1 | contig 16158 bp, 8 predicted proteins | sample Hoacrofraction12_2_FD_59095 | JGI IMG/M metagenome (GOLD analysis project Ga0065708, IMG submission 59095) | Hoatzin crop microbial communities from Cojedes, Venezuela, sample from fiber fraction 12 v1 | ecosystem: Host-associated > Birds > Digestive system > Esophagus > Crop | place: Venezuela... | reverse complement strand
TTCTCATTATCCCATCACCACGGAATATTATAAATCATTGGGACATTTTCGTGGAATAACTATTAAGACATTATCACGGAATAATCATATTTGCTATTAGTAGATTAGATATGTAATTGACATAATAAAAAAATGGTTATAAAATAAATTCATAAATCTGATGGAAGATAAGTAAATTAAGATATTTGAATAGAGAATTTGTGGTTGGTGGAAACAAAGCAAATTATTAATTGAATCTCCTTCCTAGAGTAGCTAATCCCTACCGGTTAAAGCCGTTATCTAAATTAAGAAAAGTAAAGGATGGTACCGTGCATATGCACTCCTTAGGTATCATCTTTTTTTATTAGAGAGGAATGATAATAATGATAGATATTAAGTTAATAAGGGAAAATAAAGATTTAGTAAAAGAAAATATTAAGAAAAAATTTCAAGATGAAAAGTTACCATTAGTAGATGAAGTATTTGAAATGGATACTAAAGTAAGAGAAACTCAAGTTAAAATGGATAATTTAAAAGCTGATAAAAATAAAATGAGTTCTGAAATTGGTAAATTAATGAAAGATAAAAAAATAGATGCAGCTAATGAAATAAAAGAAAAAGTTAGTAATATGGCTGAGGAAATAGCAAGTCTTGAAGAAGAAAAAGAAAATCTAGATAAAGAAATAAGAGAAAGAATGTTAGTTATTCCAAATATTATAGATGAATCTGTACCAATAGGAAAAGATGATACAGAGAATGTAGAAGTAGAAAGATTTGGAGAACCAGTCATACCTGATTATGAAGTACCATATCATGCTGATATAATTGAAAATTTAAATGGTATGGATAAAGATGCTGCTGGTAGAACTAGTGGAGAAGGATTCTATTATTTACTTGGTGATATAGCAAGACTTCATGAAGCTATGATAGCTTATGGTAGAGATTTTATGATTGATAAAGGATTTACTTATGCAATACCACCATTTATGATTCATGCTGATGTAGTAACAGGTGTTATGTCATTCCCAGAAATGGAAGCTATGATGTATAAAATAGAAAATGAAGATTTATATTTAATAGGAACTTCAGAACATTCAATGATTGGTAATTTTAAAGATCAAATTATTAAAAAAGAAGAATTACCAATTAATATGACATCTTATTCTCCATGTTTCCGTAAAGAGGGAGGAGCACATGGCTTAGAAGAAAGAGGATTATATCGTGTTCATCAATTCGAAAAACAGGAAATGATTGTAGTATGTGAACCTGAAGAAAGTATGGATTGGTATAATAAAATGTGGAAATATACTGTAGAAATATTTAGAAATATGGATATTCCAGTAAGACAATTAGAATGTTGTTCTGGAGATTTAGCTGATTTAAAAGTTAAATCATGTGATATAGAAGCATGGAGTCCTCGTCAACAAAAATATTTTGAAGTAGCTAGTTGTTCTAATTTAGGAGATGCACAAGCTAGAAGACTTGGTATTCGTACTAAGGGAGAAAAAGGTACATATTACTTACATACTTTAAATAATACAGTAGTAGCTAGTCCTCGTGGATTAATAGCATTAATTGAAAATAATTATCAAAAAGACGGAAGTATTAAAATACCTAAAGTATTACAACCATATATGGGTGGAAAAGAAGTAATTGAGAAAAAGTAGTTTTATGCTACTTTTTTACTTTATTGACAAAATTTTACTTTTATAATATTAAAATTATGTTATAATAAAAATAGTATGATAGGGGTTTTAGGTTAGTTAGATTGGACGTGAATAAAATGGGTTTATTCGACAAATTCAAGAGCAATGGTGGTACTAGTAAACAAGAAACTACTCCAGTTACAGAACCTATTTCAGAACTAGTAACAGAAGCTGTTCAAGAGGTGATTGAAACAAGTACACCAGTAACAGAAGTACCTTCTGAAATAGAAACGGCGGCTGTAGTAGATAATGCGGTTCCAGCTTCAGCACCAGTTGAACTTTCAGTAAATCCTACTGAATTATTTGAAGGTGGAGTAACAAAAGAAGATGAAATAACTCAAATCGTTCAAGATACAGTAGCAAATCAAGATCAAAATTTAGATATAGCAACTATTACTACAGAAACAGGGGAACCTGTTCCTGAAAATGTTGCAAATGTATATGAAAATGTAAAACAAGAAGAAGAGTTACCTTCTATGAATAGTGTTGAACAAGAAGTTTCTCAAGAAGCAATTGTATCACCTAATTTAGAAGAAGTAACAGAACCTGTTACAGAACCTAATATTGAAGTTGTAACAGATGAACCAGTAGTGGAAACGTCACCTGTTCTAGAAGAAACTACACCAGTAGAAGTACCAGCACAAGATATTGAAGTTGTAACAGAAGAATTAACAGAAGCTCCAGTAGCTCGACCTGAAACAATTCCAGAACCAGTAGCTCCTAATGCTCAACCAGCAGAGATACCTACTGAAAATGGTGAAATAACAGACATAAATGCTAGTGAAGAAGTTGTACTTCCTCCAGAAATAGCTGAAAGTCAAAAAGAAGTTATTGAAATAGAACCAGTAACAGAAGCTATAACAGAACCTGTTATAGAACTTAATGATGCACCTGTAGAAAACGGTTTACAAGTTGAAACTCCTACAGAAGCAGTAACTGAAGAAGTAGTTCAAAGTGTAGAAGAACCTGCAATAGAGCCGGTAGCTGAAGAGGTTACTACAGAAACATTAACAGAACCAGTTACAGAAGTAGAAACAAAACCTACTGGTGATGTACTTGCAAGTGAAATAGTTGAAACAACTCCAGTAACGGATGTACCTGTTGCAATTGAAAATGTAGAAGTAGCTAGTGAACAAACAGATATTCAACCAGAACAAATAGTTGAAGAAGAAGTAACAGAGGAAATTACAGAGCCAATTACAGAAGTGGTTACTGAGCCGGCAGAAGAAGTTCAAGCAGTTAATGAAGTTGTTTCAGAAACAGAAACATTAACGGAAGAAATACCAACAGTAGCAGAAAATATTGAAGAAGAAAAAATTGAAGAGCTTGCAGATATTGAAAATGTTTCTGCGCCAACTGTAGAAAGTACAGATACTACTTTAGAGGTACCAGTAGAAAATCCAGTAGCTGAAGAAGTTACAACAGAAGAAGTAACTGAGCCAGTTACAGAGGCAGTAGTGGAAATAATTGAAAATGTAAATGATGAAGTAATAGATAATCCAAAAGTAGATAATAACACAGAAGAAACTATTGAAGAAGTAACAAATCCAGTCGAAGAAACTACTACTGAACAAGTAATAGAAGAAATACCTCAAGAAGGAACTGTTGCAACAGAAGTTGTAGAAGAAACAGTTCCAGTCGAAGAAGAACCAGAAGTAACAGAAGAAACAAAAGTAGAAGAAACAACTGTTGCAGAAGAAGTCGTAGCAGAATCTACGGATAATGAACTATCTGAAGAAATAGTAGAACAGGTTGCAGAAGTTCCTGCAGAAGAAACTACTGAAGAAAGTTCTGAGGAAGTAGTTTACGAAGAACCAATCCCAGAAAATGTTTTAGGAGATGAAAATTCTAGTCAAGAAGTAGTTCAAGAAGAAACAGAAATTCCAACTGAAGCTCCTGCTACGGAGGAAGTAGAAGTAACAGAAGAAACTCCAATAGTTGAAGAACAAGAAATAGTTGAAGAGACTACTGATACAGAAGCAGAACCTGTTCAAGAAGAGACAACTTCAGAAGAAAATCAAGAAGAAATAGAAGACGTTCAAAATTCAAATGAACAAGAAGTAAGTCAAGAAGAAGATAGTAGCACTGAAATAGAAACAACTGAACCAATGGTAGAAGAGAATCAAACTACTGAAGATTCTGAATATAGTGAAGAAAATACTAGTGAAAATGATGTATCTGAAACTGCTGAAGAAGTAGAAGTAACAGAAGAAACTAATGCTATTATTCCAACAGAAGAAGAAATGCCGATTGTGTTAAATAATGATGAACAAGATTCAAAAACAGAAGAAAATGCAGAAGAGACTGAAAGTACTGATGATACACCAGAACCTGAAGAAGATACTTCTTTAGAAAAAGAAGAAACTGAAGAAAAACCTGTTATAGAAGAAACAGAAGCTGAGGAAGTTGAAATTACTAAAGAAGAAACTAAGGAAGATACAGAAACAGAAGTAGAATCAGAAGAAGTAAAACCTATAATAGAAGAAGATACAAGTGATTTAGTACCAGTAATTAATGAAGAAGAATCTGAAAAAATGAAAGAAACAGAGGAAAAGGTAGTACCAATAATTGAAGAAGAAAAAGATGATATACCTTTGATTACTGAATCAGAAGATGAAATTAAAGTAGATGAAAAACCTATTATCGAAGAAGAAAATCAAGAAATTAAGTTAGATAGTGGGGAAAATTCTAACGTAAATGATATATATTCTCCTGAAAAGATAAAAGAAGAAACAAAATCTAATGAAGAAGAATCTAATCCTTTTGCTCTTAATAATACATTTACATCAAGTAATAAAAAAGAAGAAAAAGAAATAGAAATTCCTAAATTAAATGATAGTGCTACTGTAGTAGAAGTAGAAACAACACCAATTATAATATCAGCACCAACTCCTACTAAGTTCTGTTCTAATTGTGGAATGATATTAACAGATGATTCTAGTATATGTCCATCTTGTGGTGAACCAGTAGATATTTAAAAGAAAGGATTTCCTTTCTTTTTTCCTTTTGTTATAATAAATGAAGGTGATATATAATGAGCAAGAATAGTGATAATAAAAGAAGAGATAAAATAAATTATTATTTGGATATAGCAGAAACAGTTATTGAAAGAGGAACATGTATTAGAAGAAATTTTGGTGCTATTATAGTTAAGAATGATGAAATAATATCTACAGGGTATGTTGGTGCTCCTCGTGGTAGAAAGAATTGTTGTGATTTAAATTATTGTACAAGAGAAAAACTTAATGTACCTAGAGGGGAAAGATATGAACTATGTCGTAGTGTTCATGCTGAACAAAATGCTATAATAAGTGCTGAAAGAAATAAAATGTTAGGATCAACAATGTTTTTAGTAGGTAAAAATTATAGTGATGGTAGTTATGTTGAAAAATCTAATCCATGTGCTTTATGTAAAAGAATGATTATTAATGCTGGAATAAAAGATTTATATATTAGAGATAATAAAGATGAATATCGACATGTAGAAGTAGAAGAATTTATTAAAAATGATGAATCATTAGAAGGAATTAAAGGCTATTAATTCTTTTTTTTATTCTATTTATTTGATATAATTACTTGGCGAGGTGAAAGATATGAGTTTACCAAATTTAAATGAAGCTAGAAAAAGAACTAATAATAAAGTTAATTATATTTATTTAGATGATAATTATGATAAAAGTACTTTTAAAAATAAAAAATATTTTTTAAGGACTTATGGCTGTCAAATGAATGTTCATGATTCAGAAGAAATAGCTAGTAGATTAGAATCTTTAGGTCTTACAGAAACAGAAAAATTAGAAAATGCTGATGTAGTAATATTAAATACTTGTGCAATAAGAGAAAATGCTCATGATAAATTGTTTGGTTTCTTAGGACGTTGTAAACATGAAAAAGAACATAATAATAAAAATATGATAATTGGTATATGTGGATGTATGGCTCAAGAAGAAAATGTTGTAAATGAACTTATGAAGAAACATCCCTATGTTGATATTGTTTTTGGTACTCATAATATTCATGAATTACAAGAATTATTAATTAATAGAAGTAATAAACAAAATATATCAGTATATTCATGTGAAGGAGATGTTTATGAAAATATTTCCTATAAAAGGGATTCTTTAATTAAAGCATGGGTTAATATTCAATATGGATGTGATAAATTTTGTACTTATTGTATAGTTCCTTATACAAGAGGAAAACAAAGAAGTAGAAAAAGTGAAGAAATTATTAAAGAAGTAGAATCTTTAGTGGAAAAAGGATATAAAGAAGTTACATTACTTGGACAAAATGTTAATGCTTATGGTAAAGATTTAGATGAAATAACATTTGCAGAACTTCTTTCTAAAGTTAGTGATACTGGAATAGAGAGAGTAAGATTTGTTACTAGTCATCCTTGGGATTTTACTGAGGAAATGATAGATGTAATAGCTAAAAGAGATAATATAATGCCTTATATCCATTTACCTCTACAATCTGGTTCTTCTAGAATATTAAAGTTAATGGGTAGAAGATATACTAAAGAAGAATATTTAGATTTATATAAAAAGATAAAAGATAAAGTGAAAAATGTTTCTATTACAACAGATATTATAGTAGGATTTCCTAATGAAACAGAAGAAGATTTTAAAGAGACTTTAGATGTTGTAAATAAGTGTCAGTTTGATAGTGCGTTTACTTTTATTTATAGTCCTCGTGAGGGGACTCCTGCTGCTAAAATGGAAGATAAAGTAACTTTAGAAGAAAAAAATAATAGATTACAAGAATTAAATAAATTAATAAATGATTATAGTTTAAAAGCTAATCAAAAGTATTTAGATAGAGTAGTTCCTGTTTTAGTAGAAGGAATTAATGAAAAAGATAATAATAAAACTTTTGGATATACAGATACAATGAAATTAGTAAATATTCAAGGTGATAAAAAGAATATTGGTAAAATAGTAAATGTTAAAATAACAGATGCTAAATCATTTAGTTTAGATGGTATAGAAGTATAATTTAAGTTAACGAATAATCGTTAACTTTTTTATTTAAAAAGATATCTTAAATTAGTTATTAAAATTTGCAATTATTTTCTTTTTCTTTTAATATATAACTTGCTTTTTTTAAAATTTAGGGGGTTATTTTATGGAAAAAAGAATTAATTTATATAAACATAATAAAATAGCTTATAAAAAAGTTAAAAATTCTTTTGATGAAGGTAATGATGTTGTTGGAATAGTTCATGCAACAGGGACTGGTAAAAGTTATATAGCATTAAAATTAATATATGATAATAATGATAAAAAAACATATTATATTGTACCTAATAATGCTATTATTGAACATTTAAAAGAAATAATAAAAGGAGAAGGCTTATCTTTAGAAAATGATTTTCCTAATTTGAAATTTATGACTTATCAAAAACTTTGTAGAATGGATGATAAAGAAATTGAATTATTAGATATAGATTTACTTGTATTAGATGAATTCCATCGTACAGGGGCACAAATTTGGGAAAAGAAAATAGATAATCTTGTATTAACACATCCTAAAATGTTAATATTTGGAATGACAGCATATACAGTAAGAGATAGAAAAACTTCTTATGAAAGAGATATGGCTTTAGTAAATGGATATGAATTATTTACAAATAGAATAGTTAGTAAATATGATTTAGTAGATGCTATGATAGATGGAATACTTCCAATACCTATATATAAAACAGTATATATAGATTATGAAGAAGATTTAAAAGATATTAAGAAGAAATTAAATAATTTAGATAAAAATAGTTTAGAATATAAAAAAATATTTGATATTTTAAAGAGTATAGAAGTTATAATAAATGAAGAAAAGAAAACAATAAATAATCAAAGTAGTATACCTAGTATTTTAAAAGATAATTTAAAAAGAGATGGTAAGTATATTTATTTTTGTCCTGCTAAACAATTAGATGATTCTAATGATATTATGACAATTATGAATAATATGGAAGATTATTTAAATGTGATTTTTCCAAATAATAATTATATTTTTTATAAGACTCTTAGTTTAATGAAAGATAGTGGTAAATATGAAAGAGATATGTTTTATCATGATAGAGATTTAAATGGTAACTATAGTAATCAAGTATTAAGAATGATGTTTGCTATAAATCAATATAATGAAGGAGTTCATGCCCCTAATATAGATGGTGTTATTATGGGAAGAGAAACTAAGTCTGATATAGTATTTTTTGAACAATTAGGAAGAGCTCTTTCAGTAATAGATAATAAAAAAATAGATAGTTTAACTGATGAAGAAATAAAAGAAGAATTAGATAGACGAGATATTAGCTATTCAAAAAATGCATCTAGATATTTGTTAAAGAATTTATTAATATCACCAGTAATTTTAGATTTAACTAATAATTATGAATTTATGATAGAATTACGTGATGAATTAAAATTTCGTTTAAAAGAATTAAAGTTGACAAGTAATTTAAATCCATATCAAACATATTTATATGATAATATTTCATCTATGTTTAATATAAATGTTGAAAATGTAAAAATATATAATTTAATTAGAAGAGTAGATGATATATTAACAAGTAATTTAGATAAATTAACTTGGGATGAATGGTATGAAATAGCTTTAAAATATTGCGAAGAAAAAAATAATTTATTTATAACGGATGATTATGTAACAGAAGATGGTTATGAACTTGGTTTATGGCTAAAAAAGCAACGTGAAGCTTATAGAAGAGAAGAATTAACTGAAGAACAAATAAATAAATTAAATAATCTATTTATCTTATGGAATAATTATCGAATATGTAATAGTTGGAATGATTATTATTTACAATGTAAAAAATATTATGAATTATATAATGATTTAATTATACCTAGAGGTTTTCGTAATGAAAAAGGCTATGATATAGGAGAATGGTTATATAAACAAAGAGATAAATATATAAAACAAGAATTATCTGAAGTACAAATAAGTAAATTAGAAAAAATAGGTATTAATTTTGCTTTAAGTAATGAAGAAATAGAAGAAGAATGGTATTTTAGAGCATATGAATATTATAAAAAGAATGGGAACTTAAATATCGAAGATAATTATAATTTAGAAATGTGGAAAAAAATTCAAAAAAATAAATATTTCAATGGTGATTTAACTAAGATAGAAAAAGACAAGTTAGATATAATAGGGATGGAATGGAATAAAGATATAAATAATTTAACTTGGGATGAATGGTATAATTTAGCTTTAGAATATTACTTAAAATATAATAATCTTCGAATATTACCTAATTATGAAATAAATGGATATAGCTTAGGAAAATGGATTAAAAGACAGTGTATAAATTATAATAATAATTTACTAAGTAAAGAAAAAATAGAAAAATTAGAAAATATAGATATTATATGGGATAGTTTAGATAAAGAATTAGTATGGTATGACTGGTATAATTTAGCTAAAAGATATTATGAAGAAAATGATAATTTATTAGTACCACAATTTTATAAAATAGATGAAAGTTTTAGATTAGGTTCTTTTATCTTATATCAAAGAGATTTATATAAAAAGAAAAAATTAACAGAAAGACAAATTGAGTTATTAGAAGATATTGGTATGGTATGGAATGCTAATATAGAAAAAGATAAGATTAAAGAATTATGTAATAAGTATGAAATAAATATTAAAAAATATAGAGAATTATTAACTAGAACATATAAAGAAATATATTGTAAAATAATGTATCTTTTAGATGAAAATATGTCATTAATTATTGAAGATAAATTAAATCCATTATTTATGATGAGACATATTACGATGGAAATAGAATATGGTATTAGTTTAAAAGACTTAATAGATAAATATTATTTAGATGTAAATGAAGATAAATTATGTATCTAGGAGAAGACTATTAAGTCTTTTTTATTTACAATAAATTTATTAAATTATATAATAATATTATAGAATAAAGAGGAATATATATGAGAGATACTGTTATAGAAAAAAGAAATTTAAAAATACGTATAATGACATATATTGGTATTCTTTTATTAATCTTTACTATTATATTAGGAGTAATGGATTATTTAAAAGAACAAGAATCTGTAACAGTATATGCTACTATAAAATCAATTGATTATAGTACTAGTGGTAATACAGGTACTGTATATTATAAAGTAGAAAATAAAACTTATGAACAATATCATTATAGTATTAAAGATACTTCTTCTTCAGTAGGAGATAAAGTAAAATTAAAATATAATATAAATGATCCTACTAAATTAGTTAATAATAATCATTTAATTATTTTATGTGTTACTGGTATTTTAGGATTTATTATTACAATAATATTTATAATTAAGTATATAAAATTATATAATTATAATAAGAATATTAAATTATTAAAGAAGAATGGAATATGTATTACGACTAATTTAAAAGAAGTATATATAAATAATAATGGTAAAACTAATAAAGGAGTATTTCCTTATCGAGTTAGATCTATTTATTTGAATCCTACTGATAATAAAGAATATATCTTTGATAGTGATGATACATATAATAATTTAAATCAAATAGTAGCTAATTATAATTCTAAAACTGTTAAAGTATATTTAGATAGTACAAATACTGCAAATTATTATGTTGATTTAAGTACTTTAATACCTAATGTAGATGTTGTTGATCCAAGAGAATTTATGAGACAGGAAAAAGAAGAAATTAAAAAGGAAAGCTAATTGCTTTCTTTTATTATTTTATCTAATAATGTATTAAATTCTTTTTTTATTTCTTCAAGTCTTTCTTCAGTACTTGCTTCATATCTAATAGTTAGATTAGGTCCAGTATTACTTGCTCTTACTAAAGCCCAACCATCTTCAAATTCAACTCTTACACCATCTATATCTAGATAGTTATATTTCTTTTCTTTAACATATTCAAGTACTTTTTTTACAATATTAAATTTGTTATCATCAGTTACTTTTACTTTAGTTTCTGGAGTACTATAATATTTATTAATATTATCTGTTAGAGAAGAAAAACTTTTATCAGTATTACTTAATATTTCAAGCATTCTAAGTCCATTATATAAACCACTATCTATACAAGGCCATCTATCTTTAAAATATAAGTGTCCAGAATATTCACCACCAAATGGGTAACCATTTTTATTAACAGCAAATCTAGTCCAAGAGTTACCAGTACGATAGCAAATAGGAGTACCACCTAATTTAATTATTTCGTCTTTTAAAGCTTTAGAACATTTAACATCATATAGATAAGTTTTATTAGTTACTTTATCATTAATACTTCTAATATAAGCTATCATAGCTTCATCAATCATCATCATATTTCCGTTTTCAGTAACAAATCCAACACGGTCACCATCACCATCAAAACCGATACCAATATCAGCACCAATTTCTAATACTTTATCTTTTAACATTTGATTATTTTCTTTAACAGCTGGATCTGGATGATGATTAGGGAAGTTAGCATCAGAAATATCACATATCATAGTTATATCTAAGTTAGGGAATTGTGAATAAATATCTTTAGCAAATAGGGAAGTTGTTCCGTTACCACAATCAAGAACGACTTTAATTTTTCTTTTGCCCATCATAATATTATCTTTAATAAATGTTTTATAGTATTCACGAGGGTCGAATGTTGTTACTTTACCATGACCTCTTAAAAATTTACCTCTTAAAGTATAATCTCTAAAATCATAAACTTGTTCACCACGAGCATTTCCATAGTGATCAAAACTAAATTTAAAACCATTATCATCTTTAGGATTATGTGATGCTGTTACCATAACACCAATTATGACATTTGTTTTTAAACAACCAAAATAATACATAGGAGTTGTTACTAAACCAAAATCAATTACGTCACAGCCAGAATCAGTAATACCTTTAATAAGTTCACTAGCTAGTTGGGGACTAGATAAACGATTATCACGACCAACACCACAGATATTTCTTTTTAATTTTTCTTGAATATAAGAACCATAACTTCTTCCTACTGTATATGCTGTATCTTCATTTATTTGCGTAGGATATGTTCCTCTAATATCATATTCTCTAAATATATTTTTATCCATTTCTATTCTCCTTATCATAGTAATTATATCAAAATAATGTAAAGAGTTCTATTAAATATTAAGATATTAACATTTATTATTACTATAAAATTTGATTGACAATAAATAAAAATTAGTTGTATACTACTAGAAGTAAAGCAATTGATGAAGACGTCAATATATAAGTAATTTTAAAGAGAATTAGTAGTTTGGTGAAATACTAATAAAGGAAAGTATATTGAGAATCACTTCAGATGCGTTATTCTGAAATTAGTAAGAATAAACGTTAGTCGCGTTAAGACATTGAGTGTATGATAAGATTCATGAACTAAGGTGGTACCGCTACGGAAGTAGTCCTTAGATTATGAATTTTTTTTATTGAAGGAGGAATAAAAATGAGAAAATTTGCTGAATTAAGTAAGAAACCTGTTAGTGAGGTTGAACAAAGTATTATTGACTCTTGGGGTGGTACAGAAGCTATTTATAATGAAACAGTAGCAAATAGAGCAAAAGCTAAAAAGTTTGTTTTCTATGATGGACCAGCTACAGCTAATGGAAATCCAGGACTTCACCATATGGTTGCTAAATTTCTAAAAGATTCATTCTGTAAGTATAAAACAATGCAAGGGTATAATGTTCTACGTAAAATAGGATGGGATACTCATGGGTTACCTGTTGAAGTACAAGTAGAAAAAGAACTTGGTTTTGAAGGTAAAGAAGATATAGAAAAATATGGTATCAAAGAATTTAATGAAAAATGTCGTGAATCTGTTTGGGAAAATGAAAAAGCTTTTCGTAATTTAACTGAAAAAATGGGTCAATTTATTGATATGGATAGTGCATATGTTACATATAATAATGATTATATTGAAACAGAGTGGTGGATATTAAAGAAATATTTTGATGAAGGATTATTTTATGAAGGAGTTAAAATTGTACCTTGGTGCCCTCGTTGTGGAACTGGTTTAGCTTCTCATGAAGTTGCTCAAGGTTATGAAGAAGATACAGCTAATACAGTTGTTGTACCTTTTAAAAAGAAAGATGAAGATGTTTATTTCTTAGTATGGACAACAACTCCTTGGACATTAATAGCTAATGTAGGGCTTTGCGTTAATCCTAAAGAAAAATATGTTAAAGTTGAAAGTAAAGGATATAAGTTTATTTTAGCTGAATCTTTAGCATCATCTGTACTTGGTGATGGTTATGAAGTACTAGAAACTTATAAAGGTAAAGATTTAGAATATACTGAATATGAACAATTATTACCTTTCTTAGAAGTAAAAGATAAAGCTTTCTATGTTATGTGTGATGATTATGTAACGATGACTGATGGTACTGGAATAGTTCATATAGCTCCTGCATTTGGGGAAGATGATAACCGTGTATGTACTAGATATGGAATGCCATTTTTAAATCCAGTAGGAGAAGATGGATGTTATACTGAAGGTCCATGGAAGGGTGAATTCATTTTTGATGCTGATATTGAAGTAGTAAAATGGCTTAAAGAAAATGATAAATTATTTAAGAGTCAAAAAATGAAACATGATTATCCTCATTGTTGGCGTTGTCATTCACCACTAGTTTATTATTCAAGACCATCTTATTATTTAGCTGTTACTAAATATAAAGATAAAGTTATTAAAGCTAATAAAAAAGTTAATTGGTATCCTTCTTTTGTAGGTGAAAAAAGATTTGGTAACTGGCTTGAAAATATGAACGATTGGGCGATATCTCGTAATAGATATTGGGGTACACCATTACCACTTTGGAGATGTGAATGTGGTCATGAAGAAATGATAGGTTCAAGAGAAGAACTTGCAAATAGAGCTATTGAACCAGTTGATAGAGTAACTGTTGAATTACATAGACCTTATGTAGATGAAATTCACTTAGAATGTCCTCATTGTGGTAAAAAAATGACTAGAGTAGAAGAAGTTATCGATTGTTGGTTTGATTCTGGGGCAATGCCATTTGCGCAGTATCATTATCCATTTGAAAATAAAGAATTATGGGAATCTCAATATCCAGCTGATTTTATTTGTGAAGGTATTGATCAAACTCGTGGTTGGTTCTATAGTTTAATTCAAATAGGTGTTTTTGTAACAGGAAAAAGTCCATATAAGAATGTTCTAGTTAATGAATTATTATTAGATAAAAATGGTCAAAAAATGCATAAATCTAAAGGTAATGCAATTGAACCGTTTACATTAATTAATAAAGCTGGTGCTGATACAATAAGATTCTATTTACCTTATGTTTCTCCAGTATGGACACCACTTAAGTTTGATGAAGATGGTTTAAAAGAAGTTTATTCTAAATTCTTTAATCCATTAAGAAATACTTATAGTTTCTTTGCTTTATATGCAAATACAGATAATATAGATATAGATAATTGTAAAGTTCCTTATAGTAAAAGAGAAGAAATAGATAAATGGTTATTATCTAAATATAATAAATTATTAGAATATGTAACAAATTCTTATGAAGAATATGATTTAAATAAAGTAGTTAGAGCTTTAACAGAATTTGTATCAGAAGATTTATCTAATTGGTATATTAGAAGAAATAGAAAGAGATTTTGGTCATCAGAATTAGATAATTCTAAAAAATCTGTTTATATTACAACTTATGAAGTATTAGTAGGTTTATCACAAATGATAGCTCCTATAGTACCATTCTTAAGTGAAGAAATATATCGTAATTTAACTAATGAAAAATCTGTTCATTTATCTAATTTCCCTAAAGTAAATAAGAAATTAATTAATGAAGAAATTGAAACTAAGATGGATTTGGTAAGAAGTTTAATTTCGATAGGTAGATATGTTAGAGAAGAAGCTAAAATAAAGGTAAGACAACCTCTTAGTGAAGCTTTATTAGATGGTAAAAATAAAGATATAATAAATGATTTAGTACCAGAAATTAAAGAAGAATTAAATATTAAAGAAGTTGTTTTTGTAGATAATTTAAATGATTATATGAATTTATCTGTTAAACCTAATTTTAAAGAAGTAGGTAAAGTATTTGGTCCTTTAATAAAAGAATTCCAAAATAAATTAGAAGACTTAAGTACTTCTGATATCAATAAATTAAATAATGGGGAATCTATAAAGATGACTTTAGGTAATGAAGAAAAAGAAATTACTAAAGATATGGTAGATATTAGAATATCTTCTAAAGAAGGATTTAATGTTGGTATGGAAAATAATAATTTTATTATCTTAGATACAACATTAACAGATGATTTAATATTAGAAGGTATTGCAAGAGAGATGGTATCTAAAGTTCAACAATTAAGAAAAAATAAAGATTATAATGTTGTTGATAGAATAACTCTTTATTATAACGGTGATACAGAAATAGATAATACAATTATTAAATTTAATGATTATATTAAACATGAAACTTTAGCATTAGATATAATAAAAAAAGATAAATTAGTAGAAAAATATGATTTAAATGGACATGATTGTTATATAGATATTGAAAAAAATAATTAATATTTTGAAAGAGTAGAAATACTCTTTTTTTTTATTTACTTTTTTAATATAATATTTATAAGGTAGTTGATAATATGAAAAAGATATCTTTTATACTATTTATTTTTTTCTTATTTATGAATTTTATATATGCAGAAAATATTATTAATTATAATACTACTATAGATAATGATTTAAATATTAATAATTTTTATACTAATAGTGATAGTTATATAATTGTTAATTATTTAAATGAAGATACTAATTTATATAAATATGATTTAAATAATAATTTATTAATTACAAAATTATTTTATAATTTAGAAAGTTCTAATATTATAGGATTAGATAATGGATATATTTTAACAGGTATTAGTAGTAATACTTTAAAAATATATTTATTAGATAGTAATTTTAAGATACTTAAACAAGAAGAAACATCTTATATAATAGATAAAACTTATTGTCATAATTTATTTTATGTTAATGATAAAGTATATTTAATGTTTACTAAAAATGATAATTTAGTAGATAATATTTATGAAATAGACGATGATTTAAATGTTAAAGTAAATAGTTTTAGTTCATATGATTCAGATATATTAAAAGAGACATTTAAAGATAAATATTATTTTATTAAGTATCAAGATAGTATTCAAAATGATAATATTATTCATTATATAGATTCTCTTAATATTCTTGATAATAATATTTTAATAAGTAATAAGAGAATAGTTTTATTTAGTAATGATGAATCTTTAAGTAAAGAATTAAATGAAGATATTTTAGATATAGAAAGTATTAATGATAAGATAGTTTTATTAACTAAAGATAAAATTATAGTTATGAATTTAAAATTAGATATTGAAGAAGAAATTAAGATAGATAAAGATGTTACTAATATATATAAAGTAAGTAATAATTTATT
>Ga0065708_1040106_pt1 | contig 16160 bp, 13 predicted proteins | sample Hoacrofraction12_2_FD_59095 | JGI IMG/M metagenome (GOLD analysis project Ga0065708, IMG submission 59095) | Hoatzin crop microbial communities from Cojedes, Venezuela, sample from fiber fraction 12 v1 | ecosystem: Host-associated > Birds > Digestive system > Esophagus > Crop | place: Venezuela... | reverse complement strand
TAAAGTAATTCCATATCTATTTTTAAATCTAACATTTTCTCTTTCTATATTTTCATCTTTTTCAAAAATAAAATATCTTTCCATTAAACTAATCTCCTATGAATCTTTATCACTATACACTATAAATTGCTTTACATTACTAGAATTAAAATTTTTTATTCTAATCTATCCAGGATAAATCTGTAGGATTTACTTCTCCTTCTTCTATCGTTGCTCCGCTTGCAGAACCTTTTAAGTTATCTACTGCCTTTCCAAATCCTGAACCACCAGATGTAGCAAACAGAACAATTCTTTTGCCACTAAAATCATAAGATTCAAGGAATGTATTGATTATAGTTGGAGCTATATACCACCAAATAGGAAATCCTAAATAAATTGTATCGTATTTAGATAAGTCTAAATCTTTCTTTACTATTTCTGGTCTTATACTTCTATCGTCCTTCATTTCTTTAGAGCTTCTAGAATTTTTATCCATCCAATTTAAATCTTCGTTTGTATATTTTTCTTTTGGCTCAATTTCAAATATATCAAAACCTTTTTCATTTGCAATTCTTTCTGCCAATTTTTTTGTTGTACCACTTGCACTAAAATATGCTACTAATTTACTCATAGTTAGTTCCTCCATATATTATCTATTTTTCTACGTTATATTCACAATTGCTACAAATTTCTTTGCGTTTAGGATATTTTTTCATTTTTTACGCCAAAAATTCCTAACTCTCTCTTATCAACTTATAAATTGAATTTGTTAAAGTTTTCTTCAAATTCAAAATTTTTCAATACAATTTCATCGAAAGGAACTTTCTTCTTACTGGCTGTACTAATATTAAATTCCTTTGTAAATAAAAAAGGATAAAAACTAATTCCGTCGCTTATATTAAAATTTTCTAAGTCTTCTTTCCATCCATTCCACCTATAGTCACCATAAAATTTTGCTACTGCATCAGAATGATTTAACAACCAGTCTGCAAAATAAGCATAATATATTTGCAAATTTTCCCATTTTAGTTGATCAGGGGCATAATAATATACTAATTTATCTTTTATTCCAAAGAGCCCTCCTAATACATCTTCCGCAAATATTATATCTACTCGTTTATTAAGATTATATTTTTTATTTTTTTCAACCATGTCAAGTTGTCCACAACCATATAATCTAATCCAATTGTCAATAACTGCCCCTCCAAAATTAATACATAAGTCAAAAAATAAATCGTTAGAAAATTGAGCATATTCCATTTTAAATTTATTAACATTTCCTATATTTTTGTCGAATATTTTCGAATTTTTGTAATTATATATATCTTTTAATAATGCATAGGATTTTGCATTTTCATTAATATCTAGGTGCATTATTTATTTCCCTCCTTATCTTTTTATAAAACTTTCTCTATATTCCCTTTTAACAAATTAAATCTCTTTAATGTATCTGCGTTTTTGCCACAATATTCTCTTGCTATTTCTTGATTTGGTTCATATCTAACAGGAATATTATATAAATCAAGCTGATCTCTTGTTAAGTCAATATAGTGTCCATCTATTTTATTGAAATAATATGTTCCTCCACCATTTACTTTTATTTTATGAATTGTTCCACCAAACATATCATAAACAAGAGTTGCAGTAATTGCACCTTGTCCATAAGTTGGATCGTTTACATAATTTCTTGAACACGTTGTTTTTTCATAAGTTTAACCGCTTTTATCCTATCACAATTGCGTTTTATTTTAAAGAAAAAACGAATATTTTTGCATAAAAAATTAGGGTTAGCAACTTTTAAAATTGCTAACCCTACTCTCCTTATTAAATTCATTCTACAATCTTTGTTGAGGTAGGTAACATAAATCTCCCATATATAACAGCAATCAGCTTTATTTAATATTTAAAATTTATCTATCTTGTTCGCCTACATCTTGTTCAGCTTCGTTCAAAATATCTTGTTTATCTGCATCTTGTTCAGCTTCGTTCAAAATATCTTGTTTGTCTTTTTCATCTTCGTTTTCGTCACTGCATTCTATTAATTCAATTTTATACCCAATCGGTTTTTCGCCCATAATTATGGCTGTAAGTTCTGACGGGTTTGAATATATTGCTTCTTTTGCTATATAATATTTTTCTTTATTTGAAATAATAACCGAATTATCTTTAATTTGAAAATCTTTTAAATCTTTTTCTTTAAAATCTGACGTTGATATAATTGGTATTAATGTTTTAAATACATCAGTATCATTAAAATCATTATTATAAAATGTACTAATTAATTCAGGTTCTGTTAAATTAATTTTATCCATTAATGATTTTTTAAGTTGACTACTTTTAGCTGATAAGCTTTCATTATTGTTATATATTTTTGTAAAATATTCGCATGTTTCTTTTACAGAAGAAAATTCATCATAATTATTATCTTCTAATCTTTCAGTAAGAACGTCTACTGTTAATTCGCATAAATCATCGATGGCACTAAAAATATTCTTTTTTTCCAAACTTCTGTCAAAACAATATTTAATATTTTTGGGAAAGTTTGTTATTAATAGTTTTTTATAACGTTCTTTTTCTCCTGATTCAGTAGCAAGCTTTATTTTGTCATATATCGTTTTTTTATATCCATGATTTCTATAGCTTAATACGCACACATTTACACAATCTTTTAGTTTTAAAAATTGTTCTTCAGAGAGTTGTGTTTTTAATAATTCTATAATTTCATTGCATATTTTATTTTTTTCTTCCAAATTATCGGCAAACATCATCTTGTTCATCAAATTTCTATTATTCCCTAGTAAAATTTGGAGGTTTCTATAAAACACCATATTAATTGGGTATTGAGCAGTTGGTTGTGTTTTAAAATCATTTTTATGAAATATTTCTCCATTTTCAGGATTCCACATCTCCATATAACGATAATCTAGTTCTCCGAATTCTATCTCATCTGATCTCTCACTGACAATTGCTTCTTCAAGCTTAGCCAAAAAATTTTCGCGCATGTTGTATCCTTCCATCAAAAAGCTGTCTTCATTAGTCTCTAAATGCCCTATTGCATGTCCCGCTTCATGAAGAAATACAGTTAATGCTTCGGAAAGATTCTTCTCTTTCCAAAAAAATTCTATTTTTTTAGTTTTTCTATTTGTTGCACCACAATATCCATAATATTCGCTGTCTTTAGTATTTTCATCGATAGGACTGAACTGATATTCTTTAAAAAATTTTATAATTTTTTCTTCTCCAAATATTTTAATCATTTCAGGGAGAAGTTTTAATGCATATTTGATTAGTTCATCTGAGAACCCTTTTTCCTGCAGAACCTTATTTACTTTCTCATTTATTTCCATCTCTTTTATATTCTATATGATATATTCAATTTCTTAAATAATCATATGCTCCTTTCTTCAAATTTATATAATTGACTCAATATACATTTTTTATGCAGCATTTTTATTATTATCTACAAATAGTTACTGCATTAAATGTTTATATCCTATACTCAGTGTTTTTAAGGCGTTGCGTTTTATCTAAATTCTGCTTATTCAATAGTTTTTTGTTGACTTTTTGTATAATTGTTGTCAACCTTTTTATCCGGAATCTCCCAACTGTCTCCATATATTCTTTTGTCACCTAGAGCTTGGATTCCAATCTCTTCAAGAATATTTTTAGGGCATATGTTCTTTCCGTCTATAAAGGACTCATATTCTTCTTGTGTTAATGGATACAAAGCTATAGTGGAAACTATCCTTTCATTCTTTTTATATTCTACAGGATTTTCAATATCAAATAAGATATGTTTTGGTGAATCTATTTTATCTTTTAATAAAATAAAAGCATGTGGGTTCATTTCTTTTTTTACAGTCATATGGCTGTTTACATAATAAGATTCGTAGCCTTTTATAACACCACTTTTTTCAAGTATAGAAAGTATCTGATGACCAACAGCTGCTCTTTCAACACATTGACCAATATGTTTTCCCTTAATTTGAGATAAATTTAATTCCCGATTGTTAGATTCCATGTATGCATCCTGTCTTAATTCAGGAATTCCCCATCCGCCAAAATATTTATCCGTTACCTGGTAAATATCATATAATGTATCATAAAAGCGTTTCTTACTTTCATCATCCTTATTATTCCACTGTTCTTCAAACATTTCTATAACTTCATTAACTCCATTTTGATCTAAGCAGAATTTTTCATACCCACTAGAGCTGACACAAAATGTACTTTCTGGTGAGATTATTCCTTTTACCATAACGGGCTTAGACCTAAAATTAGAACCATCTATGAATTCTTTTTGAATAAATGGTAAATTCTGTTCATAAATTTCTTTTAAATTTATTTTAACATTATCATCGTTTATAATTTCCGATTCTTTCACTCTTTCGTTTGCATTTTTCTTTACATCTTCTTTTTCTTTTTTATTTACTTTTATTCCTTCCATTTTTTACTCCTTTTTATATTCTTCTTTGTTTCTTTATAAATATCCACAAAAAACAATTTTTAATTTGAAAATGATTACTTTTCACACATAAAAAACGCGAACTGGTTTGTTGTTGATAATATCTACATCAAACATTTTCATTCTTATTCTCTTGTTTTTTCGTTCAAAACCTCTTCAATCAATTTCACTGCTTCATCCGGCGTGTTGCTTGGCAATTGAATATAATCTCCTGCGCGTGTAATTGCCAAATGTCCTCGCGCTCCAGGAACACCAAATAACCACTTTGATAAATTATTTACTTTTATTTTTGTTCCCTCTTTACTTTCTCCAACCATATCCGTCATGATTTTTGTAGTAAAGCATCTACTATCGGCTTGAATTTTCTTTTTAATTGAATCTCTAGTATCCTTATGACTTTTTGAAATTCTTTTTAAATTTTTATCGGTTAACCAAAAGTATTTAGGATTTGGATATATGTTAGCGCTGTCAATTCTCTTTACAAAACCGTCCCTCTTTTCTTCCGGTATATATCGGCATAGTGCCTCCAAAATTTCTTCCTTTTTTGCTCCGTTATTTAAGCATTTCATATAAGTTTTAATCATATCATCTTCCGAAATGTTAAATGAATTTATCATAACTTTCATCATTTTTGAAAAATCACTAGTATATCCTACAGGGTCCTTTCGCAATCTTTCAATCTCATCTAATTTATCTATCATTAATTTTTTTGTTAATTCTTTTACATCTGTCGTCAATTTAGAAAACAATTTTGCAGCATTTGAGTAATCGCACATTAATTCAAATATTTCTTCATATCTCTTTTTACCATCTTCGTTTTGTTTATCATCTTTGTTGTTATCTCCTGTCTTGCCAACTTTATTTTGCTGTTCGTTGTTTTTAATTTCGTTTTGTTTATCATTTTTGTTGATATCACCTGTCTTGCCAACTTTATTTTGCTGTTCGTTGTTTTTAATCTCGTTTTGTTTATCATCTTTGTTGTTATCACCTGTCTTGCCAACTTTATTTTGCTGTTCATTATTTTCGGTTTCACTTTGTTTTCTTGTTTCGTTCACACCATCTCTATAATTATTGTTATCAACAACAATTTGTTTTCCATTTTTAACAGCTAACTTATTTAACAACTTAACATATTCTCGCGTAAGCTCTTCCGAATCAATATCACTAACTAATTCAAGATAATCAAAGTTTTTATCTTTTAAAATACTTTTTTGCACATCTTCTAAAGTAATTCCATCTATTTTGAAATTTTTGAAAGTTGATACGTATTTTTTATTTTCTTTCATGCCACTCATACCAATATCAAATTCATTTTTTCGCAACGCTTTCACAATTTCATCGTCACTTATTCCATTTGCTTTTAATATTTTTATTATCTCGTTTACCTCACTGATAAAAGGTTTTGGGGCATTACTTAAAGCATCATTCAATTTACGTGCAGAACCTAAATCATAATCAAAATCATATTTTAATATCTGATACAATGATATGTCTTCCGCTTCCAACAAAAGATCTCTTATTTCGGCCTTGCTCAAAGTTTCTGGTGATATTTGACTAATAAATTCCGGTGAGTGTTCTCTAATTCTAAAATCTCTTGCTGTATTGATAACCGGTATTATTTTTGTTAGTGCCTCCTTATTATCAATGAATTCTTGTAAATATTTCCAATAGCCTTGTTCCATTTCTTTTTCCGATGGACCATTGTATATTCCAAAAATACCATGACTTTTAATGACATTTTGTAAAAGATTATCTAAATCACTCGGCAACAAGTCGCTTGGTAAAACATTTGCGATATTAAAGTTTGGTTTATATTTCCTTAAAATATTGGCCGGAACGCTGCCCTCATAAAAATAAGATAATAATTCTTTGTCCTCATTAAATAATTGCTCAAGTAGTTCGTTTGAAATTCCTTTAGCGTTTAAGTTTCTACATTCTTTTATAGAATTCTTAATATCTTCTATCGATATACAGTTGTCTTTTAAAGCTTCTTCAAGTGTTGAATATTTAGGTTTTGGATATTGTATCCTTCTCATGAAATCTCGAATCCCTTCGTCTTCTTTAATATCATCTAAGCCTAATATTATGCTATACTTCTTTTCTGCCTTAACGCCTAACAGATATAAAGAATAATCTTCTTGGTTTAAAGTGTTCTTTAATTGTTCGTTCAATTCATCTAATGAATCGGTTTTGAATTCTTGAATCCATGAACTCTTTTCCAAATTATCTGTATTTTCCCCAGTATATTCTTCACTGTTTTTAGTGTTGGTTTCCCACTGATAGCCCCACGTTGGTTCCTCTCCTTTTTTATATCTTCCAGTCGTAAAAAGCGAGATATAATAGTCTTTTATGCTAATAGGTTCTTCTTGCAAGTCCGTTTTAAATTCATGAATATCATACTCAAATAACAATCCATCAATCATTTCTTTATAGTCATCAGGAGCTTTAGGTAATTTCATAATTTCACTTAATGGTCTATATCCTCTTTCCTTCTCTCTTATGGAATAGTCATACGTATATGTTCCGTCCGGATTTTGCACTTCATTTTCGATTATCCCAATTACTTCGCAATATACTGTCGAAGCATGTCCTCTTCGATATCCATCCTCGCTCCCACCAACATCAATTAAATATTCATATTCTTTTATTATATGTGGTTTTAACAAGTATGGGTCTATTTTTTTATTTACAGTAATTTTCATTTTCACACACTACCTTTCCTACGTACGCGCTGTAAGTCGGATGTCATCTGATTCTTTCGATTGTTCTTGTGTTTCGGTTTTGCTTGCTTCTTTCAACTGCTCCTTAATTTCTTCTTTTCCTAATGGATCTTTAGTTAGGTCCCCTAACTTTTTATTTCTTGAATGTGTAATCGCGCATGTATAGCCCACTCCTGGTTGAAACAATGATACACTGCTATTTGTGTGTGCATAGGCTTCTGCGATTGTAACAGTCAAATAGTTTGGTCCTCTTCCTGAAAGATATACAGCTTTACCTTGAGAAATTTCAGGTACTACGACTTTTGGCAAATTGTTTTCATCATATGTGGTAACACCCTCTGGTAATTCCATACTATATTCTACCAAAACCGAATCCCCCGCTTCTGTGGTTTTGAATGTTACTTCGCCTTCAGGATTAACTTCTCCATGCGCCGCTTGTGGTATAGCTACATCTTTTCCGATTTGTGGCATGTACAAACTAACAGGGCACGGATGAACTATATGAGTTAAAGCTGACACCAACCATGCTGGAGCTGCACCAGTAATTCTAACCGGTTTGCCCGCTTCTGATAAATGCTTTACTGCATCAACAGCTTTTAATAAATTTTCTTGATCCCATACCAAAGAATTTATTACCTTACCATTAGGCAATGTTTGTTGCTTTGGTTCCATTCCAATTGCAGCTCCTAATTGAGCGATGTCGATTGTATTTACGTTTTCATTTGCATTTTCATTCTTGTTTACTTTCATTCCTTCCATTTTTAACCTCCATGTTATATTATTTTTCATATTTAAATTTTATTTATCTCATGTTTCTATCAATAAATATACTTACTTTTTTCTCACGTAATTCTCGTATATTGTGATTTGGTTTTATCTTTTCCTGTTGTTTTTTTCTATAGTGTATTTTTTTATCTTTTTCTGATGTTTTTTTCTATAGTATGTTTGGTTTTATCTTTTATTGATATTTTTCTATAGTATGTTTGTTTTTATCTTTTGCTGATGTTTTTTCTATAGTGGGTTTGGTTTTATCTTTTGCTGATGTTTTTCTCTATAACGTAATTAAGGAATGCGGAAAGCTTTTCTTGAATGGTTTCTGAGTAGGATAAATATTGGTAACTTAACGAATCACATAGATAACTTAAATTGATTATCTTCTCATCAAAATTCAAATCAACGATAATTATTTCGTCTGCATTATTAAACATTCTACTATCAATTAGCTCTTCAACATTTCTACTTAAGAAGTCTTTCTCCTCAATATAATTTTTGAAAATTTGACTATCTTTTTTTACTAGAATGTCAGCAACATTTCCATCCACATCAACTATTTTGTATGAAAAGTAATCATTGTTTGTTTCGCTTTTTAAGTAGATTATTAATTTATCAGTTATGAATTTCTTTTCTTGGTACAAAGCATTTTTTGCTTTTTCCAATGCTTTTCTGTCTTGTTCCAACTTTAATGATGCAACAGATTCCATTTCTAATATTTTTTGATACGATTGAACTTTCATTCTTCTTTCCTTTCCTTATTCTTTTTAGACTCTATATTCTTTGTTGAATTCAGCAAAATATATTTTGTACACTTCCAGCATTTATCAGAAGATTAATACACTTTTGCATTCCTAATATTTATCAAAAGGTTGATGCATTTTACATTTCCAACATTTATCAGAAGATTAATGCACTTTTGCATTCCTAATATTTATCAAAAGGTTGATGCCATTTTGCATTTCCAACATTTATCAGAAGATTAATGCACTTTTAAATTTCCAATATTTGTTAGCGTGTATAAAATAATTTACACCTTCAACATATAACATGGAGCCTATTTAAACACCCAAATAAAGGATACAGCATTTCGAACATTATGTAAAATTAAAAATTTTAATCATAATTATTCGTTTTACTTATATCCTTTTTTACTTACATATTTAATTTAATTTTCTTTTATATTTTTATTTTTTCGTTTTTCTTTTTGTTTTATTTTTTTGTTTTTCTTTTTTGTTTTTCTTTTTTGTTTTTTACTTTCTTAATATCGCATTTTATATTTAATAAAATTTTTTTATTATGATAACTTATAGCATCAGATTAATCTTTTATCAAATTTAAGCGTCTCTTCGTACTCGCATAAAATATAAAACCATATTGTTAATTCTTCTCATAATGCTCTTTTATTAACTTAACTAATTCGATTGTTGCTTGGCTCGACATGTTCTTCTTTAATGTTGCGATTCCCTCTTTTGTATCCTCCATCTCAATCTTATTTATAATTGTTACTTTATCCTTAACATCTTTTAGGTTTTCTATATTAGTAAAACCTATTCCAATATCTTTCAAAACCAATTTCTTCATAAGCGATGAACTTGAAACTTCATAATTAGCAACTAGCTCAATGTTTTCCTTGCTGCAAAAATCATCTAATATTTTTCGTTTTATCGATGGTGCTTTTGGCAATATAAAAATATTATTTTTATCTGTAATGCTCTCACCATTCTTAGGGTGCTTCTTAATATAATTTTTGCTCGCGAAAAAACAATAAGTAGATTTTTTCAACGGGATTATTTCAACGTTGGAATATTTCTTGTCCTTAAATGGTAAATTTAATGCTACTATATCTAATTCGCCATTTGCTAATTTTTGCATTAGTGCATTTGTAATTCCACTACTAATCGATATTTCAACGTCCGGATATTTTTTCATAAATTTCAAAACCGGATCAAAAATCAATGATGATAACAATGTATTTCCGCCGCCTATTCTTATTCTTCCTTTTTCTAAAGTAATATATTTTGAAAAAATATTTTCAGCATTGCTCATTGTTTCAATACTATCTTGAATATATTCATATAGGTTTTTGCCCTCTTCTGTTAGTTCAACACCAGTCTTATTTCTATAAAAAACTTTGCCACCTAACAAATTTTCCAACTTTTGTATTGACTGTGTAATTGCCGATTGTGATATAAACATACTCTCTGCAGCTTTGGAAATGTTTTTGTATTTTACCACTTCACAAAATACTCTATACAATTCTAAATCTATATTCATTATTGTCCTCCTGAATTACTTCATATATTACTTAAGACTATCTTTCTATTTATTCGTCATACGTTATCGTTCATTTTTTTATATTTTTATTTTCAAAAAATTGCAGCTTTATTTATCTATGTTTTCATCGATTGGATTCGATAATTTTGCTTTAGCCGATTCTTTATTTAGTGAATTCTGTTTAGATTCCATAACTTTTTGGTATTGTTCCAATTTTTTTGCATCTATATTTTTCTTATCTTCGAAATACTGATTAATGTTTATTCCCTCTACGCCATCAACAATCATTCCTAATTCTTTTTCGTTTGCAGAGGATATACAAGTAAAACCTTTTCCCGGTTGAAATGTAAAAATTCTATTTGGATCATAGCTATTACTTATTGATGCTAACAGCCAAAGTGGTATTCTACCTGAAATATATAAATTTTTATTTTCTTGTATTTGAGGCAAGATACATTTTTCATAATCTTCGAGAGAATATTTTTCCTTAATAATATCAATATCCATAAAAATATTTTCTTTATTTTCTACAATGGTATAAATAAGTCCTTTCGAAAAACTGTACCTTATATTATTTTGATTGTTCTCATTCAAATTATCATATTCAGGTATTTCGGAAACATTATATTCAATGACATCTGAATTATCATATTCAGATACTTCGGAAATATTATAATCAAATTCAGCCGAAGCGGCGTGTTCACTTTCACCTGGAATGTTGTGTTCATATAACCAATTTATATCTTTTCGTTTTGGTAAATCCTTTATCGGAATGTATGATTGGGTTCTGATATCATATGTAATAATATTCTTTACTCCATTTTGCTTTGCTGCTTTAGCAATAGCGCACAACACAAAATTTGCCCTAATACCATTCAATCGAATCGACTTATCAAATTCTGTTTTTTCATCATTTGTTTCATATGACTTGTCAGGTTTTATCCCATCATCGAACGTTTTATAAAACGCATCCGAATTTTCTTTTTCATCAGTCATTTCATATGACTTATCACGATTTAATTTTTCACTGATTGCCTTATATATTTTTGGTAATGCTGATTCTTCCCACCTTACATTTTTTATCAACGTGCCATCTTCAGTGAGGATTTCTTTTCCATATCCCAATTCAAAACCTAATTGCGTATCATCTATAAATATTTCATTTTCTGCAATTTCATTGAATTCGGTTTGTGTTTCTTTGTCTGCTTGTGGTTTATTATCCGCTTTTGATTCATCGTAAAATTGTGATTTATCATTTGATTTCAACTTGTCATCAAATAATTTTTTAGCTTGTGCTTTTTCGCCGTACTTGCTTTTTCTTATAATGTCCGATACGACCGCATTAATCACTGAAGAATTTTCTAAAATTTTTCCTCTTTGCAAATCAGTTATTCGGCCCTGAAAAAATGGGGTTCTGGAATAGATTGCTTCTTGTCCATCCAAACTTGAATCCACGCACCCAACGCATTGTAGCCCGAGTTCTTGTCCGAATTCGAGCCATTCTCTTTTTTTATTTTCATCATTACTTACAACAAAGAAACTATCACAATGCTTAAACACTTGTGCATTTTCTTTTGAAATTACTCCACCAACATCGACCAGTACTATTGCATTTGATTGATTGTCTATTGCTTGACATGCATCTTCTATAAACGCCTGGGTGAATTCGCCTTTTTTTCTAACAATTGTTGTCTCATTTTGGTTCTTATTATTACTCCAGGTTCCTTCACCGTCCGGGCATGCTCGTATAATTGTGTATGCGTCAGTTGGCATTTTACTTATCAAATTTGCTATGAAAACACTTTTTCCTGAATGCGGTGGTCCGCAAAAAACAATTTTCAATTTAAAATCTCCTGTATGTGCTCCTCTTCGTTTTCGTTTGCTATTACCTTTATTTCATTTGTCTTCTCGTCTATTGCGACATTTCATTTATCTTCATTTCATTTGTCTTCTCGCCTATTACGACATTTCATTTATTTTTATTTCATTTGCCCTCTCGTCTATTACGACATCATATTTGTTAATTACTACCGCACATTTAACGATGCATAAATTTTAACATTATATGTTACGATTTCGTCCTCTTGGATTTGAACTGCACTTTCCTCAATTGTATTAGTTTATTCCCGCATTTGCTACAATACATATTTTACTTTGTTTATCCTCTTTCTTCTTCATTATTTTTTTCTGAATAATCATGTGCACTTTCTTCTATTTTGTTTCGATTTAAATAGTCATTGTAATCTTGTCCTATTTCGTTATAATTTGCTAAACCATCTTGAACATATTGTTCGGTCTCCTTTGCAGAATGCAAAGATAATGTTTGATCTTGTAATTCTGCAATTTTTTCCATTCTTCTTGCATCATTTCCAGCCCAATATATATCATAGATTGATAAATATTCCGGATCACAATATTTCCTAATAAAGTCTCTACATGCTTCAACTTGATTTTCATCTGCTGTTATTAAGGCAGTCATATATGCAAATCTTTCACTTGTATTTCGTGGTAAATCTACTTGCGTATATCCCTCATCAAGTCCTTGTGTTACTTCTTCTGGTGTTAAAGTTGGTAAATTATAATAATCAAAAAATTCTTCTGCCCATTCATCTCGAAGTTTAGTATTTAATGACATTTTGATAATATCTTCTACATCTTTTCCTCTATATTTTCCTGAACTTAGATTTTTTTCAAATTCATACAAAGTATTTGAAACCGAAGTCCATCCACGTGGGTCATTAGTTTTCCCTCTACAGCCGTTAACGTCTAAATTTTGCTCTCCAACTTCCGGTTCTTCATAAAAATATCCTATGTCACTTAATTCTTCACTTCTTTTTGAATTGTTGTATTTTGCAAGCATATATCCAATTACTCTTGGATGTACTTTTTTTGGAATAGCATATTCGGTTATCCATTCTCCAACTTTTGGTTCCATGTCTAATATATGATCGAATCGTTTTTCTAACGGCTCTGCCAAGTCTTCTGCCACACTTGAATATTTCTTTTGGTTGCCTGTTGCAACTAAAACAACATTCTTTGGCAATTTAAGTCCTTTGCCAATCTCTACGGTTTTATTTAATACTAAAGAATACACTAAGCTTTGCACTGCTGGTCTTACGTTTAAAAGTTCATCCAACAAAATTACAATTTTTTCATCACTCTTTTTTGACCTTTCATAAATTGTATCAGCTATATCATATATATTTTGTATATTTTCTTTTATCAGTTTCTTTTCTTTTTCTGTAGCCGCTTGCATAATAGCTTGCACCGCAAAATCCGGTGGTATACTTTGTCCAGTTTGTAAATTGACTGACCCCACTACTTTTTCGGGAAACATATTATTTGTTAATTTCAGATAAATTGCATCTGGATATGATTCTTTAATCCTTTCTGTTTTTCCTATTCCCGATGGTCCTCTAAGCAATACCGATTCTCCCGATTCAATCCAATCATTGATTCTTTCCGTATCCGTTATTATCACCCTATCAAGCTCATCAATTGTATCTGGATTCAATTTTTCTAGTCGAGATTTTCTTTCTTTTCTTGCATTTAGTATTTTTTTTGCTCTTAATTTTGCTTCTTCTTTTCTTTCTGATATGGATTGTTCTAGTTCTCCTACTAAATACTGGTCCATAAATTTTTTTATGTTTGCCTTGTATTCAAAATCTTCAGAGTACCAAGAAGGTTTTTCATATTCCAGACAAGCTTTTTCTTTCAGAAATGGAACACCTGCAAAAATCAACTTATCTGTATACATCATATTAGATTCTTCGTCAATCAGCCATTTTACAGGTTCAACTTCTAGCCAAACACGATCTTCATCTCCATATTTTACTCCATTTGACAACATAAACTTCGGTTCTCCATCGTCTGAATCATATTCCCAAAAATTTTCGCTCCAAAAATTTACTAGTACTTTTACATATCTCTTCCCTCTATATTCATATTCTTGGTATTCTTTTGGACTAAATGTTCCATATATACCTGATGTATCAGTTCGTCTTATATCTGCCGTATATGAATTTTCAGTTTTCTTTACTCTTTTATATTTTAATTCAGTATCTAAAATTTTCTGCATATTCTTTGATGCTGCTTTTTGCGGATAGTACCCATATTCTACTACAAGTACTCCATCAGATTCTTTATATATAATCCGCCCATTATTAGGAACTGATTTAATTGATGAAAACGATAAAGCCGGACGAGCCCCCACATAGCGATCAAAAAGTTGATCAGCTCTCACTCCATTCTCAGAAATTATACAATTATAACCAGATGTAGTCCAATAAGGCGCTGTTCTATCCTCTAATTTACTAGAATTATAAATATAACTGTCGGTAATAATGCCTCCTGAAAGAATTGCAAAGTCTGTTATTGCTGCTCTACAACCTCTCTTTTTTAACGTTTTTAGCTGTTCGTCCCCAATACATTGTTCTTTTGTCAAGAAAGTTAAACCACTCACAGTAAAAATTCCTCCCTATCTATTCATATCTTTATCCGAAATATCCTTATGCGTTAAATTCATTTGTTGAATTTGTTCTTGTGTAATATTTATAACTTTTCCACAGCACGGAGTAAATTCTTCATTTCCGTATACTAACCAAATAATATTTTCTCTTCTTAATTTTTTATCTTCAACTTGACCATATCCATCTGTAAATACAATCTTATTTAATCCCTTTTCAGTTGAAAAACTTTTTACCGCTAATTCCAAATCTGTTCCTCCGCCTGCCCCAGGTGGTAAAATAAAATTCTCTATATCTTTTTCGCTTTTTATTTCCATCATTCCAAAAAATTCATCGCTAAAACATCCTACTTTCACTTTCGAATGCCTCAATATTGGTTTTATTTGTCTTAAAAATGCTTTTATTAAGTCTAATTCCACAGAACCCGAAACATCAAGCATTATTTCTGTTTCCGCTTCATCATCCATATCATTTTCTTCGAGTCTATATGCGTAATTATTTTCTGCAATAGAGCGTCTTTGACTCCAAATAGGTTCATCTTTTTCCAATTCTCTTTTCAATAACTGCTTCCAGTTAATATTTTCCTTACTCTCGCCTATATCACCTAATTTTATTGGTTTTACGCCAGAACTTCTTATGTTTTTCTCAGTCTGTTTACGCCTCACTTTAAATTTTTCTATTTTTTCTTGCCTATTTTTTTCAAATTCGCTTTTTTCATCAAATTCTACTTGCTGTTGTTTATTGCTGTCGTTTTGTTTTTCTTTCTCTGAATCTTCTTCTTTCTCTGATTTTTTTCCTTTTGCGCGCTGTTGTTTGCGACTTTCAAAAGCTTCTTCCCATAAACTATGGTCATCTCCTTGCTGCATTTCTTCCCCGTCTTGACCTTGTTCTCCTTTCTCCTCTGCATCTTTATTTTGTTTTTTTGATTTTTCTTGGTTCTGTTGCTCCCTTTTTTTTAATAAAATGTCGTAAAACTCTTCTGCAGTATAATTCAAAGCCTCTGGCATATTAATGTACCCATCACTTATATTTAAGCCATCTCTTTCTAAATTTGCATTTATAATTGCGTCAGTTGCAATATTCCACAGTTCCAGGTCTCTTTTATTTCCATTTTTATCAATTAATCGGTACATATGCATAAATTTAATATGCATAACTTCGTGTGCTATTAAAAATAGTCTATCATTCTCTTTCAAGCTCTCAAAATAATCAGGATCAATAAATATATTTTTTCCATCGGTTGCTGCCGTTGGACAAGGTAAATCATCTCTAAAAGAAATAGTGCTAGCTGCAATTTCACCACCAAATCTAGGATATTTTGCAAGCATTTTTCTTTTAGTATCGTAAAGAATATCTTCTCGATTTTTCATTTATAGCACTCCTTTTTATATAAGAACTTTTTCGCACGCAAAAAACGCGAATACAATTATTACACTTTAATTATACTCGCGTCTAAACTTTTTTCAATAAATTATTTTTTTT
>Ga0065708_1006801_pt1 | contig 16178 bp, 6 predicted proteins | sample Hoacrofraction12_2_FD_59095 | JGI IMG/M metagenome (GOLD analysis project Ga0065708, IMG submission 59095) | Hoatzin crop microbial communities from Cojedes, Venezuela, sample from fiber fraction 12 v1 | ecosystem: Host-associated > Birds > Digestive system > Esophagus > Crop | place: Venezuela... | reverse complement strand
AACATTAATAAACAACACATTCAATGACAACAATGCAACAAGAGGAGGAGCAATATACCAAAGATATGTAAATACAGCAACATTAATAAACAACACATTCAATGACAACAATGCAACAAGAGGAGGAGCAATATACCAAAAAGATATAAACACAACATTAACAAACAACACATTCACCAACAACAATGCAACAAGAGGAGGAGCAATATACCAAGAAGATGTAAACACATCAACATTAACAAACAACACTTTCACAAACAATGAAGCGATAGAAAGTGGAGGAGCAATATACCAAAATGATGTAAACACATCAACAATAAAAAACAACACTTTCAATGACAACAATGCAACAAGAGGAGGAGCAATATACTCCATTGGATCAAATTCAAACATAGCAAACATAGCAAACAATACATTCACCAACAACAATGCAAAATATGGAGGAGCAATATATCAAAAATATGTAAACACAACATTAACAAACAACACATTCAACAATAACACAGCAATCACTAGTGGAGGAGCAATATACCAAGGAGATATAAACACATCAACAATAAACAACATCTTCAATGACAACAATGCAAAATATGGAGGAGCAATATTCCAATCAAATAACACAGCAGCAATCATAGCAAACAACACCTTCAGCAACAACACAGCAAAACAAGGAGGAGCAATACAGAATCACAATACAAATGCAACAATAATAAACAATACATTATTACTCAATAATGGGTTTGCAGTATACAATGACAATAGTAACACAACATTAACAAACAACAGATTCCAAAACAATGACAAGGCAATATATAATAAAGGAACTTTAGAATTAAATAACAATATAATAAATACTGAAAATCCAGAAATTTATAATATTGGAATAATAAACTCAACAATTAATGTAATAATTTTAAATAATGAAACAATTAATGCACTTTTAAACAGCCCGATTAAAATATCAGCAATTATATCAGATGATAATGGTAATTTAATTGAAGATTATACAAATTCACTGATTTTTGTAATTGATGGTGAAGAATATTATGCAAGCTACAACAACTATACTCAACTATACGAAGTAGCTTATAATGTTATTAATGAAGGAAATAAAGTAGTCAATGTAAAATCTTCTAATTATACAGATATTGATGTTAAAACAGGAACAATACATGTGATAATGCCATTAAATTGTACAATAACAGCAGAAAACATAAGTTATGGGGATGTGGAAACCATAAAGTTCAATGTTGTGGACTGCTATAATGAACCAATTAAAGATTTAACTTTGAAAGTGAATGTAAATAATGAAACTTATGATGTGGCTGTTAAAGATGGTGTAGGAACACTAGAACTAAAATTATTAGATGCAGGTTATTATGCAGTAACTGTAAGTTCAGAGGAAAGTGAAGAGTATGGTGCAATCTCTGTATTTGATGAATTTGAAGTTTTAAAAGCAGATGTTGATTTAACAATAAATGTAGTTAATATTACTTATAAAGAAACAGAAATAATCTCAATTAACATTCCTTCATCTCAAAATATAAACACTGCACTAACAGTAAAAATTAATGATAATGAATACATAATTCCAATAACCAATGGATATGGAATATTAAGGCTAGATAACTTAACAGCAGGAAACTATAATGTGGAAGCAACATTAAGCAATAACGGAAACTACAACGACATATCAAACAGCACAAGCTTTACAGTAAACAAGGCAGAAACTGAAATAAATGTAAATTTTACCAATAGGAATAAAACAAACAAATTAGTAATAATTACTGTTGAGAAGGATGCTACAGGAACAATAGAATTGCTCCTTGATAATGGAACAAGCCTTGGAAAATATGATATAACAAATGGGAAAATAATAACCGATGTCTCTCTTATTCGTGAAAATTACATAGTAAATATCGTATATTCTGGTGATGATAATTACAATAACAATTCAAAAGCAGTGAATGTGGAATTTGAAAAATTAAAAACAGAGTTAATAGTTCTTGTTGATAATATAAAATATGGTGAAAACGCTTCAATCTTTATAAAACTAATTGATGAATTTAATAATGAAATTAATGACACTGTAACCGTGAAAGTAGATGGGAAGGAATACAATTTAACTCTAGAAGAAGGTATTGGAACACTCATTGTAGAAAACTTGAAAGTAGGGGAACACAGTATCGATGTTGAATTCAACCCTGAAAGCATTTATGAAAAGTCTGCAGTAAATACCAGTGTGACTGTAAATAAATTAAAAACCCATTTAATTGTTATAACTGAAGATACAGACTATGGTGAAGACCCTGTACTCGATATATCCTTAATTGATGAAAATGGCAACAGATTAAATGAAACAGTCACTATCATAGTAGATGGAAAAGAATATAATGTAACTCTGGAAGATGGCATCATAAGTTATACTTTAGAAAACTTGACAGTAGGACAACACACTATCCAAGTTGTATTCAATAAAGAAAATTATGAAAATGCTATTGATTATAAAATCATAACATTAAATAAAGCAAGTCCTAAAAATAATGTAAGCTTAGATATCCAAGCAGAAAATATTAAATATGGTGAAAATGCTACAATAACTGTAATATTCAATGGAGTTGCTGATGATAAAATTAACGATACAATCACTCTTAGTATTAACGGAGAAGAATATGCAGTAGAACTTACAGATAATATCGGATCTCTCAATATAAGCAGGCCTGAATCTGAAAACTACATAGTAGTAGCTACATTTAATGGTAATGAAAATTACACAATGGTAATAGCTAATACCAGTTTTACAGTAAACCCATCTGATGAAGTAAATCTCAGCATAAATACCACAAATACAAGCTATGGTGAAAACAACACAATTGAAATTAGTTTAACTGGAGTAAACTATGAAAAGATAACTGGAATCGTAAACCTCACAGTAAACAACATAACTTATAGTGTTGCAGTAATAGATGGGGTGGGAAATCTTACAATCAGCGATTTAAACACAGGAGACTACACAATAAATGCAGAATTCCTAGGAAATAAAAACTACACCTCAACAGCAGCAGAAACAGATTTCCAAGTATCCAAAGATCAGACAACCAGCCTGACAATAATCCCAATCAATATAACCTATGGATTAGATGAAACGATAAGTATAAGCTTAAATGTAATAAATGGTGGAATAAACGGAACCGTTATCATTAAAATAGAAAATGAAACCTACACTACCAATACAATCAACGGAATAGGTATAATGGCCATTCCAAATTTAATACCTGGAAACTACACAGCAGAAGCAACCTATGAAGGTGACGATAACTATGAAGGCCAAAACACAAGTGCAAACTTCACAGTAAGCAAATCCAACCAAGCAAAAATCAAAATAAACTCAACCAACATCCAATACGGAGAAAATGAAACAATAAACATAATTTTAACTGGAAACAACCAAACTCCATTAAACGGAACCTTAAACCTAAACATAAAAGGTACAACATACACAGTCAACATCACAGAAGGTAAAGGAAACCTCACCTTAAGCAATCTAACTGCTGAAACATACAATATAATCGTAACCTTCGATGGAGACGACTACTATGAATCAACAAAAACTTCAAACTTCTTCATAGTAACCAAATTCACAAACACAACCCTAACAGTAACAGGAACCAACATAAACTACGGGGATGATGAAGAAATACTCATACAAATAACCGGAGCAAACAACGAAGATGTAAACACAATCATAAAAGTAACTGTCAACAATAAAACCTACAAAGTAGCAACAAGCAATGGTCAAGGAACATTAACCATTAAAAACCTCAATGCAGGAAACTACACAATACTCGCAGAACTTGAAGGAGACACCAACTACGAATACATAAACACAACAGACGACTTCACAGTAAGCAAAAACACCAATGCAAACATAAAATTAAACGCAACAAAAATAACCTATGGAGAAAATGCAACAATCAACATAGAACTCACAGGACCAAAGAATGAAAAACTAAACGGAACCGTAAACCTTGAAATCGAAAACAAAACATACACAACAACAGTAACCGATGGAAAAGGAACTGCTACAGTAAGCAACCTTAGCGGAGGAACTCACACAATACTTGCAAACTACACAGGAGATGAAAACTACGAATCCACAACAACAACAGACACAATAGAAGTAGAAAAACTCAACACAACATTAATATTCAAAAACATGACAACCAATGTAGTCCTAAACGGAGCAAGAAACGGAGAATGGTTCAATGTAACTCTCAAAGATACAAACGGCAACATCCTTGTAAACAAATCAATATTAATCGCATTCAACGGAAAAGTCTACAACAAAACCACAGACGAAAACGGAATCGCAAAACTCCAAATCAACATTGGATACCAATCTGCAAACACATTTGCAATAACATTCCTCGGAGACGAAAACTACAGCGGAAACGTAAGCTGTGCAATAATCGTAGTAAATACACTAAAAACCAAACTCACAGCAGCAAAAACAACATACACATACAAATCATCTGCAAAAACAAAAACAGTAAAAGCAACCCTGAAACTAAGCAACGGAACACTAGTATCCGGACAAACAATATCAGTAAAAATCAACGGAGCATCATACCAAGCAACAACCAATTCCAAAGGAGTAGCAACCATAACAATACCAATAACCAAAAAAGGAACATACACAGCAACAATAACATTTGCAGGAAACAACCAATACACAAAATCAACTGCAAGTACCAAAGTGAAAATAAGCTAAATAAATAAAAAAGTAATTAATGGGAGAATAATTCTCATTTAATTATTATTTTTTCTTTTTTTCTTTTCTATTTTTTTAATAAATACTAATTTTTTATAAACTCTAATAAGTTCTTTTATTTGAATATTTCTTTTTTTAAGTTCTTTTATTTCTGTATTTCTTTTTTTATAATATTTTTTTAAAATCAATTATTTTTATATAATATTCGTTTTTTTTTAAAATTACTATCTCTTTAATAGTCTTCTTATTTATTAATCAATAATGAATTTGAATAATTTAATAGGTTAAATAAGATTATCAGTAGCTTGATATTTATTTTAAAAAAAGTATTCTGTTGATTAATTTAAAAAAAGTTTGTTTGTAAACAGTTTAAAAAAAGTAGTTATAAAAGTTTAAAAAAATAATTTAAAGGTCAAATAAAATAATGGTATGGAATAATTAATTATTTAAAAAAAGCAGTTAAAAAAGTAAAAAATTAAAATAAATTTAGTTTTGATTTGATTTGAGATCTGTTTGATTTGATTTGAGATTGTTTAAAAAAGAAAAGATTAAGATAGGATTAGAATCCGTATCTTTCTTTGATTCCTTCTAAGATTCTGGAGTGACGTCCTTCATCTTTGGAACTTTCTCTGAAGAAATCAGCTGCGTCTTCGATACCTGCTTCTGCAGCTATTTCGGAAGCTTCTCTTTTTTCTACATTAGCCATTAATTCTCCTTCTAACATCATGTCGATGTTTTCTTTTAAGGTTGGTTTGATAACGCCGTTCATTTCTGCAAATCTTGCACCATGTTCAGCTTCTTCGAATGCTAATCTTTTGAATACTTCAGCTAATTCTCCGTAACCTTCAGTGGATGCTTGTCTAGCCATAGCCATGTAGATACCTACTTCTTGGCATTCACCCATATAGTTGTTTTGTACTTCTTTTTCTACAGGAGTTCCTTTGGTTACTCCTACTTTACGTTCATATTCTGCCATTTTTTTGCCTCCAATAAATTTTATCAATAGGTGCCTTATTTTTCCTTATTTTTTTAGAATTTAAAATGAAAAATATTTTAAATTCGACAGGGTCTATTGATTATGATTAAATATATTAAGTTATATTTTTATAAAGTTTTTGTTTTTTAGGTTAAATAAAATTTAATTTTTATTTTTAAAAGATTTAAAAAGGATTACTGATTATTTTATAAAAATCAGATAATCCTATAATTATAAAAAAGTGTTTATAAAAATTAAATAAGTTTGTTGATTATAAAAAGAATTTATAAAAATCAGATAATTCTATTACTTATTTATTTTTATAATTCTAATTTTTTAGCTTCTTGTACTAATTTTTGACCTAATTCAAAGCTTGTTGCTTTGTCTTCTTCATCAGGTACATAGTAAATTTCCTGTTGGTCGAGTACTTCAAATCCGCAATCGGTTAATTCGTTTGCAATATATTCGACGGATCCTCCTCTTCCTCCCATGGAACCAAAAGTAACTGCTGGTCTTTTGAAACCTGTTCTATTGAAGTGGAGACCTTTCAAGTAGTAAATAATGTCTCCAATACTTGGGTATGGGAAGTCGTTAATGGTTGGAATACCGAAAGCAACAGCTTTACTGGTTAGAATACTTTTAACGATTTCACTTCTTTCGTCTTCGTGCAAGAAGAACATTTCTACATCATAACCTTCAGCCATAATACCTTCAGCTACTTCATGAGCCATAGCTTGAGTAGAGTAGTGCATGGTATCATAAACAATAGTTACCTTATCTTCTGCAGCTTTACCTGTTGCCCAATCTTGGTATGCGCCAATGATTTTCATTGGATCTGTCCAAATTTGTCCGTGAGATGGAGCAATCATTTTAATTTGTTCAAGTAAACCTAATTCAATAATCTCTTCAAATTTATTAAGTACTTTTTTAGAAAGAGGAGTGATTAAGTTTCCATAGAATTTTTGAGCTGCATCCATAAGTACTGCTTCTGGAATTTCATGATCATATCTTTTAGAATAACATAAATGTTGACCAAATGCATCATTAGGGAATAATATTCCCTCTTCTGCAAGTAAAGTGAACATGCTGTCAGGCCAATGGAGTAAGAATGCATCTAAGAATGCTAAGGTTTTTCCACCTAAGTCAAGTGAATCTCCAGTTCCTACAATATTAAAATCAGCACCTTCTAATTTAGGATAATGTCTTTTCAATCCACCTTCTGCAATTTTACTGCAGTAAATAGGAGCATCGAATTTTTTGTATAAATCGTATAATACTCCACTGTGGTCTTTTTCTACATGGTTTTGTACGATGTAATCTACTTTTAATTCTCTTCCTTCTTGTTCGAAAGCATCTTCAATACGTGCCATCATTTCTTCAGTTTTTCCAGGATAAGCATTATCTATAATAGCTACTTTTTCTCCAAACACAATGTACGCATTGTAAGTAGTTCCATCTAATGTATATCCATGGTAAGTTCTCAAGTCCCAATCAAGTACACCAATCCAGTATACTCCGTCACCAATTTTTTGAGCTTTTGCCTTCATTTTCATACCTCATATTTCTTAATATGATACTCAATCCGATTAATTATTTTTAAATAGAAAAAGCCATTAAATTTTCTTCAAATAGAAAATCAATCAACTTATTTTCAAATAGAAAAAGCCATTAAAAATCATTAACAAGCAATATCATATTAATATGCATTTTTTTACTTTTCGTTCGTAGATATTTGAACGTTAATTTTATATAGTATTCTATAATATATAAATTTATTGATTTTACTATATACGAACTTTTTTTATTTTTTTAATTGGTTTTATTCTACGTGAATTTTTTTATTTTTTTTTCATTGGTTTTATCATATGTGAATTTTTATTTTTTTTTTCATTGGTTTTATCATATGTGAATTTTTATTTTTTTTTCATTGATTTTGTTTGTTTTCATATATTCGAATTGTTTTGTTTGAAAAGTTTCATTAATTTTATCGAACATTTAGTATTATTAAGAACAAATATTATATATAAGAAATTCTAAAATTAATTATAACAACATTTTATTGTAATTTAAATTTTTAAAATTTTTACATAATTTCTAATTTTCAAACCAAAATTATGTATTTTTTATAATTATCATTACTTTAAAATCAATTTGTATAATTATATGTTGAATTATTGAGGTGACATGATGGCAGATAAGATAGATGAAAAAGCAATCCAGATTTTTTCTAAAAATCCTGGTGAATTAGGAGTAAACGTTGTAAAAAGCCCTGTAAAACTTACAATTCTTTCCATGTTGAAGGATACTGATATGGAATTTGATGAAATAGTAAAAAATACAGGCAAATCCAAATCTACTATCTCTGTTCATTTAAAATCTTTACGCGAAGACGGTATTGTAAACTACAGATTTGATGCAAACGACCATAGAAAAAAAATATTCTACATAAGCTCTAAATTCTTAGGAGAAGTAAAATCTGCAGATCCTGTAGAATTGGAACAAAGAAAAGCAGAATTCTTATTTGATAATATTTTAGATGTAGACAACTTTAAATTTTCTTTCCTTTTATTCCACACTTTAAGATCTACCTTAATTCAGGAAGGAATAAATATAAATCCTGTTCTTTCTGAAACAGGTAAAAACATGGGTCTTGCAATCTATAAAAAACTTTATGATGAAGACATAAATAAATTCAGTGAAAATATAATCAAATTCTGGGATGACAATGGTTTAGGCGACCTTGAAATCGAAGTTGGAGATATTATCGAAATCACAGCTTATGACTGTTTTGAATGCGGTCTTCTTCCTAAAACCGGAAAACCTGCTTGTTTCTTAGATGCTGGAATATTCGAATCATTATTCTCCTCATTCTTAAAACAAAAAGTAGATGTTACCGAAATAAAATGTTTCACAATGGGTGACAACTGCTGTAATTTCCTAGTTGAACCAACTAACGAAACTTACAATTCTTCTTTTGATTTAAATTAATATTATTTCAATTAACAGGTTATATTATTTTATTAATTAACCTTTTTACTTTTTTTATATTTTTTACTTCTTTAAACTATTATTTTATTCTTTAAAATCTTATTTTTTATTTAAACTATTATTCTCTTAATTAAGCTATTTTTACTTCTTTAGGCTATTTCTTAAAACCATACTTTTCAAACTAAAATCATTTTTTTAAAGTTTTCATGATTTTATCAACTCAAATCAATATTTTAACATAATCTTTCATTCTATCTAAAAATTATTAATTGGTGTCTATTTTTCAGTTTAATGTCTGATTTTTTAAGTAAAGTCATTTTTTCAAGGTAAAATCAATTTTTATCTTTAATTGTTACTTTTCACATGCTCTTTCTATAAGTTTTTATACTAGATTTGAAAAATATATTTGTAATGTCAAATTCAATTTTCTGTCCCGAATGCGGGATGTTAAAAAGCAAATGTGTATGTGGAAAATACAAAGTAAATAATAGAAGAGACAATAATCTATTCAATGCAAGTTCTGATTCTTCATCTAATAAAAAATCCACTTTTAAAAATAATAAATCATTGTCTAAAGGAAATTATTCTAATAAAAAGAAATCTAATGAATCAAAAGGTTTGTATATGTATGAAAACCGTAAACCAGTCAATATTCAATTAGAACATGATGGAATTCCAGATGTTTATGATATAGCTGCTCATGATTTGCCTGAAGATGTGATAAATAATTTAAAATCAGAGTATCCTCATATTCCAGAGGAAATAATAGAAAATTTTCCATTTGAAAATCCGAGAACTGGTCAATTGGATATTATTGCAGATATTGAAGAAGCAATATCTAAAGGTTTCAAATATATTATCCTGGAAGCAGGTACTGGTACTGGAAAATCTGCTATAGCTACTACATTGGCACGTATGTATGAATCTGCCTATATTCTGACAATGACTAAACAGTTGCAGAAACAATATGCCGACGAGTTTGATTTTCCTCTTGTAAAAGGCAGATCCAATTTTGATTGTATCAAAGACGGTCTTGAAGTTACTTGTGATATGGGAGCATGTAAAACCGCTCCAAAGAATTCTAAATTTTTCTGCCCTTATGGAATCAGTAAAAATCCGACTTTAAGTGGTGAAGAGGCTTTTGAAGACTCAGGAGGCAATCCTATATTTTATCAAAGTATGGATCACTGTTATTATTGGCAACAGAAAGCCAATGCAATCAATTCTCCAATAACCTTGATGAATTATGATTATGCCATATTGGAACTCAACTATGTAAAGCATTTCTCAAAAAGAAGTCTTCTGATTCTTGATGAAGCTCATAACATTGAAAATAAATTAATGAAAACAATGGAAATTAATTTATACAACAGACAACTTGAAAAGGATATTAAAAAAGCAATAAGTCCTCAAACTCTTAAGTCTGACACTGTCGGTGAATGGATAATGGAAATTGATGCGATTCAAGGCCATTATTCAGATATTGATATTAAAGAGTTACCTACTAATAAAGCAGACAGAATACGTTCAACATCTGCAAGATTGAAAAGCCTAAAATCTAATCTTGAAAACGAACCACGTAACTGGGTTATTGATGCTGATGATAAAGGTGTTTCATTCAAACCTCTTAAAGTCAACCGTTATGCTGAAGACTATCTTTTCAAACACGGTGATGTTGTAATATTCTTAAGCGCTACCATATTATCCTCAAAAATGTTTTCAAAATGGCTCGGTTTAGACCCTAAGGAAGTTTACCATATCAAAGTAGACAGTCCTTTTTCCGTTGAAAAAAGACCTATTGAAATGGTTTTAGCAGGTAAAATGTCCAATAACAGAATAAAACACACAGCTCCTAAGACAATCCCTATTCTGCAAAAAATTCTTCAACGCCACAAAGAGGATAAAGGTTTAATCCACACAAATAGCTATAAATGCCAGCAATACATAACCAACAACTTATACAACTCCCGACTAATTTCCCATTCATCTAACAACCGAGAACGAGTATTGAAATACTTTGAAGAAGATGAAAACCCTCTAGTTCTTGTAAGTCCCTCTATGAGTGAAGGTGTCGACCTTCCCTATGACAAATGCCGTTTCCAGGTAATCTACAAAATTCCTTTCCCTTACCTTGGCGACAAGCAAGTCAACCTCCGACGCAAACGAGACCAACGCTGGTATGCCTACAAAACTGTAATGACTCTTATGCAAGCTTACGGCCGTGGAATGAGAGCAGAAGACGACTCTTGTGTCACTTATATCCTAGATTCCGACATAAAAATGCTTCTTAAAAGTCCACTTTACAAATCTCTCATCCCCGAGTTTTTCAAAGAAGCTATTGTAATAAACGACGACAAGATTATCTGAAATTATAAATTTCCCATTTATTTTCTAAAATGAAATCTGGATTTTTTCCTGTTTATTTTCTAAAATGAAAATCAAGAATATTAAAATTTAAATTTATTTTTTCTCTTATTTTTATTATTTAGGTAATGATTATGTATAACAAAATAAAATTCAAAGACACCATAAATCTAAACTTGACACAACATTCTGGTCAAACTTCTCAAAGTCCATGGAAACAAGAATCTGATTCATTTACAGATATGATTTACTTAGATAAAGACCTAATTTTAAAAGAAGATATTTCATCAACTATCAATTTAAATAAACTTCCCGTTCTTTTAAAGTTACATCAAACTGAAAATGACATTCATGGTTTCGATGTTATGTATGACTTTCCAAAAAAACTAAATTTTAATGATATTTTATCAAACCAAGAAATCAAATCAATAGAAAAAAATATAATATCTAAGATTCGCCATATTTTTGATTTGGATTTTAATTTAGATAATTTTTATAACTTCTTATCCTATGATGATGAATTATACTCTTCTTTAGAATTTACTGAAGGTCTTCGTTTATTTCTTGCAAAAGATCCTTTCGAATCATTAATTTCATCTATCTTATCTTCGAATAATTCTTTTAATCGTTGGTCAAAATCTATTAATCAAATCAGATCTAATTGGGGCGAGAAAATTGAATTTGACAATAATATTTTATACACTTTTCCCAAAGCAAGTATCTTATCCAACGCTTATGAAAGTCCCGAAGAAGAATATGATGCTGATTATAACAAACAGGTTGATTATAACAAAACGGCTGATGATAATAAACAGTCTGATGATAACAAACATGATTTAGATAATTACACTCATAACCTAAAATCTTGTGGTGTAGGTTATAGAGCACCATATATCAAAAATGCCTGTCAATTCATCCTTGATGGTAATGATATTAATAATTTATCCTCTATGGATTACAGCACTGCCTACAACACTATTTTAAATATTTCTGGTGTCGGTCCAAAAGTCGCAGATTCCTTTTTATTATACTGCTTTAATTTTAAAGAAGCTTTTCCTTCAAGTTCTTGGATTAAACAGGTCATCTCCTATTTTTACTTTAACAATGAGAATATTTCAGAAAATAAAGCTAAAGATTTTGCAATAAATCATTTTGATATTTACAAATCTTATGCTCAGCTTTATTTATTCCAATTACGAAACAATAAAGACTTTAAAAATAAATTAAAAGAAACTAAACAATCTAGTAATGTAATTAAACAATATAGTAAGGTTAATGATGGTAATAAAAGTAGTAATGTTAATAAAATTAATAAAATTAGCCAGTCCAATGAAAATATTCTAAACAGACTCAAAAATAATTATAAAAATTCTAAAAATGATTCTTCCAATTATGATGATTTAGATTTAAAATCACAGGATTTATCTAAATTTTCAAGGTTCAATAAATCTCTAAATAATTATGATTCTTTAAATAATTTGGATAATTCAGCTATTTCTATAGATTCTGGTGATTCAAGCTATTATGATGCTTCAAATGATGATAATAATTTGAAAAATAGCTATGTTGTAGATGAATCAGATTTTGATGAGAATTCTATCGGTAATAAATTGGATTTTCAAAATAATGAAATATATGATGATTGGGGTGATTGGAAGGATTTTGATAAGATATTGGAAGGTAATGATTCTGTTTATGATATTGAAGCAAATAGTCTGAGTGAAGATACTATTAATAGGTTGAAAAAGGAGTATCCTCATATCTCAGAGGATATAATTGAGAATTTTACATTTGAACATCCTCGTGAAGGGCAGCTTGAGATAATAGCTGAAATTGATGAAGCTATTTCAAAAGGGTATAAATATATTGTTCTTGAGGCAGGTACGGGAACGGGTAAATCTGTGGTTGCATCTACTTTAGCTAGGATGTATGGTTCTGCATATATTTTAACAATGACCAAGCAGCTGCAGGAACAGTACCATAACGAGTTTAATTTCCCTTATGTCAAAGGCCGAGGAAACTTCGATTGTATGGAAGAAGGTTTGTTATTTTCCTGTGAAGTCGGAGCTTGCAGAACTGCTCCAAAAAATTCTAAATTCTCATGTCCTTATGGTATAAGTTCAAATCCTAGTTTGGATGGGACTACTGCATTTTTCACAGCTTATGGTAAACAGTTTTTCTTTAAAAGACCAGAACACTGTTATTACTGGGATCAGAAAGCTAGTGGTATTAATTCTCCTATTACTTTAATGAATTATGATTATGCAATCCTTGATTGGCAGAATAAAGATCATTTTGGAAAGAGAGAACTGCTGATTCTTGATGAGGCTCATAATATTGAGGATAAACTGATGAAAACTATGGAAATTGATATTTATAATAATCAGCTTAAAAAAGATGTTGATTCAAACATATCTTCCTATACTCTTGCAAGTGAGGATCCTAAAGATTGGATTGCTGAGATATCTTCTATTAAAAAATCCTATGATAATATTGATATTTCAGAAATCTCTGATAAAAATGAAAGAGTTAGAATAAATTATATCAGTTCCGATTTGAAAGAACTTAAAAACAATCTTAAAGATGAAGGAGATAATTGGGTTATTGATGTTAATGGTGATGTAATCTCATTTAAACCTCTTGAAGTCAGTAGTTATGCCAAAAATGCATTATTAAAATATGGAGAGGTTGTAATTTTCTTAAGTGCAACTATTCCTTCCACTAAAATGTTTTCAAAATGGTTAGGTCTTGAGGAAGAAGAGGTTTATCATATCAAAGCGGATAGTCATTTTGATATTAGGAAAAGACCTATAATCTTTGATTTTGCAGGAAAAATGAGTAAGAATAATATTAAACGTTCCTCACAAAACTCAATTCCTATCCTTAAAAAAATCTTGAAACGACATAAAAATGACAAGGGAATAATCCATACCTTCAATTACCGTTGCCAGGAATATATCATGAACAATCTCAATAACTCCAGATTAATCGATCACACTTCCAAAAACCGTGAAAAAGTCCTGAAAGACTTTGAAGATGATGAAAATCCATTAGTTCTTGTTAGTCCTTCTATGAACGAAGGTGTAGACCTTCCTTATGATAAATGCCGTTTCCAGGTTATTTACAAAATGCCATTTCCTTATCTTGGAGATAAACAAGTTTTCAAAAGACAACAAAAAGAAGCCCGTTGGTATAGCTACAAAACTTCTATGAAACTCACCCAAACTTACGGCCGAGGAATGCGGGCTGAAGATGATTCCTGTATAACCTATATCCTTGATTCTGATATAAAAATTCTTCTTAGAGCCAAATATGAACTTGTTCCCAACTTCTTCACAGAAGCAATAGTCAAAAAACAGGATATTCCAAAAGTTTATAAGGATTTTGGATTATGACTTTAAATTATTTGTATTTTATTTCAATATTTGATTAGCTATTTGTATTTTCATTATCTGAGCGAGGTTTTAGTTTGGTTAGGATTAATGGTATTACAAATAGGAAAACGGATATTATTACTTCTATAATGAGTGTAGTCGTGTCTGTTTGATTAAACAGTTTATAAAGCCCTGCAATCCATATTAAAAACAAAACAACAGGTATTAAGAATTTAATTGCAAATTTCCACAGTCTTCCCATTTTTAATTTGCTGTTGTTGTTTATTGTTTCAAGGATTTTATCAAGGTTATAGTACCAGCCGAATATTATTGTTAAGATGATTATTCCTAGAAATACTCCAAATGAGTTGAGAAAACTGTCAAATATGGTTAGAATATAATTTCCAGAACCTGTTGCAAATATTAAACTTATGACGAATCCGATAGAACATAAAATTCCGCTGGTTAATTTACGGCTTATATTGAATTTTTTGGATATTGAAAGAATCATAGGTTCGATATAAGATATTGTAGTTGTAATTCCTGCAAAGAAGAAGCATAAAAAGAATAATGGGCCTATGATATATCCCATTGTTCCCATAATATTCAGCACTGTTGGAATTGTTATGAATACTAAGCCTGATCCTTCGCTTACAACATTATTTACTGGAACTCCTTGGCTTATTGCCATGTAACCTAAGATTGAAAATATTCCAAATGCTGTAATCAACTCAAAACCACAGTTTATTAAAACAACAAGAAGGCCATTATTAATTAACTTTGAATCATCAGGCAAATAGCTTGTATAACTGATAATAACAGATATTCCCAAACTTAGACTGAATAATATCTGAGAAAAAGCTGAACTCCATATATTCGCATCTAAAAGCATATTCCAATTAGGTGTGATGAGCTCCTTGATTCCTATACTAGCTCCTGGGAGAGTAAAACTGAATATTATGATAAATCCCATGATTATGAAAAGCAATGGGATACAAATTTCACTCACTTTTCCTATTCCTTTATTAATATCTAAATGTGTGATAATCCAAACAAGCCCCCAAAGGAAAACTAAAGAAATAACTATCGGCCATATAATATCTGTCATTCCACTAAGATTGGGACTTATATGGAGTAATGTTGTAGAAAAGAATGTATTCGGATTTGAACCCCATCCCTTAAATAAACTCAGAATAATGTAAATTATGTCCCATCCAATAATACAAATATAATAAGTAAGTACCAAAAAAGGAATAAAGGATATAAACCACCCTATTATCTCAAATTTACTATTAATCTTATTTAAAATATTAGCTAAACTATTTTTAAATTTAAAACCAATTCCATACTCTAACAGCATATATGGAATACCTAAAATTAATATTGCGCATAAATATGGAATTAAGAAAGTTCCTCCTCCATTGGTATATGCAACATAAGGATATCTCCAGATATTTCCTAATCCTACCGCAGCTCCAATCATTGCAAATAAAAATGCTGTTCTATTTTTCCAAACTTTCTTATCTTCCATAAAATCACACATTATATTATCTTTATTTTATAATTATATTATTTTTAATTAATATGTTTTTTTTTTAATTATTCTTTGTTTTTGTTTTATAATGAGGGCGACCCATAAAAAAATTTTTTTAAATTTTTTCTATGATTTTTTTAATGATTTTTGTGATTTTATTTTTTTTCTTGT
>Ga0065708_1000197_pt1 | contig 16287 bp, 14 predicted proteins | sample Hoacrofraction12_2_FD_59095 | JGI IMG/M metagenome (GOLD analysis project Ga0065708, IMG submission 59095) | Hoatzin crop microbial communities from Cojedes, Venezuela, sample from fiber fraction 12 v1 | ecosystem: Host-associated > Birds > Digestive system > Esophagus > Crop | place: Venezuela... | reverse complement strand
TATCCCCTGTGTGCCTTGGCCGCATTCTTCACGACGCCGGTCTTGCTGTCGATGAGCATGGCCACGGCATAGAGTTTGTCGGCATCTTGCATGATAGTCTCGCCGCTGGTGTTCACCATGTCGCCGGCGTTGATGCTCACGCTGTAGTCGTAGGGCGTTTCGGCAGCGACGCCGGCGGGCAGGCTGGCGGCATTGCCGGTCTTGTAGTCGAGGGCGTAGATGGCCACGTCGTTGAAGTGGTAATCGAGGATGTACTGGCTCTCGTTCTCAAAGCCGCCCATCTCGCCGCTGCCGCCGCCGGCATAGTAGTTCGACTGGTACCACGTTGCCTTGTGCAGGTCGTCGGCCACGATGTAGAAGCCAATGCGGTAGGGATTGTCGGAGAGCGCGGCAGGGAAGTTGGCCGTGGCCGTCACGCCAATGGTGCCGTCGGCGTTCCATGCGGCCTCAACATTGAGTTCGGCGGGAGCCATTTCGGCAGCCAAGCCTTCCCAATCTTTGGCGATATAGAAATCAACCGAAAAGTTGGTGCCGTAGTAGGGGTCGATGTTGGTCAGCGTGCGTTCGAGCGAAGCGCAGGGGAAGCCGGAGCCCATCGAGGGGAAGGCGGAGGAGGCCATGATTTCCATGTCGTCGCCATTGTGAAGAGCGACGCCCACGAACCGGTCGCCGTAGGTTTCGCGCATGAGTTCCATGGCATAGAGGCCGCGCACGCACCAGCCGCACCACGTTCCCGTGTACTCTTCCATGAGCGGGCGATGGGTGGGCAGCACGTTCAGGGCGTTGATGGTGGCCGATGCCGTGGGGGCTGCGTCGGTGTTGGCTTCGCCGTTCACTTTTTCGATGGTGAGGCTGAAGGGATAGGCGCCGGCCGCGTCGGGCAGGGTGAGCGTGATGTCGAACGTTTGGCTCGCGCCGAACTGCGTCGGGATGGGCGTGGCGAACGTCTGCGTGCCGCTCACGCTTTGGCCGTTGAACGTGTAGGTGTAGTCGATGGAACTGATTTCTGCGGAGCCGTGATTCTTCACCGGAACGCTCAACGTGAGGTCGGTNCNNACCTTGCCGCTCTTCTCNCCGAGGTCGGCCGAGCCGGCAGCGTTGGCAGCCGCGCCACTCAGGATGGTCTTCATGGCCAGTGCGCCGCCAAACGTCTTCGTGACGTCGGTGAATTTCAGATAGGTGCGCGAAGTCATCAGGTAGAAGCCGCCCACGTCGGCGCTCGTCGTGGTGAGCACGATGGGATAGGCGTTGAGCGACGCGAGCTTGAAGGAATAGCCCACNTAGACGCCGTCTGCAGTCAGGGTGTAGGGNTCGGAGAAGCGCACTTCCACGGTGCCCTCNTCCACGTTGGCATCCACCGANTCGATGTCGGCCTGAATGGTGCGTTTGCCGTCGACGGTGGTCTTCGTGAGGGCGGTGGAGAGCCAAGCGCGCAGGCCGGTGATGCCGGTGGTGTCGGGCAGCGGAATCTGCACGCCTTCCACCTTGAGGCCCACGAGCGAGGCGTCTTTGAGCAGATAGCCTGCGTCGTAGTTCTCGGTCTTGCTCGTGCCCATCGTGAAGGTGGAACCTTCGCCGTAGTCGTAGCCGAAGAGAATCTCACCGGCGTTCTGGGCCGAGGCCGAGGCGAANAGGGCAAAAAATATGCCGAAAATTGTTTTTCTCATAATTTTTATTTTATTTGCCCACGAATTTCACGGATTTCTTCTTGCCATCGGCNTAGGTCGTCTCGCGAATGTAAACGCCCTCGCGGCCGGCAGCGCGCATGCGGCGACCCNNCAGGTCGTAGTAGGCAATACCTGTCACCTGTGACCCGTNACCTGTCACNTGNTCGATGCCCGTGTAGGCTTCGCTCTTCCAATAAACGGTGTTCGACTTATAGGTTTCGCCATCGCCGGCATGGTAGATGAGNTGCACGCCNATGCTGTCGAAGCCGCTGAAGAAGTAGTAAACGTAGTTCACGCCGTTGTATTTATACACGTTGTAGTTCGTGTAGTCTTGCGTGTCGTAGGGGATTTCGGTGCAGCCGTCTTCCATCGTGTAGCCGTCCTCTTGATAGAACTCGANGGGGTCGGTCTCGTCGTCGATGAAGAAGCTGTAGAACAGTTTGCCGTGGGGGATGAAGNNGCCGTCCACGGTGCTGTCGGGCAGGAACATACCCAGTCCGCCGTAGCCGTAGCTGGTGTTGTAGTCGAAGCAACCTTCTTCATAGAACGACGGGTCGCNCGGCACGCCGGGCTTNTCGGTGAAGGGGCCAAACACGGCGTTCATATAGAAGCCGGCATAATAGACCTCGTTCTCCTTGCCGTCGATNGAGATGGCAGTGCTGTCGGGCAGCGTGATGGTCTTCGTGTCGGTGTCGAACGTGCAGACCACTTTGTCCATGATGGTGGCGCTCAGGTAGTAGGCCTCGTAGNCTTCGTAGTAGGTATTGACCACGGTGTCGGCGTGCATAAAGGTGTGCATGTCGTAGGTGGGGTCAATGTCCACATATTGTCCGCTTTCGAAGGTGACGGTGTTGCCGCTCACGGTGCCCACGAAGCAGGCGTCGGCGTTCATTTCGGCAAAGCCGTTCACNTAGACTTTGTCNTCGACGAAAGCCAGNTTCACGGCCTGCGTGGCGTTCTCGGAGGTGCTCAGGTCGACGTAGGTGCAGGTGTAGTCTTCCCATTCGCCCTGCACGTCGTCCACATAGATGGCGGTGTAGGGATTTTCCTTGATTACGATGTTCAGGTCGCCCTGATAGTTCCATTCGCCGTCGTAGAACGAGGCNTACATCGACTCATCGACGCTCTGCAGCACGCCGTCTTTCCACGACATCGTATAGGAGCCGTCGCCGTCGGTATCNGCCTCGTAGAGGTCGGTCGACGAATTATAAACGGCCTTCTGCAGCGTGAAGGTGTAGATGGTGCCGTTGTAGTTGTAGTCGTAGGTGGCGGGCGCGAAGGTCACGGTTTCGCCGTCAATCACGCCTTTCGTCCAAATGCCGAAGTTGGCGCTGTGAAGCAGGTTATAGACCCACATCACGTTGTTTTCTTCGTCAATCACGATGCGNCCCACGCTGGGCTCGTCTTCTTCCACGTAGCCATACCACGAATTATAGCAGTCGTTGGTGTGCAGCATCTTGTCGATGAGCGTNCCCTCGGGCTGCTCGGTGGCCACTTCTTCGAGCATCACGCGCGGCTGCTTCACAGCCTTGGTGGCGACGCTNTTCTTGGCCACGCGCGGCAAAACGGCCGACGNCTTCATTTGAGCGGGCGTGGCGCCCTTCAATGCGCTCTGCAGCCCCTGAGCATCAGCGCTCACGGCCATCAATGCGCAAAACAGAATGGTGTACAATTTTTTCATAAGCCAAACATTTTTTNNGGGGGGGGTGAAACAAAATTTGAGTAGATTTTCAACCGCAAAATTACGCCTTTTCTTGAAATTAAGAAATATTAAGACGNATTTTTTTGAACAAACTGCCAAAAAATTAGCACTTTTGCNCGCTTTTTGCCAAATCTGCGTATGCCGACACCCGNGCATACACCAACGAGCGGCCGAAACGTNNACGTTTCGACCGCTCGTTTGTTTTTCGATTTGGATTTTCCGAATTTATCTTATAATTTTGCGCGACGTTCCATCGCTATAGCGCACGATGTTCACGCCCCGCTCTTGGCGCGCGCGGCGGCGACCATCAAGCCCATAAATGCTTGTGACCTGTGACCCGTGACCTGTGACCTGTCGCAAGCCCACGAGCANTTCGCTCACGCGATANACGATGTTGGAGCGATAGACCTCGCCCGAGCCGGTGCGATAGACCANCTGCACGCCGATGCTGTCGTACTCTTGGATGGTGTAGTAGAAGTAGTGCTGCTTGGTGATGCTGTGGCGGAAGAAGTTGTAGTTCGACTCCTCGGCGTCGTAGAGAATCTCGGTCGTGCCCTCCTCCACGTCGTAGCCGTCGGTCGGCGAGAGCACCATCGGCTCGGTCGCNTCGTTCAGGTAGATGCAATAGTAGAGCGAGTCGTGGTCGATGTAGTCGCCGTTCACGGTCGTGTCGGGCAGGTCCATGATGAGGGCNCCGTATCCGTAGCCGTCGTTGTAGTCGTAGCTCGCGTCCATGTCAATCACCGGGTCGGCGGGCGCNGCAGGCTTGGCAGCGTAGGGCNTGAGCGTCAATCCGCGATAGAAAGCNATGTTGTAGATTTCGTCTTCCTTGCCGTCGGCCGTCAGCGCGTGGCTGAAGTCCATCGTCAGCGTGCGCGTGGCGGNGTCCCACTCGTCGGCAATCTCGTCGAGGANGTCGGCCGTNGTCATTTCGCGCTCGTAGTAGGCCGAATACTCCTTNTAGATGGTGTCGGTGTGCAAAAACGTGTGGCGATTANATTCGGGGTCCACGTCNAAGTATTGTTTGTTGGCAAAAACGCCCTTCTCGCCCACAATCTCGCCCACAATGCAGGCATCGGCGTTCACTCCGTTCAAACCATTGATGTAGAACGTGTTGCCGTCGAAGGCCACGTCGGCCGTCTGCGAGGTTTCATTGCCATAGAGGTCGGTATAGCTCACTTGGAACTTCTCCCACTCGGCGCTCACGTCGCTGCGCACGACGCCCTTGTAGGGATTGGGCACGAGGCGGAAGTCGCAGTCGCCCACCTTCTGCCAACTGTCGCTGATGAACGCGGCAATCATCGTGGACTCGGTGCAATAGAGCGAATCGCCCTTCATTTTCATCGTGAACGTGCCGTCGCCGCTCTTCTCGCACGTTCCATTGTTCGAATCATACTCGGCCGCCTGCAGCGTATAGGTCTCGCCGTCTTTCTCGAACTCGGCCGGCGCGAACGACACCACATCGCCCTCTTTCACGCCCTTCGACCACACGCCGTAGTCGCCGCTCTGAACCAAATTGTACACCCAAACGAGGCCGTTCTCCTCGTCCACCACCATGCGGGCGGCCATCGGGTCGCTCTCGCTCACGGACGAATAGCGCGAACTATAGGCCGACCCGACGCGCAACATCTTGTCCACGAGTCTGCCTTCGGGCTGCTCGCTCACAGCCTGCTCGGCCTTCACCGAAGGCGCGACCGTCTTGATTTTCAAACCCGTCGGCGTTTGAGCCACGGCACACACGGCGCACAGAGCGCCCACAAAAAGGGAATAAAGTTTTTTCATAAGTTCTATTTTGCTGAAGTTTTAGAGTTGATTGCGGCGCAAAATTATCCCTTTTTTTTGATATATACGAAAAAAAAGCCGCCAAATCCCCCACCCTAACCCCCAACACGCATTTTTATATATACGCGCACGCGCGAGGAAGCCGGCAAAAATCAAAAAGCTAATCTTGCTTCGCAATCTTGACTTTTTGCTGCGCCTCAGGAATCCTCGAATAAATTCGAATTCCNCTCGGCTTGCAAAAAAGTTCGGAATAAAATCGTCAAAAAGTTCGGAATAATTTGGTCGAAAAGTTCGGAATTTCTATTTTTGCACTCGCAAAACAGCAGTATATACGGCCAATTATGAAAAACTCCGACTANCAGCCTCGCGTGTGCGACGAAATCCTGCAGCGAAAGTTGCGCGTCAGCGGCGCCGTGCTCGTGAGCGGGCCCAAGTGGTGCGGCAAGACGTGGACGGCACTCAACGCCGCCAACAGCGTGCTCTATATGCAAGACCCCGACCGACGCGCAGGCTATCTGAAGCTCGCACAAACGCAGCCCTCGCTCCTGCTGCAAGGCGAACAGCCCCGACTCATCGACGAGTGGCAAGACGCCAAAGTGCTCTGGGACGCCGTGAGATTCGCCGTCGATAGGAACGCGCAAAAAGGCCAGTTCATCCTCACCGGCAGCGTNGGCGTCGACGAAGAAGCCGCNCAGACCGACANCGCAGCCGACAGCGCCGACCGCATGATGCACACGGGCACCGGACGAATAGCGCGAATGCACATGCGNCCCATGTCGCTCTTCGAATCGGGCGAGAGCAATGGCGCCGTATCCCTCCAAGCGCTCTTCGAAGGCCCCGTCGAAGTGGGCGCCACCAGCCAAACCACCATCGAAGACCTTGCCTACGCCATNTGCCGCGGCGGATGGCCGGCAACCATCGGGCTCGACCGCGACGACTCCCTCGAAATGGCGCGCGACTACGTGAACGCCGTCTGCCAAAGGGATGCCGGCGCCGTAGATTCCACCCGAAAAGACCCCGACCGCGTGAGGGCCGTGCTGCGCTCGCTGGCCCGCAACATTTCGACCATGGCTTCGAACAAAACCATCATGGCCGACGTCGCNGCCAACGACGTTTCCATCACCGACAAGACGCTCGACACCTATATGACCGCACTGCGCCGCCTCTTCGTGGTCGAAGACATCCGNGCGTGGCAGCCTTCGCTCCGTTCGAAGACGGGCATTCGCACGTCCGACAANCGACAATTCGTAGACCCCTCGATTGCCGCAGCCGCCATCGGCGCCAGCCCGCAGAGCCTGCTCGAAGANTTCGAATACTTCGGCTTTTTGTTCGAATCGCTCTGCACCCGCGACCTGCGCGTCTATGCCGAACCGCTGCGCGGAACCATCCGCCACTATCACGACAACAGCGGCTTGGAGGCCGACCTCATCATCGCGCTCGAGGATGGCCGCTGGGCCGGCGTGGAAGTGAAATTGGGCAGNCGCGAAATCGAAGAAGGCGCCCAACANCTCCTGAAACTTTCCGATAATATCGACCTTCAGCGCTCCAAAGCGCCCTCGTTCCTCATGNTNNTGACGGGCGGCGAATTTGCCTACCGCCGCGACGACGGCGTTTACGTGGTGCCGATTGGCTGTCTGAAAAACTGAACCTGCGATGCTTTCCGCCAAAGAACTCAAGGTGCAGGCGCGGGCGTTGGGCTTCGCGGCTTGCGGCGTGGCGCGCGCNNANCCCGTCGGCGAGGCGTGGGCNNNGCAGCGGCGGCGCTCACTGCGCGAGGGGCGGCACGGCGAAATGCACTACCTTGAGCGCAATCTCGAAAAGCGGCTCGACCCGCGGCTCCTCGTCGAGGGCGTGCGCTCCATCGTGAGCGTGGCGCTGAATTATGCGCCCTCGCCCGACGCNCAAAGTCCCGCACTTTCGGCCTACGCTCAAGGGCGCGACTACCACGACGTGATGCGCGAGCGGCTGCATGCCCTGCTGCGCGCGTGCGGCGGCACGGGGCGCTGCTTCTGCGACACGGCGCCGGTCGAGGAACGCTATTGGGCGCAAAGGGCGGGCATCGGATTCATCGGCCGAAGCGGGCANCTCATAGTTGTCAGTTCACAGTTGACAGTTGACAGTTATGCTGCGCCCGACGCGAACGACAAAGAAAAACCGCCAACTGCCCCGAGGGGGCAAACTTGCGGCAGCCAAATGTTCTTAGGCGAANTNTTTCTGAAAGAAGATTTCGACGCNTACGATGCGCCCTGCGAACGCACGTGCGGAGCCTGCCGCGCCTGCCTCGATGCCTGCCCNACGGGCGCNCTCTTGGGCGACGGCACGATGGATGCGCGGCGCTGCCTNTCGTACCTCACGATTGAGTTTCGCGGCGCCTTGCCGGCCGAGGCGGGTAGGCTGTTGGGCGAGCGCATCTACGGCTGCGACCGCTGCGTGAGCGTCTGTCCGCACAANCGCCACTGCGCGCCCACCAACGTGAGCGACTTCCGCCCCTCGCCCGAACTCCTCGCCATGACGCCCGACGACTGGCGCCGTCTCACGCCCGAGCAATTCGACGCGCTCTTCGGCCAAAGCGCCGTCCGCCGCGCAGGCTTCGACGGNCTTCGCCGAAATATCGACGCAGCCCTTCAGGGCACAGGTCANAGGTCATAGGTCACAATTTTTTCTTCTCCAAAAAAATNCAAATGAGGGGCGCGCGGCGTCCCTTTTTTCTTGCCAAATTTTTCGCCAACCCTGCTTTTCGGATTTTCGAGGCAGGGTCGCGCCAAAAGATGTAGATGTTTTTGGGAAAAGATGTACATGTTTTCGCCAAAAGATGTACATGTTTTGCGAAAAACATCTACATGTTTTGNCGACGAGCAGGCCCGAAATTTTCAAAATAAATGCGATTTTGAAAATTTTGACGTATTTTTTCTCCAAAAATTAGGTGGGTATTTCGGAAATTTATAATTTTGCAGCACCAATAAGNCTTAATTTTATTATTACAAACTTCCTAAACTACTGATTACTATGGCAATTACTTATGATGTGAATGCGAAGAAAAATCCCTACACGGGCAAATTTTCCTACTACCCTGTGCGCAAGGGCACGTCGCCCATGAGCTTCGACGAGTTCTGCGAGCGCATTGCCCACGCCACCACCCTCACGCGCGCCGACGCTGCCGCCGTGCTCATCGAGGCCGTGGACCAGCTCAAGATGTGTCTGCTCGCCTCCCACAGCGTGGAGNTGGGCGAAATGGGCACCATCTTCACCACCCTCGAATCCACGGGCGAGGAGAGCGCCGACGCCGTTTCGGCCGACAACATCACGGGCGTGCGTTTGAACTGCAAATTTAAGAAAAAATATAAAGATTAAAACAGATTAGTAAAGCGCGCCCCGCCACAGCCCAAATTGTGACGGGGTTTTTGTTTCCTATTATTTTTCTCGCTTTTTGATTTTTTTTGCTGTTTTTTGTTCCTATTTTGTTTCTTTGATGTATCTTTGCACCGAGAAACAGACTTAATTGCGAAAATCATGAAACACCAAGAAAAAACGCCCGTGCGTTTGCGCGAGAAAAAATTAAAAGACGGGACACGTTCGCTGTATTTGGATATTTACAAAGACGGGGCGCGTCGCTACGTCTATTTGAAAATGTATTTGTCACCGGCAAAGACCGCAGCGGCACGCCAACAGAACAAAGAAACGCTCGCAGCAGCCGAGTTAGAACGTGCACGCTATCTGCGCGAATTTTTGGAACGTGGCGGAGTCGTCCCGCGCAAACAGTCAAACGTCCTACTTACAGAGTGGCTTAACACCCAACTACGCGAACGCCTGCAAGCGGGCGGCACGTCGCGGGCTGCGTCTATTCGCAGTTTGATTGGACATATAGAAAACTACGACGGTGGCGTGCGCCTGCAAGATGTGGACGCAGCCTATTTGCGTGGCTTTATTCGACACCTAACAAAAGCGAATAATATGCGTAGCACCGTGCACGAAAGCAGCATGCAATTAGGGACACAGAGACTATATTATGATGTTCTGCGCACCGCTGTGCAGACCGCCCACGCACGCGGACTGATTAGTACAAATCCGTTTGCCCAACTCACAGCCACAGACTTAAAGCAAATCAGACAGACGACGCGCGCTCACAGCATAGAGTACCTAACAAAAGACGAATTGCGCACGCTCGAAGCCACACCGCACAAAAGCGGAGGCTACGGGGACACNGTGCGCCGTGCTTTTCTATTCGCCTGCAATACGGGGCTGCGCGTTTCCGACGTGCGCGCTTTGACGTGGGCTAATTTTGTGGAACGCGACGGGCAAACNTGGGTGCGTCTGCGCATGAAAAAAACAAAAGACTTTGTTTCGTTCCCGCTTTTGCCGGCTGCTGCTGCTTATTTGCCGGAACACACGCCCGCGAACNCGAACGCCCCGCTTTTCAAATTGCCCACATCTACAAGCATAGGTTTACACTTACATGCGTGGGCGCAGGCAGCGGGCATACAGAAAAACCTACATTTTCACGTCGCACGCCACACGTTCGCCACGCTTTCGCTTTCGGCCGGTGTGGACATCTATACTATTGCCAAATTTTTGGGACACGCAGACATCAGCAGCACACAAATTTATGCTGATGTATTGGGCAAAGACATGCTCGCAGCAAGCAATAAAATTGCGGAGGCTCTAAAATGAAAGACGACACCGCAGGGACGCTGCGCCAAAAGAATTTGCGGGGCGTGCTCGAAACGCACCTGCAAGAATTGCAGTCGGACGTGTCCGCACTCACAGCCTGCATAAGGAAAAAGCGCGAACAGATAGACGACATCAGCCACACACTCGCAGACGTATGCCCCGAATTTTACACACACCCAATAGCAGCATATTTTGACGGGGACGTGCGCAAAAGCACCGCTNTGTTTCGCTATGNGNGTTTGCCGCTCGTTGTGCGTGGTTTACGCAATAAGGATTTTGCTGTGTACATCTGCGCCGCGCGTGCTTTGGGGTGGCTGCGCGAAATTCCCCCGTATAATGTGCTAACAGATTATTTCGGAGACAGCATAGGAACGCAGGGGCATTTGAGCACGCTATTAGACATGCACATGTGGACGGGGCGCGGCGCAAAGCCCAAAGACGTGGAACAATTCGAGCGGGCACAGCAAGAATTAGCATGGTGGGACTCCCCAATACAAGAATTGCCCAAAGTCCGCACGCCGCAGTCCGCACATCAGACACCGGCGCAGGGACATTTGCGCGACGCACTCGAAGCGTGGCTGCAAGAATTGCAGTCGGACGTGTCCACGCTCGAAGCCGAATTAAAGACCAAGCACGAACAGATAGCCAAAGTCAGCCGAGCACTCGCAGCCGAGAAAAGCGGAGACAGCGACGAACACCGAAAGCAATTCCGTTTCACGCATAAAATAGACGCTTATTTTGTTGGTGGGGACGCTGATTTAATAGGTGGCGCAGCGAGCGCGCACAAAATGATATTGTACACGAAATTGTGTCGTCATAGGCGGCACTATTATAAGACGGACGGGCGCTTATGCTGTTCTGTTGAAACAGAGACGGTGCGCAATAAGGATTTTGCTGTGTACATCTGCGCCGCATACGCTCTAAATTGGCTGCGTGCAATTCCGTCGTATAATGCGCTAACAGAGTTTTTCGGAGACATAGGCGCGCAGGGACATGTGAGCACGTTTTTGGACATGAAAGTGTAGGACGGGGGAAAAAAGCAAAGCCCAAAGACGTGGAACGTTTCGAGCGGGCACAGCGGGATTTAATGTGGGAAATTGAAGCCCGCGAGCGCGAAGCCCGCGAACGCGAGGAACGCGAGGAGCGCGAAGCCCGCGAATTATTTGAAGATAGCACAGAATAGTGCACGCGCACCGGCACAGCCTCAGCCGCTCACACGCAAAATAAAAGCGCGTGGGCGGTTTTCTTTGTGTCTGCGGGTGTTCGTCCCACTCGCAGGCGTTCGCGTCCGCNACGGGCTTAAAAAGCGGCTTTGCGCCCACGTCGTAGCCACACCGAGCGCGCGAGCGTTCCGGCACAGCCTCAGCCGCTCACACGNTCGCAGGGTGTGGCCACGGGCTCACAGACGCGCCACACGCACCGAGTGCGCCGCAGCCCGTCCCCGCGTCGCNGCGCGTCGTCCTGCGTCCCGTATGGTCGTCCACGTCTGCGGCGTTATGATGTAAGTACAATTTACGCCACCGCACGCCGCTACGACATCAGCAGCCGGCGCGTTCCCGAAACGCAAAAACGTACAAAATTTGCAAACTGTGCGCAAAAATTGTACAGACTCACAGCGGGGAGTGTCTGCGAGTCCGTGCGTTTTTTTTATTGATTGAAAAGCATTAAAACGGAACACGCACGCAAAAACAAATAATTTCCAATAAGCCCGAAATATCCTTTTTTATAGGTGCATGCGGTCGGAATTTTGCACCGGATTTTAAAAAATAGACCGCATGAAACAGACCAAGAAAACACACACGGACGCAGCGAGCACCGCAGCAGCCGTGCCCACAAAAAACTATTTGAGCGTGCGCGAGGCTGCGGACTTTTTGGACATCAGCCGGCAGCAAATTTATGCGCTTTCGTATTTGGGCGTTTTGCCGAAATACAGACCGAGCGTCGGACGCGGCAAACGCAGCGGACGTGTTTACTTTAAAATTGCAGATTTAGAAAAATACATAGAGCGCGGATTTATNCCCGCGAAACTAGTCAAATCCTTTAAATNCTTTTACTAATTATGTTTACACAAACAGAAAACAGAATTGCGACAGAGCCGGCACAGCCCGCAGTCGTCGCACAGAGTCCCGCCACGTCGTCGCGCGTCCCGCTCACACGCGACGAATTAGAAAAAGTAAATCCCTACACCGCCACCCCCGAAGAAATTGAAGAATTAAATGCACGATTAAATGCAGACACCGTCACCGTTCCGCGCTTAATTCTTGAAAATTGGATTAGCAAAAGTATGGCATACGACGACATAATGCGGGATTTNANTAATCCGCACGTCGCTGTTATGTACTTTGTGGACGTGGACGAGGCCGCAGAAATGTTAGGAACGGACACAAAAACCGTTTGGGGCTATTGGTTTTCCAACAAACTAAAAGCGTTCCACAAATTGGACGGGGACGACACGTCAAAACTTTGGTTTTCGCGTCGCGACGTTGAAAGTCTCAAAAACGAATTGGAGGCCGGAAAATGAAAACATCAGCAAATGTTCAAAGTCAGAGCGTGCCCGCAGAGGGCACGCCTGCACTTACTATTCTACGCGAATTAAAGTCCACGGTGTCCGCTTTGCAGTCCACGGTGTCGGACGCAATTAAAATTTTGCAAGCGTTCCGCACCGAGTCCGTGCGCGACGGGCTATCTGAATTTTTGGACGTGGAACAAGCCGCAGCGTTTTTAGGTATGAAACGGCAAACGCTCTACAAATACCTATCAGAGGGACGACTGAAACGCTACAAGCGCGGCAAACGTGTGTTCGTGCGNCGTGCCGAATTGGAGCAATTAGCCGGCGTTCCTGCGCAGATGTGAGACCCGCCACAATAGCCGCTGTATGTTCGACAAAATAGAATTGCGTTTTCCTATTCCGCCTAATGCGTGGCGTGAATATGTGGAAATGTTCGCCGACGACCCGTCCAATAAATCCGCAGCAGGGCGAAACGTTCCCGCCTATGGAAAAAACGGCCGTTTTCGTGGCGTTATTACGCCGTTTCAATGNGGGAACGGGACTGTTTCCGGATTGATATTCGACAACTGCCTAAAACTTATTACGAATTGGCAAAAGTTAATACGCGGGGAGCGTGTCGAAAACGTGCCGTTTCCAAGCATAGACGACATAGAATTATTTTCGTGCGAAATTTCAGANGAATTTGCATGCATGTTTGACTATGCCCAATTTGTGGAATATGCGACGGTCGTAGGTTTAGAAATTGGGCAAAACATACCTATTTCAGCCCCACCCGCAGCCGTGTTCCCGTTCCTGCTGCGTTTGAGCAAATACGAACGAACACAGATAGGAGACGGCACGCTGATGTTTGAGTGGAGCGGGCACGGAAAACGTGACTATGTAAAAAGAATTTTCACGCTCTACGACAAACGCGCAGAGCGCATAGCCAAAGGGTACGGGGACGTGCTCGCAGGCTGTGCGCCAAACATACTACGCTGCGAAAGCAGGGCAAACTACGCTGTTCGCAAAGCGTTTCACTCAAACACGCAAATGAATTTCGGAGCATTAGCCAANCATGATGTACAAAATGCCTGCGCGAACAGTTGGGCAAATACATACCGTTCTATCTTAAAATGCAAAATTATGCCACAATTGGAAAAACTGACACCGAGCGCGTGCCGTGACATACTTATGCACGGCCTCATCATGGAAACGGGCGGACTCGAATACGTCGAACGCGANTTTACAGCGTGGCGCGAGGGTGGGCTGCTAACAAAAACAAACGAAATGCGCACGCGCCAAATGATTGAAAAAATCATGCAGACCGGCGCAGACGTTCCGCCACTTATTGCGGAATTAGACGAAAANATAGCAGAGACCGTCGANCGGGGCTNTTTAGANGTGTCGTCGGACGNACAGCGCGAACAGCCAAAACAANCCGTTTCAGACGCNCCACACGCACCGAGCGGNCAAACTAACACGCAGCAGGACAAAAGCGCACAGACGGGCTAAAAACGCGCTCAAACGCCCCAAAACGGGCTCACATTAGCCGCAGCCGTTCTACGTCGTCGCTTTTTGTGTCGTCTGTTTGCTCGAAAACGTAGAANTTACTAACTTTGCGCTATGATAGACACAGCGAAACAGCAGCAGCGTTTTATAGACGCATTAGTGAGTGCGGACGGGAACGTGTCCGCAGCCTGCAAGCGCGTAGGCATAGCACGCGCGACGTTCTACAATTGGAGGGACACTAATACAGAATTTGCCGAGCGCGTGGACGACGTGCGCGAAAAGATTTTGGACGAATTAGAACAGTCCCTGCGAGACATAGCGCGAGACCGCACGGACGCAGACAGTTTTAAAGCCCTGCGTTTGATATTGGAGGCGCGCGGGCGCGGGCGTGGCTACGGTGTGCGCGCCGCTGATGTGACGACGGGCGGGCAGGCTTTGCCACCCTGCAAAATTGTTTGGATTGAGTCCGGCGAACAAATCCCCGACGACTACGACTATTAGCACGCTGTTTTCGCAGCGTGTTTTTTTCTGCGTCTCACACGCGCGTGCGTNTGCGTGTGCGTGTGCGCACGTTATAACAAAGCCACAAAAACAAACAGAATTTGTTTAATGCAACACAAACAGCANGCGTATGTGAGTGCGCGGTGCGGNGCGGNGCGGNGCGTCGTCGCGAATTTCCCAAAACGCAAAAACGTACAATTTTTGTTATATGATATTGCGGTGCGGTGCGTGCGCGTCGTCCTGCGCGCGCTCGCTGCGTCTGATGTGCGTATGCGAGTGCGCCCACGTCGTAGCCACATGCAGCGCGTGCGTTTTATTTGACAGTCGCGCGCGTTATATGCGGGTGCGCGCGCAAACAAATGCGACAGCCACAATTGCGGCACTCCGCGCACGCGCATAATACGCACACGCGCCGCTGCGCGCGCGACATCAGCCGCAGACTCAAAGCAAAGCCGTGGCGTGCCCGCAGAGGCTCACACGCGCCCCGTATGCGTCGCACACCGAGCGCGCGCCGCTGTGTCCGTCTGTGTCGTCCTGCGTGCAAATTTAGGCTCATTTGACAGCCCCACAATTTGGACACTTTGGACAAATGCGCGCACGCGCGCGCGACATCAGCCCGAAATTTCCGACACTCTGACAGTCCGCGCGCGTGCGCGCGAGGCTGTGCCGTTCAAATTCCACAATTCCACAGCCCGCCCGCGCGTGCGTGTGCGCGAGACACTCCGCAAATCCGCACCCCGCGCGCACGCGCGAGGCACACCGGCTGCGTGGGGTGCACCTAACAGCCCAATTCTTGACACTTTGACAACTCGCGCGCACACGCGCACGCGAGCCGGTACAGCCTCAGCCGCTCACACGTCCTGCGTCGTAGCACGGTGCGACATCAGCCGGCACGTTTCGAGCGGGCGCGACATCAGAAACAGAGCGTTTATTTTTGGATTTTTGGAAAATGTTTGTATCTTTGTCCACGAAAAGCGAGCAGAAACGCCCAAAAATTCGGATTTTCGCCGTTTTTGTTTCCCGTCTGTTTCTCAAAGTTAGATTGGGTGGGCGTTTCTCGCTCATTTTTAACTATTTACGAGAAAATCTTTACATTTAAGAAAAAATTCAAAGATTTCTTCCAACCCGACGCCGAAAATGTGCGTTTTCGCAAGTTGGCAGAATCGGAATAAGCCCCTTTTGACTATGAAAAAATTTGTTTTGCTTCTCCTGAGCCTCGTGCTCGCGCTGCCCGCGGCGGCTCAAAAAACTACGTTCGAAGGCCTTGAGCTTGAGGGCTCTACCGACGATTTCATCGCCGCACTCGAAGAGATGGACTTCGTTCGCGAGGCCGAGGACGACGGCGACCCGATGCTGACGGGCAGCGTGATGGACTACGACGAGTGCGTGGTCATCGTGCACGCCGCCGACAGCGTGGTGTTCGCCGTGACTGCCGGCATCATGGAGTGCGAATCGTGGGAAGAGGTGGAGGAAAACTACTTCGACCTGCGCGAACAATTGGAACGTGAGTACGGCGCGCCCGCCGACGCGGCCGAATACTTCGAAGACCTGCCCGACGATGCCGACGACGACACGAAGTTCGAAGCGCTGTTAGGTCGGCAGGGCGAATTGGCCGCATGGTTCTCGAGCGAGAACGGATATGTGACGCTGCAGGTCGAAGTGCCCGACACCGACGAGCCCGAAAGCTGCTTCATCACGCTCTACTTCTGCAACGAGAACAACGCCGAACTCGCTGCCGACGACCCCGACGACCTCGACGAAGAACCCGCCGACGACGCCGACGAGGACTGACGCTCCGCTTGGCGCCGGCAAAGGCCAAATCGGCGAAAAAAATCGCAGCAAAAAGTGTGCCAAACCGCCGTTTTGGCAAGTATTTTCGCCGGAAAAGTGGTTGGTGCATTTTTTGCACATACCACTAACGCGTCCCTCGGGAGAACAACAAAAAAGCAGCCGCGCCAAATTGGATTGGC
>Ga0065708_1040102_pt1 | contig 16288 bp, 9 predicted proteins | sample Hoacrofraction12_2_FD_59095 | JGI IMG/M metagenome (GOLD analysis project Ga0065708, IMG submission 59095) | Hoatzin crop microbial communities from Cojedes, Venezuela, sample from fiber fraction 12 v1 | ecosystem: Host-associated > Birds > Digestive system > Esophagus > Crop | place: Venezuela... | reverse complement strand
GCTGAAAATATATTAAGAAAGTTCTGTAAAAGATTTTGGCAATATTGGCATAGCTCCATTTTGAGTGCATACGAATGCGCTTACCGCCACGGCCAACTTATGTGCCTCTTTAATTGGCATGCCCTTGAGCAACGCCGCACAGAAGGAACCTGTGAAAGAGTCGCCGGCACCAACAGTATCTGCCACCTCAACTTTCGGAGTCTCTTGAAAAGACACATTACCAGGGGTAAACACGTAACTGCCATTGGTTCCACAAGTAAGCACAATCATCTTCAAGTTATACTTACCCAAAATCAACCAACAAATGTTTTCCATGTCAAGTCCGGGATAACCAAACATGCGGCTAATCAACACCAACTCCTCATCATTGATTTTCAAGATGTCGGCACGGCTTATCGACTCGGTGATAATCTCTTTTGTATAAAACTGCTGTCGGAGGTTTATGTCAAATATTTTCAAACAGTCATCAGGTGTGCTCTCCAAGAATTTATGAATTGTAGCTCTTGACACGTCGTTACGCTGCGCCAAAGAGCCGAAACATACGGCACGGGCATTCTTCGCTATCTCCTCCATCTCTGGCAAGAAAGGTATATTATCCCATGCTACACCTTCTTTAATATCATACGCCGGAATTCCAGCATCGTTGAGAGAAACCTGTACAGTTCCTGTTGGATATTCTATTGTCGGCATCAAATAATTAAGTCCTTTCTTATCAAGCTCGGCAAGAGTCTCACGACCAAGGTCGTCATTACCCACTGCGCTCACAGCTATAGAGTCGAGACCGAATTGCGACACGTGATAGGCAAAATTCGCTGGAGCACCGCCTAACTTACGCCCCTCGGGAAGCACATCCCAAAGTGCCTCACCAAGTCCTACTATTAATCTTTTCATAATAAATGGTTTTTATTGTTATTGGTTTATTTTATTGATATAAGAGATAAGATACACAACGCCAACAGCCATTACTGCCACAGCACCTATCTGCCCAACAGCATCGCTCGCAAAGCCCATGAGCAAAGGGAATACCGTTCCGCCGAAAAGGCCCATAATCATTAATCCCGACACTTCATTTTTCTTATCTGGCACCGACAGAAGAGCCTGACTGAACACAATAGGGAAGATATTGGAGTTGCCATATCCCATAAGGGCAATGGCTATATAAAGCAAAGTTGCATTGCTGCTGAAAAGCATAATAACTACAGCCACTGCCATCATTGTTACACTAAGAGCAAAAAACACCTTGTTTTTCATTATTCTAAGAAAAAACGAGCCTGTAAGTGCCCCTATAGTACGGAAGATGAAATAAAGACTTGTGGCGAATGCTGCCTCATTAAGAGTGAATCCCAAACGCTCCATAAGTATCTTTGGAGCCGTGGTGTTAGTGCCTACATCAATACCCACATGACACATAATGCCAAGGAACGAAAGTAATACAATTGGCTTGCCGAGCAACGACACACAGTCTTTGAAACCAGAAGCCTCATCGACCTCTTCTTCTTTTATAGGAGTGAGGAAAAGTAATATGGCTGTAAACACACCTACCACAAAGAACACGAGGAAAAGTACTCTCCACGACAAGCCGGCATCAGGGATGACGGCAGTGGCACCCCACATAGCAAGATAAGGAGCCACGAAAGAAGCTATCGCCTTTATAAACTGCCCGAAGGTTAGTGTGCTGGCAAGATTGCCACTTATCATAGTAGAGATAAGAGGATTCAGCGATGTCTGCATCAGTGCATTACCGATACCCAAAAACGAGAAAGAGAGAAGCATAATAGTGAAATTCTCACCAAAGAGGGGCAGACAAAGCGACAACACAGTTACCACGAGCGATAAGAGAACGGTTTTCTTACGGCCTATCTTGTTCATCAACATACCTGTGGGTATGGAGAAAATAAGAAACCAGAAGAACACGAGCGATGGAAAGATGTTGGCTGTGGTATCGCTCAAGCCCAAGTCTTCTTTCACATAATTGGAGGCTATGCCCACGAGGTCAACAAACCCCATGGCAAAGAAGCAAAGCATAACCGGTATAAGAAATAACTTACTATTTTTCATTGTTGATGTAATAAATGGTCTGTTTTATTTTTGACTTTTTATTGCTCTTGACATTAAGAGTATTATAGGGTTCATTAGGGAACATGATATTCGTCATTGACATCTTGCCATCAGCATCGAAAACCTCAATGCTGCTGCGGTCGATAAAGATGCGCAGTTGGCGTATCACCCCATGAGTGGGAGCTGTTGTGACTGCCGGGAATTCATTACTGAAAGATATGTCACCACTCTTTGTACGGTCGGTGGAGAATGTGTTACCAGCAATATCGTAGGTCATAAGCACCTTCTCACCTTTCTTGTTCTGAAGGGTTATGGTGATAATATCTGCGGGCTTGGCGTCAATATCCATTACCACCTCACAACAGTCAGCAAGATTCTTTATTTTTTTGCCTCTTGCCGCAGACATCTCGGGTGATGGCAGAACGCTGACATACACCTCTTTGCCATCGGTGAAAAGCCCTAGGTCGCGAGGCAGACTGTTGGCACTGCGATATTGTTTGGTAGGCATCTGGTTGGCATACTGCCAGTTGCTCATCCATGCCATTGCCACGTGACGGTCATTAGGAGCATTGTCGAAGCTCACAGTAGCATAATGGTCTTTGCCGTAGTCCATCCATTTAGTGACTTTCGGCTCTGACTCGCAGGTAAACTTATGTCCGTCAAACTGTCCTATGAAATACTGTGTGGAGCTTCCTCCGAACGGTCCCCCGGGGTTAATATTACATATAAGCAACCATTTCTGCTCCGACGTGCTTTTCACTGGCAGTTGCATCAGGTCAGGACATTCCCACACACCATCGTGATTACCATATCCTTGTCCAAAGCTGCTCTCATATTTCCATTCTTTCAAATTTGATGATGAATAGATGCGCATCTCCTGCCCTGCTGACACAAGCATTATCCACTTGTTTGTCTTATTATGCCAAAAGACATGCGGATCACGGAAGTCTGGAATGTCGGCAGTGAGTATCGGGTTATTGGAATATTTGGTGAATGTCTTACCGTCATCGGTACTGTAGGCCATACATTGTTTTTGGCTTGACTTGGCTGAAGTATAGAAAGCAACGACAGCCCCGGAACCGAAACCGGCGGTATTGTTGTAATCCACAACACAGCAGCCGCTGAAGATTGCGCCAAGGGCATCGGGAATAATAGCCTCTGGCTGATGATGCCAGTTGATAAGGTCGGTGGAAACAGAATGTCCCCAACTCATATTCTCCCATTGAGAGCCGTAGGGGTTGTGTTGATAATAAAGATGCCAAACTCCGTCTTTATAAAACATTCCGTTGGGGTCGTTCATCCAGCCATACGCAGGGGTATGGTGATATGCCGGACGGAAACGCTCGCGGTTGGAAGTGTCGAAATCATCAGAGAGACGGCTCTCTTTCCAACAAACGAAACTTTTTATAGAACCTGTCTTGTGGCGGTCGTTTTGAAATGTGATATCCAAAAGTACGTTATCACCGTATGCGGAGATATCAACAGGCACATAATAGTCAACCTTGTCAATGGCCAACCGCGCATTTAAGCTATGCACCAACTTATTGTCTGCGATGACATCCAAATGGGCATTGTCTTCCTTTTCCTCTATTGGGATAAGAAGAAGAGACTTGGATTTATGGACACGCATCATGGCGTGTTTCTCACCAAGATATTCAGTAACTATATCCTGTGCAGTTGCTGTGATGCACTGTACGATAATGGCAGATGCCAACATTAAAATTCTAATTCTGTTCATAGTGTATAATTTTATTATTTTATGAAAACGTCTAAGCTTACCTCGAACGAGAGCTGTTTGCCTCCCTCTTCTATCGTGAGCGAACGGCTGATGCGTTGCAGTCCTTTCTTACCTTCATCGTCCACACTGAATACGACGGGAATAATTTCTTGCGTGTTTCCTTTGTCTTTGTGCAGTACCACGATATTCATCGTCTTTTGATGCCCCGCCTTCATTATGCCCAAGTCAAAATGACTGGAGGAGATTCTCGTATCATCCGACAGTCTCACGGGGAATTGTTTTAACAATGTTTCCTCCGAAGACAAACAAACTCCTGTAAGAACGATGTCGATATGCTTTCTGCTGCTGCCATATACCAGCCGTCCTTTCTCCTCAAACTCACCCCATTTGCCTTGCGGGTTAAAACGGAGCGTAACCACCGCAGAGTCGCCAGGGGCAATAAGACTGTCTTTTGGCCACTGCATCATTGTGCAACCACACGAGGTGTAACCTTGAACGAATGCCACAGGAGCGGTGCCGGCATTCCTTAAGAGAAATGACCTTAGCACATCCCCGGTCTCTTCGGCAATCTCACCGACATTGACCCTTGCATTGCCTTCAACGACAACGGAGTCTATATCCGTGGCATACTGCGGAAGAACCAGGACGACAAGCATAATATGCAGCAACAGAAACCTCATAGACCTTATTTTACACAGAATTTCTTACCATTCGAGATATAGAGGCCATTATATGGCTTCGCAGGCAGTTCCATTCCGTCAATGCTATAGCATTTCCCTTTTATTACCTTTCCGGCAAAGATGGCATTTATGCCATCAGCGTCAGAAGCAGAGGGGTTAAGAATCCAAGCGTTTACATCCGCGGTGGTCGTTGACGTGGCAAACACCTCTGCCGAAGTTTGAGAAGCGTTGGTGGGAAACAGGCGAACAGAGAAAGCCCATTTGTCGTTGACAAAAATATCAGCAATAGAATTGTCAATAAAAGCGTGCAGTATCACCGTCTCACCCTTAACGGGAATCTCTGGGAGATAAGAGGAATAGCGCCCATCGTAAACACCGGCATCGTTTATTTCTCTATCAAGAGAGGTAAGATCCAACGACAGCAGTCCTGTATCAGTATTATAACTCAACACTGCTTGTTTTGAACCCGATTTCAGGAAATGAAAGCCCACTTCGCCTCCATTTATGACAAACTCACCTTTGACTTCTATCTGTCTTCCCTCAACAGGAGACAATGACACACTGCCATTAAGTTCATCCTTATATTGATACGACGCGCTTGTACGCATAGCAGAAAGACCACTGTAAGGCTTTTGTATCAATGCGCCATTGGCATCTATGCTTATTTCCCGAGGCAGCGAATAATTATGAGCCCAGCCCATTTCATAATTCACCGATGAGGGAAGTTTGTCGGGTACTATGCCCAAAAGCAGTGTCTTCTCACCATTATTATAAATGGTAGGTGAAAGCAGACCGTATCCTTCTTTGCCGATGCCATTAAGCTCAAGATACTGCGGTTCGGATGTTGAGGGGTTGAAAGTGCCATCGGAGTTGATTGTTCCAACCCAACACAGAGTCCTCACTCCATAACTCGTACCAAGAGGTGTGCATGTGAATAGCCACTTGCCCTCACCCATATCCATAACATTAGGCATCTCCCAGAAAGAGCCGTGGGCAGTTACGCTTGTGCCCTTGAAGAAAATTCTCCCATCGTTGGTCCAACTGCCATTCTGATACTTATGTAGTGTGCAAGCGCCCACTCCATCCTTACTTGTACCTACGATAATATACTTCTCGCCATTGGCAGTGAAGAAATAAGGGTCGCGGAAATCATCTGACAAACCTGAGGGCTTTCCGTTGATGATTACACCTTTCTTCATCCATCCCGTCAAGGAGTCGTCAGCAGGCACGGCCTGTGCTATCACTGCTTTCTCGTTGTCAACGGCAGTGTAGATGATATTCGGTTGTGAGCCGGTAATGTCGTTGTCGGTAAACACACATCCCGACCAGCATCCTTTAATGTCATAACTTTCAGTAGGATAGAGAGCTATAGGTTCCTCATTCCAATCGTATAGATTTTCCGATGAGAGATGTCCCCAATGCAAGCGTGCCATATACGGTCCATTGGCATTTTTCTGAAAGAAAAGATGATATTTGCCTTCGCTGTAAATCATACCGTGGCACTCATTTGTCCATGCGCCAGAAGGCATACCATGGTAGGCGGGACGCCACAGGCTCTCTGCATATCTCGAAGCAGGATAGTTGAAATCAGGCACCGTGACAGCAGCCAGTGTTCCTTTGGCATATTCTGCAATTTCTTCTTCTGAGGATGCAGAGGCTCTGATGGAAATATTCTCGATATACCCGCAAAATGTATTGAGCAGAAAACCGTCGTACAGAATATCCTTGCTGTCTTTGCCGATATACAAGGATGTGTATGAATGCTGTATATCCGAGCGTCCCATTTTACCTGTGCCTATTGCGTTGCCATTCAGATAAAGCACACCCTTGTTGTTTGCCTTGTCCAGTACAACACTAACAACATTCCACTTGCCGCAAGCCATTTTCTCATTTCCTGAGATAGTAAACAGGTATCCGTTAGAATAAGCGGAATAGAATTGGAACCGCAGGTCTCCCTGTGATGACAATTGCAGTGCAAAGCCTTTTTTTTCGGCATCGTCGAGAGTGCCGCAAATGGTGGCGTATGTAGGCATCGTCTCTGCCTCCGTAGCATTCATCATCGGATAAGACTCAGCTGCCAACAACACGTTGAGAGTAAACGCTGTGGCATTAAGGGAATCAGAGGAAATATCGGTCACTTTATATGTGGTATAGCCATCGTAACGGTTGGCCGACGCACATAAAGGCAAGCAAACCAATATCAATCCTGTTATTAACGCTTTTGTTTTCATTTCTTGTAACATTTATTTTTTCAGATAGTCGATGCAGTTGGATGTGAATAGTTCCAGCTGTCCCTGATAATCATTCGTAGTGCCGATATTCCATTCGTATGCGGCAAGTCCCACGGCAATGATTCTTGAGGGGAATGTGGTTGTAGGCTCAAATTCTATGATGCCGGCGCAACAATAGTCCACCACATGATTCCATGTTCCTAAAACTTTTGATGTGGTGAGGTCTTCCCATGCTTTCACCACATTCGGGCTTGCGGCAAGACCGTATGCATTAAGGTCCCACATACAGTTGTGGTCGCCTTTAATGCCGGAACCCTCAAAAGTATAGATGGAACGCTCATAAAGTCCTGAGACGAAGTTCATTCCTTTATAGATGTCATGGCCTGAATGGTCGTAAATCTCTCCTTCAACATTTCCGATAACAGGTTGCGAGCCCCACACATCGTTGTTCTGTCCACCCTCGCCGTTTCCGAAGATTCCAGGAGCGTAGGCCTCTGGCAGACGCCCTACTCCGACAGTGAGTTGAGTGGCGTGATTAGTGAGCAGCAAACTGCCTCCGTCGGCACAAAAAGCCTTTAATGCCTCTATGGTCTCATTTGATGCCAAGTTACCAGGAAGATTATTATAACCGATGGATATGCCCACCCTGTCGCACATCACCCAGCATACAGCGTGCTGCTCAATGTCCAGTTCGTCGATGGTGGCCGGTGTAAGTAATACGCCTGTCCCTTTTGACACGTAATTGTCGTTAAACCATTTCACTGCGTCGCTTTCATCTGCCGACTCATTATAGTCTTCTGGCACGAGCATAGCTGTCATTGTGCCCTTAGCGCCTTGGGTATATGGAATATTGAACCTCACCGTCTGTCCTTCTGACACACGTCCGTCGTTATAGCATGCCTTAACAGTATATGCCACGTCGGCGTTTGTCGGGGCTTTCTTAATATAGTAAGAATTCACCACCTCATCGAGATTGATAATGTCGGTATTGTCTTTTATTATCTGCAAGCCCATCTGCCCTTCCATAGCTGGATTTGTCCAATTAAGTGTCACTTTTCGGCTGTTGGCACTATAGTCGGCTGTGAGGTTCGACACTGGCTCTGAATATAATGCGCTCTCATAATCCACACTTGAGCAAGATGTGAATATCGCGGTGGCTGTAAGCAAGCCATATATTATTTTTTTCATAATGCTATTCTGTTTTGAGTTATTAATATTGTTTATAAAGACCATTGGAGTTGTCTATCTCATCAATGGGCACAGGTAGGAATATTTCACTTGCCGTTACTGAGCGACCTGTGTAATAAGGGCGTTTTGAGGCTTCAGAAGTCATATAGTTGTTCATCGTTGTCACGAGATAGTTGTCACCCCATCTCACGAGGTCAAACCATCTGTTGCCCTCAAGTGCCAGTTCGAGTCTGCGCTCCATACGCAATGCGAGCCGTGCGCGCTCTTTGGTCCATGCGAGATTACCGTCATAGTCGGTGGGATACAACCCTACGAAGTAATCAGCTTTCGCCGGGTCTAAGTCTTGTGGTGAATAACTGCCGTCGATACTGTTGGCAGCGCGCTGGCGCACTTGATTTATCAGTGTGCGTGCCTCCACGAGTTTGTCATCGGTAGCGGCATTTGATCCCGATGCCAACTCTATAAGAGCCTCGGCTTTAAGGAGCAATATGTCAGCATAGCGTATAAAGATGAAATTCAGTGAGCTGCATCCCCAGGGCCAGGAGCTTTGAGCCTCCTCAGGGGCTGGCCATGCTTTTTTGTTTGAGAACTCTCCATACACATCGTATGCACGGCACCAGTTGGAATTGTAAGTATGTCCGCGCCACGGAAATCCGATACGCCCTACCGTGAAGTCTAAACGCGGGTCGAGGCATCCGTCGTAATTCTCTGTAACGTCAACGTCATTGAAAGTGCCATCGAGATATGGCAAACCTGTAGAGGGGTCTGTACGGTATGCATTCACGAGATTCTGGCTGCCATAGAAGAAGTCATCACCAGTTCCGTAGAGATTTCCCTCACTATATGTGCAATTCAAGAGGTTTGACCAGTTGATATGAGCATTGTCATTGGCTGTGGAACACTGTAATGCGAAAATCGACTCCGAGCCGTTGTTGTATGCAATTTTTGACATGTCACCAAAATTGGTGAAAAGACTGTAATTGCCACTGCTGATAACCGCACTGGCGTAGGTGTTCACATCGTCCCAGTCGGAAGTAAAAGCGCAAACCTTTGCCATGATAGCCTGAGCGGTGGTTTTGGTGATTCTTCCTGCACTGCTCTTTGCGGCTGGCAGCACATCGATGGCGTCTTTAAGGTCTTGCTTGATAAAACCAAAAATCTCCTCCCTCGTATATTCATCATTCGTCTTCGTGTTAACATCATCATTTTCAGTAAAATAAGGAATTCTTTTGAAAATGCGTATCAAGTCGAAATAATACCATGCACGGAGAGTTTTCAGCTCACCCATAATCTCATTTGCGTTACTTACCGAGCTGGCCTGTTGTAAAGCAGTCATTGCATTATGTACACGTGAGATGGCATAGTAGTTATTCTGCCATTTATTAAGGCAACTCACGTTATCTGATGTTATCTCGCTTACTTCAAGCAGGTGGATGCCCTCTTCCATACTTGTGCCGCCTCCGCCTTTATAGGCATCATCGGAACGCACGTCAAAAATCCAGTTGGTGGAAGGTCCTGCGAAAGCCTCGTTGTTACCAAAGAAATGTGCTTCCAAACCAGCGTATGCCGATGCCAGCAATCCCTCCACAGCACTGTCGTCAATCTGCTCCGAGGTGAATTGTCCTTGTGGCACTGTGTCGAGCATATCAGAACAGGATGAGATGGATAATCCCAGAAGTGCCACTACCATATAATTATATAACTTTTTCATTGCTTTTCCGTTTAATTGTTAAAAATTATTTTTAATCCCTTCGACTGGTTAGAACTGAATGTTTAAACCTGCTGAGAAAGTGCGTGCCCTTGGATACGGACCATTGTCGATGCGTGCGCCGTAGGTGGAGAGGGGCACCTCCGGGTCAAGACCGGAGTAACTGGTAATTGTAAACAGATTTTCAACTTGTGCGTACACGTTGAGTGCTGACAATCCAATCTTAGACATCCATTTCTGGTTGAAGTTGTAAGACAGCTTGAGATATTTACATTTGAAATAAGAGCCGTCTTCTATGAAATATGTTGACATTCTGGTTTCATTATTATCGTCCACTGTCGTCAAAGCGGGAATGGTTGCAGAGGTATTGGTGGTGCTCCAGGCATTAAGTATATCCTCGCTGCGGTTTGTATAAAGATTTCCGTAGGTCATGAACTCAAGCTGTTTGCGAGTACCGTTGTAAATATCAAAACCGAATTCACCGGAGAAGAATGTTGAGAGTGTCCAATTCTTATAACTTGCGCTGAGTGTCAGACCCATTGCGAAGTCTGGGTTGGGGTCGCCGATAATGCACCGGTCGTTCTCATTCACCTTGCCGTCGCCATTGATATCACGGAAAATAAGTCTTCCTACTCCTTTGCCCTCTTGAATGGCATGGTTGCTCACCTGATCTTCGTTTTGGAAAATGCCGTCGCATACATATCCGTAATACACGCCCATGGGCTCTCCTTCGATAAGCCGGAAGTCACCGCCTATGATGCTCACCTCGTCGTTGAGTTTAACTAATTTGTTGCGGTACATCGAGAAATTCAAAGTGCCGTCCCATGAAAAATCGCCGTACTGCGGTGAATGGTATCCAAGGTTCATCTCAAAACCATGGTTCTTCATTGTTCCTGTGTTCATATATTTCACAGCGTTCTCACCGGCCACAGAAAGCACAGGAGGCATAGTAATCATATCCTTGGTGTTCTTCCAATAATAGTCGAGGTTGAGGGTCACCGTGTTGTTGAACAGATATGCGTCAAGACCGATATTTGTCTGTGTGGTGGTCTCCCATTTCAAGTCGGGGTTGCCCGTGGAAACAACCTTGATACCGCTTACCACGTTTGTGTTGGTGCCATTTAAATCGTATGCCCCATTACCTAAATCGTATGCGTATGTGGAATAGGCGGCGTAATTGTTGGCGATGGCCGAGTTACCATTCTGTCCCCATGCTGCTCTGATTTTCAAATCATTGACGATATTGTTTCTCTTCCAGAATTTCTCCTCGCTGACCCTCCAGGCTCCTGAGAATGCCGGGAACACTCCGGCATTGTTATCCTTCGAAAGCCTTGAAGTCTGGTCTCTTCGCAGAGTGGCTGAGAGAAGATAGCGGTCGGCATAGTTGTAATCTATTTTACCAAAGAATGAGAAAAGAGCCCATTCTTGCTTGCCTCCTCCATTTGTGGCAGTGCCGGAACCGGAATTGATTTGCATGTAGTCGGCATCCTCGAAAGCATAGTCTTTCCTTGTGGCAGAGAGGTCTTCGTATGTGTATTTAATGGCCTCCGTACCTGCCAGGATGTTGAAATGGTGGTCGCCTTTAATATCAAACATATAATTGGCGGTATTTGTCCAAGTCCATGTGTCGCCTTGTCCGTAGCCTCTGCTGACAGCTCTGTTGCTTGTGTCATCTGTTGCCCTCACATTCCTTGTGAGCGTCTTGCTGAGGAATTGCACGTGCTCGATACCGAGATTGCTTTTCAAGGTGAGATTCTTTATAGGCATCAACTCTATAAATGCGTTTCCGAAGATTCTCCACGAAGAATTAGTATTGTCGCGGCTGTTATAGAGTGTCTGCACCGGATTGGGGATATCGGAGCCAATCATACTCACTGGGTCGGTGAAGACACCAGGGCTGGAATACACGGGAATTGCGGGATGCTGACGCATAGCGACGTAGGGTGTACCTGCGTCTGAATTTGTGTCAGTTCCTCTGTTGTCCCATTTGGCAATCATCAGGTTCTCGCCTATTCTCACATATTTGTTGAAATTATATGTGGAGTTCACCCTTCCTGTTATTCTTTTATAAAAGGTGTAGTTCATCAGTCCGTCCTGATGGATATAGTTGCCAGAGAAAAGATAAGAGCCTTTTTCTGAGGCATTAGAGATGCTTGCGGATAAGTTGTGTGTCCAGGCAGAGCCATAAACCTCTTTCTGCCAGTCGGTGTTTGAGGTGTTTACCCCATTGATAGAACTTGCCAATGAGGGTGCTGAACCAGTGCCGTATAACGATGCCGCTCCAGTGGGTGCAATCCCGTCGTTGGCACTGGCTTGCCAATATGCCTGTCCCCACTGGTCGGCAGAAAGCATCTTATAGGATTTCGCCACCGTTTGTAAAGCGGCGTTATAATTCACATTGATAGCCATTTTACCGGCCTTGCCATGCTTGGTGGTGATGATAATCACGCCGTTGGCAGCCCTGGAGCCATAGATGGAAGCCGAGGAGGCGTCTTTAAGCACCTGTATCGACTCTATGTCAGCGGCATTGAGAGAATTGAGGTTTTCAGTTGTTGCCACGCCATCGATAACATACAAGGGGTCGCAAGCGTTTACCGTACTCATACCTCTCACTCTGATGGATGTGTTTCCTCCGCCGGGGGCTGCGTCTGTAACGATGTCAACACCGCTCAACTTACCTTGCATAGAGTTGAGAATGTTAGGGTCGCTCTGGCTCACGGGACCTTTCATATCCATCACGCTCACAGCCCCTGTAAGGTCAGCCTTGCGCTGCACCTGATAGCCCACCACCACGAGTTCTGCCAGGTCGTTGCTCTCCTCCTCCATTGTAATCTTGGTATCCTTGCCTGCCGGAAGCTCCATGGTTTTGTAGCCCACGTAGGTAAGCACGAGTGTCGCCCCTTTTTGAACATTAAGTTTATAATGTCCTTCGAGGTCTGTGATGGTACCGTTGCCAGTACCTTTCTCTTTCACTGTGGCACCTATGATACCTTCGCCGGTAGCGTCAATCACTGTGCCGCTTGCTTCAATCTTCTCTTGCGCGTACATTACTGTACTGATAATCAAGAGTGCGAAACTCAATAGAAATTTCTTCATCTTTTCCATTTCTTTTCTTTTAAGGGTTAGTACTATTTTGAAATTCTACCGCAAAGGTATTGCTTATTTTCTTATCTTCATAACACTTTTCTTTCAGTGGATGCAAAGAATGTTACATGTAACATTTTTAGCACTCAATGAACGATTTTTTGCATCCCCAATGCTCTGAAAACCCTAATTTTGCACACGAAAATAAGGTTTTAAGTTGATTTGACGAGTTATTTGTATCAGTTTTAGTATCAAGATTGTTTCAGGAATGCGACAGCCGTGGCATAGAGCCGCGGCTGTTTTATTATTTATGAGCAGCACCGGGCAACTTGCCGAAATACTCTTTATAGCATTTACTGAAATATGACGGAGAGGAGAATCCCACGAGATATGCCACCTCTGCAACGGTCTTTTCTGATGTCCTCAGCATCACCTCCGCCTGTTTCAGTCTCGTGATTTTTATTATCTCCACAGGAGTTGAACCTGTAAGAGCTTTCACTTTTCTGTATAATTGCACACGGCTCAATCCCATCTCTGCACTGGCGGTTTCCACATTAAACTCAGAATCTGCGAGATGTTTGTTGATTATTTTTTTGAAGTTGGCGAGGAATGCGGCATCGTTGTCGGATGGCTCTTCCACCGGTTTCTCCGTGTTGGAATACACATACTTCAGCCTTTTGCGATTGTCGATGAGATTTTTTATGCGCACCAGCAGCACCTTGCTGTTGAAAGGCTTGGTGATATAAGCGTCGGCACCACTTTCATAGCCCTCGGCCCGTTGTTCATCAAGAGTACGTGCCGTGAGCAAGATGACAGGGATGTGACAGGTTATCATATCTTCCTTTATCTTCTTGCAAAACTCCAGTCCGTCAATACCAGGCATCATAATGTCGCATATTATCAGGTCCGGCACCTCTTTAAACGCCATACTTAGCCCTTTCTCTCCATTTTCGGCCTGCGACACATTATAATATTCGCCCGCAATGGCCATTATATATGCCCTTATGTCGATATTGTCATCAACGATTAGGATTGACATCTTTTCAGAATTATCGGCAGCGGTCATATTGTCAACGATGACTTTTGTTGACAACTCGGAGGCTGATGAGGTTTCCGCCGTCTCTTCCGTTTCTGTCCTGGCATCAGGAGCTACCACTACATTGTCGCCAATGGCTATGAGGGGCATAGTTACTGTAAAGGTAGTGCCCTTACCCTCCTCACTCTCCACTTCCACCTTGCCTTTATGCAATTCAACAAAGGCTTTCACTATGGCGAGCCCTAAACCCGTGCCACCATGAGTATGCTTTTCTGCCTGAAAGAATTTATCGAATATCTGCGGCAGCTCACCCTTGGGAATGCCCACGCCAGTGTCGGCAACCTGTATTCTATAGTTTTCTCCTTCTTTATGAGCCGAGAAATTCACTGTGCCACCCTCTTTTGTATATTTTATGGCATTGCTGAGCAAGTTGTAACAAATACGCTCCACCTTATACACATCTGCTCTCACTGACAGTTTATCGTCAACGTCGAGATTCAGTTTCACCTTTTTCTTCTCTGCCGAGGCCTCGAAAACGGTAATCCACTGCCTCATATATGTGTCGAGGTCGAAATCACTAAGGGTCATCGTCATCTTGCCGCTTTGTATTTTGCGAAAGTCGAGAATCTCATTTACGAGCCTCATCAGTATATTCACGTTTCTCCTTACTATCTGCAACACATTCCGCTGTTTAACGGTAAGATTCTCATCGTCAATCATATCTTCCACAGGGTCTCCGATAAGGGTCAAGGGGGTACGCAGCTCATGACTGATGTTTGTGAAGAAATTTAGTTTTGAGTTGAAACTCTCTTCCATAAGCATACGCTTTTTCACTGCATTACGGTAAGCTGTGATAAGGTAAATAAGGGAAAGCAGTATTATTATACCGGCAAGGAAAGCATATACTTGTTGATGGCTGTATTGTGCGAGATACTGGTTTATCTTGCCTTGCAAATCAAGGATTCGGCTTCGTTGGTATTTCATCTCATCAGCCTGCATAAGCAGAGCCTCAACATTTTCATCTGTTACTATAGAGGTTTTTAGATAATTGTCCCTTTGAAAAGGTTTTCCGTTAAGAATATTCACAGCCAATTGCATCAGAAGGTCCCCGCGCGTAGGGTATATATAGGTGGCTGTCAGCTCGCCATTCATCACTTTCTGCATTCCTCCGCCATCGTTTGAGAGGGCATCAATACCGATATACATAATGCTGTCGCGCAGTCCTTTTTTCTTTATCGACGTGCGTGCGCCATTGGCCATTCTGTCGTTGTGGGCAAACACGCAATTGAAACTAACGCCTTCTTTTAGGATTTCCTCCATAACCTCTTCACCGCTCTTTTCCGTCCAATCGCCATTGCGTGCAGCTACGATTTCAATATTAGGAAATTTCTTTACAATATCATCGAACCCTCTCTGACGTTCTATAGCTGGTGAAGAGCCACTGAGACCCATTATTTCCACTATCCTACCCTGTCCTTTCATACTTGAAGCAGCATACTCTCCCATCACCTTGCCAATGCCATAATTGTCGGCACCCATAAAAGCGGTGTACTTGTCGGAATTGGTCTTGCGGTCGAAAAGAATCACAGGGATGCCACTGTCGTAAACGCTGTCAACAACAGAGGATATCGTATTTATTTGATTCGGGGAGACGATGAGCAAGTCAATGCCTTCCGACATCAGCTGATTTATCTGCTGCATTTGCAAACGGTCGTCATCTTTCGACGATACCACCTTCAGTTCTATATTCCCATACGCGTATGAACTGAGCGTTAGCTCATCAATGAGTTTCTCTCTCCATATATCAACACTGCACTGCGACACCCCAATGGTGTATTTCTTATGATTACTCTTGCAAGAGAAAAACGTCATTGTTATAAGAGCTATAAATAACACCCTGCTCATTTTATTCTTATATTTCAGTATTGGTTTCATACGTAATTTTAGTTTTTTAGCTTTTAGACTGCAAACTTACACAAAAAATCTCTAAAACAAAAGGTTTTGCCTGAAAAATTTTATTTTATCGTCCAAATTCTCTTTCTATTGGTGGAAAATGTTAAAAATTAAGACTATTGTTCGGATTATTTACTGCATTTGTGCTGTTTCAGCCTGAATATTCGTACATTTGCAGCTATGATAAAAGAAATAACATCTTTAGACGAGCTGGGGGTGAGAGTTTTCGGCTCACTTACCGAGGCGCAACTAAGGCAGCCGGGGTTCACAGGCGATGGAGAGCTGTTTATCGCCGAAAGTCCGAAAGTGATTCACGTGGCATTGCAAGCAGGCTACGAGCCGGTGTCGCTGCTGTGCGAGCGACGGCATATCGAGGGCGATGCAAGCGACATCATCAGCCAATGCCCCGACATTACCGTATATACCGGGAGCCGCGAACTGTTGGCAAGCCTCACAGGATACACCCTCACGCGCGGGGTGCTCTGTGCCATGCGACGGCCTCAGTTGCCCACAGTGGAAGAGGTGTGCCAGGGCGCAAGCAGAATCGTCGTTATCGACAGCGTGAGCGACACCACCAACATCGGGGCTATCTTCCGCTCCGCCGCCGCGCTC
>Ga0065708_1040101_pt1 | contig 16296 bp, 15 predicted proteins | sample Hoacrofraction12_2_FD_59095 | JGI IMG/M metagenome (GOLD analysis project Ga0065708, IMG submission 59095) | Hoatzin crop microbial communities from Cojedes, Venezuela, sample from fiber fraction 12 v1 | ecosystem: Host-associated > Birds > Digestive system > Esophagus > Crop | place: Venezuela... | reverse complement strand
TATTTTTGTTCGACAGGCAGAGGCCACATATAAACCTCCATTTAGTCTGACGCATAGTGAAATCAGTACTTTTTAAAGTGTACTCATATATGATATGGCTAATTATATAGATATTTATAAAATAGTTTTAGGAGCTAGAGTGTCATCATTCAAGGAACTCATCAAGCAACAAAATGGAAATAAGAAAATTAGAAAAGCATTTATGTCGTTTTACAAAAGCTTCTTAACTAAATTGAGTGGTATATTTTATGATGACACGAAAAAAATGGGAATCACTGTTTTACCTGAACCTGGTAAAAAAATAAACGATAGTGTGATTGCTTATTCTGACAACTATATCATAGAGGGATTTGTTGACGGAGGCCCTTATGAAGTTTTTAAAAACGCTGTGAATAAATTAGATAAATCCAAAAGTCATGCAATAAATCGAGATGATGTTTTGACCGATAAATTTTATTTTTATTTGTATTTACCAATCGATTCTAAGATTGGTATACTGATGGTTCAAAAAAAGGATAACAGTTCACTCCGCAGGATTATTGTACCTTTTTTTGAAAGTTTATTTAAGATTAACGGCAAAAAGAAATGTTCAATTCAATCTTTTTTTCCTAAAAGTTTTATAAATAGCTTTAAGGATAACTCGGTCGTAAAAAATATGTCTTTTGAAAAAGAATGTGCGGTGTCGGTATTATCCGCAGAAAACGCGGTTATAGAAGAGGAAAAATATGATATAAAGATCGTAATTTCTCCTACAGCTAATGAGGATTTTTCATCAATTGGAAATATATTTAACAAGATTAAGGGGCATTTTAAATTATTGGTCGATAATAATACATTTGATTTAGATTCTTTTGAAAAGAAGAAATGTGGCATAAAAAATGTTGAAGAAAATAAATCTTTAACTTTTACTATGGATGAAGAAGATACTATTCATCCTGTAATTAACATTGATAATAGAGTAGATGTTGATGCTAATGGTAATTATAACCGTACTCAACTGAAGGCCTTGTGTGATGAAATTTTAAATGATATAAAACCTGATGTATATGCAGTAATATAGATAATTTGATATTATATGACAATAAAATATTTACAGTATTATTTACTTCACCTTATTAAAGACGGACATAAATGGCAATATACAAATATAAATAACAATGGCGAAAAACCAAGATTGTATTTTACATCATTGCAATTTTTTGCTATTGTCATAAGTCTGATGGTTGTTCTTTCCGAATCAAGAGGATTGCCCTCAAATATACGAGATAACATTTTAGTATGCTTATCTATAATGGTGGCTTTGTTTATGAATCTTATTATGGTTGTTATTGATAAATCCAAGGATTATGGCACAGAACAAGAGAATGAAAATTTTACTGATATAAAAAAGATTCAATTATTTAATTTCTTTTCTCAAATTTTAGCATTGATATCTTATGCCATTTTACTTTCAATTATGGTGATTTTTCTTGTTTTTGTGAATATTGTCATTGACGATAATTTGAATCTTATTGATTGTATAAAGACTTTTGACAACTTTTCTTTGAGCATACCAACAATTATGCAAATCTTATATATTCTTTTTATCGTTATACAGAGATTTCTAATTGTATATTTTTTTATTGACTTTTTTATAATTTGCATCTATGTTGTTTGCTCTACATATAGTTTCATTAAATTGGAATTTCAAAGTAAAGAGCCAGATAAAAGAATTATACGGGAACAAGATATTAAAAAAAAACTTTCTGAAGATTTTGGATTTGGCTATAAGATTTTCAAATTTATAATTTGTGCTTGTTTTATTGCACTTTTTTTGACAATATTATATCAGATTGTTTCAAAATTTTAAATTCATAAGTTTACGATAATAGATGGCATCTGATAATTCACAAAATAGCAAGAGAATTGCCAAGAACACCTTACTCCTATATGTAAGGATGCTCTTCATAATGGCAGTTAATCTATATATGTCCAGAGTGGTTCTCAACACCTTGGGCGTAGTAGATTTTGGTATATATAATGTTATTGCTGGAGTAGTGGCAATGTTTGCTATTATTTCTGGTTCATTGTCAGCAGCTATAAGCAGATTCATAACATTTGAATTAGGGCGGGGAAACCTGAGTAAGCAGAAGGCGATTTTCTCTTCTTCTATTACGATACAAGTTGCCATCGCATTTGTAATATTAATAGTAGCGGAACTTATAGGGCCGTGGTTTCTTAATAACAAAATGAACATACCTGCTGATAGATTATTAGCTGCTAATTGGGTATTACAATGCACAATTTTTTCATTTTGTTTTACTTTAATAGGTGTTCCTTTTAATGCATCTATAATTGCACATGAGAAAATGTCAGCTTTTGCATATATAAGTATTTTGGAAGTATTGTTGAAGTTGGCTGTTGTTTACGCCTTACTCATATCGCCGATAGATAAACTTATAAGTTATGCGATTTTGCTGTTAGTTGTTGTTATATTTATTCAGTCTATATATGGTGTCTATTGTAGAGTAAAATTTAAAGAATGCAGAATGTCATTTAATTTCGATAAGGATTTACTAAAGAAAATGACAGGATTCGCCGGTTGGAATTTTATCGGTTCTTCAGCTTCGATATTACGGGATCAAGGAGTGAATATTGTAATAAATTTATTTTGTGGACCAGTTGTTAATGCTGCCCGTGGTGTCGCAATGCAAATTTGCCATGCTGTTACAGGTTTTGTTAATAATTTTATGACAGCATTAAACCCTCAGATAACGAAATCCTACGCAACAGGCGACTTTGATTATATGAACACCTTAGTATTTAAAGGAGCCCGTTTTTCATTCTATCTTCTATTAATTTTGTCTCTACCTATATTCTTGGAGACAGAATTAATAATGGATTTGTGGTTGAAAGGCATGGTGCCAGAACATTCTATTATGTTTGTCAGGTTGATATTGATTTTCACTTTAATAGAGTCAGTCTCTGGCCCTTTGATAACATTAATGTTGGCAACAGGGAATATAAAGAAATACCAAATTATAGCAGGAGGAACAAACATGATGAATCTTCCTATATCGTATATTTTGTTGCGTTGGTGTGGTTTTGCTGATTTTCCAGAGATAACATTTATAGTTGCAATAATTATTTCCGTATTAGTATTGCTTTGCAGACTATATCTGCTGAAAGAAATGGTAAATTTGGATGTCCAAAGATTCACAAAGGAGGTATTAGTAAATGTTGTTTTAGTGAGTTTGATTTCTGCTTTTGCTCCTTTGTGCATTCATTTGATTTGTGGAAATTCTGTCATGGAAATTATTTTAGAAATATTAGTTTGCTTTATCTTTTCAGCATTGACAATCTTATTTGTTGGCTGTAATAAAGAAGAAAGGGCTATGATATATTCCCAATGTGGGAAAATTAGAAATAAAATTTTAAATAATGAAAAATAACATTCTTATAATAGGTGGAACTGGAACATTGAGTTCTACTGTGGTACGGCATTCAAAGGTAGCTGGTTATGATGTTACCATTATGAATCGAGGCTCTCGTAACAGAGTTGTGCCAGATGGTGTGCATATATGTAAATGTGATGTTCATAACCGAATAGATTTGGAGAACGTTATAAAAGATTCACGTTTTGATATTATTATAGATTTTGTATCAAGGGTTCCAACAGATATTGAAATATCATACGGCACATTACAAAATCATTGCAAACAATACATTTTTATTTCTTCTGCTTGCGTTTATAGAAGAGCAGAGGGTGACTTTCCAATAAAAGAAGATAGTCCTAAACCTAATAAAGATTGGAATTATAATATTGAGAAACATGACTGTGAGAATACTTTGATTCAAATGTCTCAAACTGCAGAGTCTTATTACACAATTGTCCGTCCTTATATAACATACGATGAAGAGAGAATACCTTTTGGTATAGCTCCGGCATACAAATACCATCGCACAATAATAGAAAGAATAAGAAATGACAAGCCGATGTTTCTTTGGGATGAAGGAAAAATAACAACGACTTTAACCCATGTCGAAGATTTTGCAAAGGCTTTGGTCGGACTTTTTTTGAATGCTAAAGCTGAAAACCAAGATTTCCACATAACAGGAGACTTTAGATACACATGGAAAGAATTTATGTTAAAACTATATGAACATTTAGGCAAGACACCACAGATTGTGTATTTGTCAAGTAAGGAAATATCGTCTGTAATGCCAAATTATAAGGGGATGTTGCAAGGGGACAGAAATTTGGATGCCATTTTTGATAATTCAAAAATAAAGGAAGCTGTACCGGGCTTAACTTTTGACATTGATTTGGATGAGGGGTTAGAACGTATCTTGAAGTATTATGCCAAATGTTCAAGTTATGATTATGATTATATGTATGATGCGCAAATAGACAGAATTGTGCATCAAGGACAATATGTTCAATATATAAATGATGACAAAGGCGGTAAGAAACTATATATGTTGTATAGGCATCTTCCTTTTAAGTTGGCTAAAAGAATAAATAAATTTTTGTTTTAGGAATGAAAACTTTTAAAAGTTATATTTTCACTAAAAATAAATTGGATTGCACAGGATGCAGTGCTTGTGCTCATATTTGTAGGCATTCTGCGATAAAGATGCAGGAAGATGAAGAAGGTTTTTTATTTCCTGTGTTAGATGAAGATAAATGTGTTAAGTGTGGGCTTTGTGATATGCGATGTCCTGTAGTTAACAATCATCAAAATAACATTTATGATAATCAGAAATATTATTTGATAACAACACGCAAAGAGCAATATTATAAAAAAAGTGCCACGATTGGCTTGTGTACAATGTTATCAGAATACATTATTGATAACAATGGAGTTGTTTTTGGTGCTTATTTAGACGAAACGGATTGGAGAGTATATCATATAAAAGTATCATTGAAAGAAGATGTAGAAAAAATAAGAAATTCAAAATATGCACAAAGCGACCCAAGAACAGCATACGAAGATGTAAAGAGTCTTTTGATTCAAAATACAGTAGTACTTTATATAGGCACACCTTGTCAGATAGCAGGATTGAAGGCCTTTTTGAATAAGAAATATGACAACTTGTTTACGATTGACTTAATTTGTCACGGGGTTTACAGTTATAAAATACTTAGAAAAGAAGTTGAATATTGGAATAAAAAATTAAATTCTAATATTTTTAACTTGAAATTTAGAAGTAAAAGAGAGTCTTATTGGACTGTTGGAGGTATCGTTAATTTTGATTATAAAAAAGAAAATAATAAAATCATACATAAAGAGGTTCATGGTAGTTGTTCCCCTACGTACAGATGCTACGCATACAGTAGTGACGGTAAATGTTACAATTTAAGAGAAAGTTGCTATGGGTGTAGATTTCGTGATGAGGGGCGTTTTGGAGATATAACAATAGGAGACGCTTGGTTTACATTAAAGCATTATAAGAATTTAGATACCGAAAGAAACCGTAAGAACGGAGTGTGCCTTTGTATGGTAAATACTCAATCAGGCTCTTCGCTTCTGTCTAAGATTCAAGCTCTTTATGAAATATTTGAAATATCAAAGGAAGATACTTTTTTACAACCTGCTCTTCGCTCTGAAAAGTTGGAATTGCCTGAATTAAGGTATAAGCTATACGAATCTTTAGATAAAGAAGATTATGGTAATTTGGTTGAAAAACAAATATTACATACAAACTTTTCTGATGTTTATGTTCAATATAAGAAGAAAGAGAGAATAAATGCAGTAAAGCATATAATAAAAAATGTGATTTTTTACGACAAAATAAAAAATTTTCTAAACAAATTATGATAGATAAAATAAAGAAACATTTAATTGGGTGTCGTGAAGGTGTCGTGTGGTGGCTTTCTACGGTATTAATCCCTTCGCTTCCCAGTAAAAATCTTCGTTATTATGGATATAAATTTTTGGGTATGAAACTTGCTGATAATGTTAAATTTTACGCAGGTGGTCATATTAGAAAATGTAAGGGAATTTCTATAGAAGAAGGGGTTACTATAGGACCGAAAGTTTTATTGGATGGACGGATGGGACTACATATAGGAAAATGTGCTGTTATTGCATACGAAGCTATTATATGGTCATTAAACCATGATTATAATGATGAAAACTTCAAGGGTAAGGGTGCTCCTGTCGAAATCGGAGCTTACTCGTGGATATGTAGTAGATCAATTATATTGCCAGGCATAACAATCGGAGAGGGGGCTGTTGTCGCGTCTGGTGCAATAGTAACAAAAGACGTGCCTCCTTATTCAATTGTTGCAGGAATACCGGCAAAAATTATAGGAACGCGAGAGAAAAAGGAATGGAATTATGGATATAACAAATCAAAAGATTTTAATCATTTCTATGCATAAAATCTTTATTCAACGAAGATATGAAGAAGTAAATAAAGTATCTTTAAGGCTTTGTTGATTTGTTAAGTACACACTTTGCGATATGAAAGAAAGTATTGTTGTTAAATTTTTAATATGGCTGACTATATTGACAGCCATACAATTTTGGTCATATATTTATTTTGATCCGGCATTTGTTAGCGGTAGATTACCTGTGCTGATTTTTATTGTTCTGTTTATTTACATTATATTTTGTAAAAAACCAAGTTTCAAAAATGACCCCAATGGAATAGAACGAATAGTTACTTGGACCATATTCACAATTTTTCTTTGTGTTATACCAGCATACGTTGATTATAATCAATCTCTATTTCCGACAGCTGTCCAATGTTCAAAATTGAGTTATGGACTTTTAATGTTTTATATATTAAAATGGGCGGATGTCAGACCAAAGTATATTTTGCGTGTAATAACGATAGTAAGTCTTGTATGGGTTTTCTTAGAACTTGTTCAACAAGTAACATATCCTGATTTTTTGTTTTCTGGTAGGTATTTAATAGAGGGTTACGTTGCTGAAAGAATGGGATTATGGCGATTTTATATTTGGGGGGTAGATTTCGTCATGCTGGTTTATGCCTATTGGTTTGGCCGGTTTATTACAGAAGAAAAAAAATCAAATAGAAAAATAGCACTTTTAGTAATGCTTGTATTTATGGCAGGCCTGTTGTGCTATTGTTCCAGAAAGCATATATATGTAACAATTTTTATTGCAGTATATGCAATCTTAGTCGCCAGAGGAAATAGCAAATATTTATATGGTTTCATTATATTGGCTATTCTTTATTATTTGTATGATAATTTCTATGTCTCTTTCAAGGAGATGAATGAACAAGCCACAAATGCACAAGGGTCGGGAGAGGATTTCATTAGATATATGGCTGCAGAATATTTTATTAATGATTTTTCGGATTCTCCTCTATATCCATTCTTAGGTGCCGGAATGGAAATTAAAGGTTCGCCATTATATTATCATATCGAAAGATTGAAGAATATGTTCGGAAATTTGGGCTTTTATCAGGCCGATGTTGGAATTATAGGCTATTATTCTAAATTTGGCTTGGTCGGAGTATCGGCGATATTATGGTATATATATAAGTTTATAAAAAATTGGAAATATATAGATAATTGGCTAAAATACTTCTTCATTATGAAGATGATATTGATTATTTTTGACTTTTGGGCAATTTGGGCAGTTGGAATGACTGCGTATGCTTTTTTCTTATATTTATTAGATAAGAATATAACTAAGAATAAATTGAAAGAAAAATGAAGATAGGAATATTAACATATCATTGCGTGCCTAATTTTGGTGCGCAGTTACAGGCTCTTTCTACTGTTGGCTATTTAAAGAAACAAGGACATACTCCTTATATTATACACTGGTATCCTGATGATTTAAAAGAGATGTATTCAAAAAGAATACCGGCTCAACAGATATTATGTCATGATAAGTTTACAGAGGATTATCTGCCCATAACAGAGATATGCAAGAAAGAGGAAGATGTTATTAACGTAATTGACAGATACAAGTTTGATGGACTTTTAGTAGGAAGTGATGCCCTATTCAAGTATATACCAGAAAGAGAAAGATGGATAGTGCGTAAGCGCAAGCTTAAAATTGAAAGGCGTCGTGTCCTGTCTGTTGAGGATTTAAAATGCAATCCGTTCTTCGGAGGGTTCCTGTCAAGGATTGAGCACAAGATACCAGCAGTGGTATTTTCTGTGTCTTCTCAAAATTGTTTATATACGAGGATGAAAGACTCTGAAAAGGAAACGATGAAAAATTATCTTGAGAATTATATTGACATATCAGTTCGGGATAATTGGACAAAACAGATGGTTGAATGTGTTACAGGTAGAAAGGATATCAAAATAACTCCAGACCCTGTATTCTCTTTTAATTATAATGTTGATGATATAGCAGAAATCGAGAGTCTTAAAGCAAAATATAAAATTAAGGGGAAATATGTATTGTTAAGTTTTAGCTCTTGGTATAATAAAAAGACTTATTTAGATGAGGTAGCGACTGAATTATCAAAGAATGGACTGCAGCCTGTATTTCTTACGATGCCAGAGGGCTTGTATGCTTCAGACAATTTTGACAAAATAGACGTACCTATAAATCCATTGGAATGGTACACTCTGATAAAGTGTTCAAATGGTTATATTGGCGAACGAATGCATCCTATTGTAGTCAGCTTACATAACTCAACTCCATTTTATTGCTTTGATGAGTATGGCAAACTTTCTAAATATTGGGATTTAATAAGAAGCTACGAGGAAGAGTCAAGTAAAACATTTTGTATTTTGAAAGATGCAGATTTCTTGAATAATATGTATTCTTATAATTCAGGAAAGCCACTGCCTCAACCATCGGAAATAGTTAATAAAATCCTGACATTTGACAGGCAAAAGTGTAATGATTTTGCAGAGTTAAAGAAGAAAGAATATGACAGATGTATGGAACATGCTGTTTCTATAATACAAAGTAACACAAAAACAGGAAATATATGAAGAATTTTTTAATAATTTTACCATGGTTCCCATATCCTATAAAAAGTGGTGGAGACCAGGCCATTTATAATGGCATAAGGGCTCTATCAGGGAATTTTAATTTGTATATAGCGTATCTTTGTAAATATAACAAGGCTGTATCAGATAAAGATGTAAAAGATTTTTGTGATTCTATAGACAACAATACCGTCAAGAAAGTAATACCTATCTATAATTCACAAAACATCTTTTTGTCTTATTATGAAAATTTCGTCTTTAAGATTGTAAATGCCTTCTTTAAGAAAAAAGCACTGTACAATCAGTTTATCTATAGAATATTGCGTAAAGACCATCCTGCTTCTTATTATAAATTAATAGGAGACTTGTTTAAGGAATATGACTTTGATGCTGTTCAAATGGAAATGATTGCGACTGCCAAATTTGTACATATTGTCCCCGAAAATATTAAAAAGATTTTTGTATGTCATGAAATAGCCTTTACGAGATACGGTCAAATTGTAAACGGACGCGACGAAGACTATAAGAGCAGAGTGCTTTATGAAATAGCAAAAGACAGCGAAGTTTCCTTAATGAAGAATTATGATGCGGTTATCACGCTGTCAAAGGAAGATGCGTCCCGATTCTTGGAGAATGGCATAGAAAAGGATAAATTACATCCCTCTTATGCTATTATCAATGAACCTAAGCGTTGTTGCTCAAAAGAAAATTCTAAGATTTTGACATTTATTGGCTCGGGGCCACATGCGCCTAATTTTATGGGATTACAATGGTTTCTTGATAATTGTTGGGAAAATCTTTTGTCCAAGGACGAAAACTTTGAATTGCATATAATTGGTCAATGGACATCCAAACAAAAGATAACATTAAAGTCAAAATACAAGAATATTAAGTTTTTAGGCTTTGTTGATGATTTAACAGATGCTTTGGATTCTTCAACCTCTATAGTTCCTATTACAGTCGGAGCGGGTATTAGAATGAAAATATTGGATACCGTTTCCAGAAAGGTTCCGTTTGTTTCTACAACCGTTGGTGCGGAAGGTCTGCCTTTCGTATCCGGAGAGGATTGCTATATAACAGACAATCCGTCTGAATTCGTTGAATCGATTATAAAACTTCAAAATAAGGAATTAAGAGAAAAGATGGTTGAAAATGCTTATAAAAAATACAAACAAATATTTAGCATTGAGGCTTACTCTAAGAATAGATTAGAAATAGTTAATAAAATATTGGACGAAGATTAAAAAAGAAGATTTGTAAATTTAAACGTATATAATATGGATGTTTCAATAGTATTGGTGTGTATGAATAAATACACGATGTTAAAAGATTGCCTTGATTCAATTTATAAGTACACTTCAGGTGTAACCTACGAGGTATGGTTGGTTGCCTATATGTTCTCGGAAGAGAATCTAAAGTTGCTAAGGCAGGAATATCCCGAGGTGAAGGTTATTGAGTCAAACGAGATTAGGGGCTTCTCTGCCAATAATAATTTAGCATTACGGAAGGCGACAGGTAAATATTGTTTCATCTTGAATGATGACACATATTTTAATATGGACGTTATTGGCGGACTTTTCAGGACTTGTGAGCAACATCCTGAAATTTCTGCTTTGATGCCTCAAGTAAGATATGTGAATGGAAAAGTTCAATGCAGTGGCTTCCCGCCTCATAGCTGGTGGGAGTGGGTACAGATTATTTTCACAATAAAGAAAGATGTTTATGACCCTGAAAAGAAATATACATCAACCGAAGGCTTGCATGAGACTGGAGACTTGCTTGGAGCTGCTATATTTATAAAAACTGATGTTTTGGCAGAAATGGGTTATCTTGATGAAAGATATTTCTATGGACCGGAAGACCGTGCTTTAACAAGAAAGATGCGGAATAATGGTTATCAATGTTGGGTGGATAATGATTTGTATATTACCCATTTATTCGGAGGGTCTGGAGGAAGCAAGACAAAAACGGTAATGGCCACACGGCCTTCAAACAGAAAAGGATGGCTTGTTTATTATGAGTCGGACTCAAAGTTGCAGCAGTTCATCCTAAAAAGTGCTATTTGGCTTAACAGTCTTGGAAGAGGAATGATATGGGGAATAAAAAGTTTGTTAGGCAAGCAAGGGGCTAAATATATGATGAATGCGGAGTTTAATGTCTGTAAGACTATCTTCAACAATCAAAACGCAATAGAAGTTTTTAAGCATTTTTATCTAAAGAATAAAAAAAGTTGATTATGAACAATTGTCTGTTTTCGATTATAGTACCGGTCTATAAAGTTCCATATAATTTGCTTCACAGGTCGATACAAAGTGTTATAAATCAGTCATACAAAGACATAGAGATAATTTTGATAGATGATGGCTCGCCTGATGAATGCGGTAAAATTTGTGATGAATATGCACAAAAGGATAATCGTATTAAGGTAATACATCAGCAAAACGGAGGACTGTCTGTTGTTAGAAATGTAGGAGTGGAGGCTGCTACAGGCGAATGGGTGAGTTTTGTTGACGGTGATGACTTTATTGAGACGGATACATACGAAGAGGTTTATAAGTTAGTTAAAAAATATGATGCCGAGGCAGATGTAATATCTTGGGATGGATATGCTGATTTTGACAACGGAATATCAAGACCAATAAATTTTTTCAAGGATGAAGAATTTCTGATTAAAGATAAAAATGAAATGATAAATCTCATTCTTCCCAAATATCATACTGCTTCATTCAGATATGTGGTTTACGAGGTTACTTGGGCAAGAGTTTATAGGAGGCAAATGCTGAAAGAAAATGGCATTATTAATATCCCGGGATTGGCAAGAGCACAGGATTTGATCTTTAATTTAGAGGTACTTGAATATGCCAAAGGACTTGCCAACACAAAGAGACATTTATATCATTATGTGATGCAGGCAGAGGCTGCGACAAAAAAGTATGATGAGAATATAACAAAGAAAATGGTTCATTTTTCTAATGCCTTGATGGAGTATGTAGCGAAATATCATAATCAGCAGCAGGAGTTTTATCAAAGAGCTTATGTGAAGATTATGCCAAAGATAGTTGAATGTTTCGCACAGAAATACGTGCCGTATAGTGAGAAAAATGGAACTCTTTCCACATTGAAAGTAGTAAGTGAAGAATTGGATGAGCCTGTTTTCCGTGAGGCAGTAGAGAAAATGGATGGCACAGGCAATATATGGAAAATGAAAGTGTTTCAATTCTTATTAAAAAATAAATTATATTATCCCTTATTCCTTGTTTGTAAACTGAATTTAAAGAGAAAAGAGAAATGGTTTAAAAAAACACATAAATTATGAAAGAGTTAATAAAAAGAATCTTAGGCCAGAGGCTTATGGGCTTTCTTCGGTTTGCCAGGCAATATCTTAAATATCTGAAGATTAGCCTGAAAGGAGTTAAGAATAAGATCGTTGTTTCCGATTCGTTGACTTTATTGGATGAAATTACTATTCCAAAGAAAAATGTTTTCTTCGGATATTATGACATCCAACAATTCAATGAAGAACGTAACAAGTTGCTTATTCATATTGTGCCTAAAAAGGCGTCAACTTATAAAGATGCTGCCACAATAGCATATTATGATGTTACAGAAAGGAAAATGGTGCAAGTAGCAGAGTCTAAAGCATGGTCATGGCAGCAGGGATGCAGGTTAAGGTGGAATCCATGCAATCAGGAAGAGATATTTTTTAATAATTGTGTTGATAATAAATATGTCTGCCAAATATGGAACATAAATGAAAAAAAACTTGTAAAACAAATTCCAATACCGTTATATGATTTTGATAAAAAACTGACATTTGGACTTGGGGTGAATTTTTCAAGACTTCAAAGATTAAGACCTGGTTATGGTTATACTACTCTTCCTGATAAAACAGCAGATGAATTGACACCAAAAGGTGATGGTATATTCAAGTATGACTTTAAGACAGGAGATGTTTCTTTGTTGATATCTTACGAAGATTTGGCCAAAGGAGTAGAAAAATGCCAAAAATTACAGTCTTACATTAATCACATTTCTATTTCGCCTCAAGGAGATAAATTTATGTTCTTCCATATAATGACAGAAGGTCCAGGAATGAGATGGTATGTAAGATTTTGTGTCGCAAATAGTGATGGAACATCTCTGAAAGTGTTGGAGGAAACAGACACAATTTCTCATTATACATGGAAAAATAATGACGTTATACTAACAACAAAATTACAGAAAGGTACAGCCTCTGTTTATGCAGAGTATAATGTTAATACAGGAGAGAAAAATATAATACAAAGCAAAGACCTGAATTTAGACGGACATCCGACATTCTTTATTGACAAGCAAAATTTCATTACAGACACATACCCTCAGGCTGATTCAATACAGCACGTATTTATATTTGATGAAAAGAGCCGCAAAAAGACAAAACTCGTGGATATATATCATGACCCACGACTCTATGAGGAACAGAGGTGTGATTTGCACCCAAGACTGACGCCTGATAACGGATATTTTACAATAGATACAGTTTATTCTGATTGTAAAAGAAGTGTTCTCTTGTTTAAAATCAACAAATGTTAATATTATAAATATGAAGAAGTATGATTATTTGATAGTGGGTGCCGGTCTTTATGGAGCCACGTTTGCCTGCCTTGCAAAGAGGGCAGGGAAGAAGTGTTTTGTAATTGACAAGCGTTCGCATCTCGGTGGCAATATATATTGTGAGAATATTGAGGGTATAAATGTGCATAAATATGGTGCGCATATCTTCCATACATCGAATAAAGAAGTATGGAATTTCGTGAACTCTATCGTTGAGTTCAACAGATATACCAATTCCCCCCAGGCTTACTATAAAGGAAAGCTTTATAATCTGCCCTTTAATATGAACACATTCAATAAGATGTGGGGGGTTATTACGCCAGATGAGGCTCAAGCTAAGATTGACGAACAGAGGACAGAGGCGTTGTTAAAGATGAAAGCAGACGGAGTGTCGGAGCCGAGAAATCTTGAGGAACAAGCACTGATGCTTATAGGTAAGGATATTTACGAGACTCTTATCAAAGGTTATACGGAAAAACAGTGGGGCAGGCCTTGCACAGAATTGCCTGCTTTTATCATCCGTCGCCTGCCTGTTCGCCTTGTTTTCGACAACAATTATTTCAACGACAAGTATCAGGGTATTCCTATTGGAGGATACAACAAACTTATCGACGGACTTCTTGATGGAGTGGAGACAAAGACAGATGCCGATTTCTTCGAAGACAGGGAAAAATGGGAAAGCTTGGCTGATAAAATCGTCTTCTCTGGAAAAATAGACGAATACTACGGCTATCGTTTCGGCAAACTGGAATACCGCACAGTGCGTTTCGAAAATGAAATCATCGATAAACCCAATTACCAAGGTAATGCGGTTGTAAATTATACTGACAGGGAAATCCCATATACTCGTGTTATAGAACACAAACACTTTGAGATGTTTGGTAAGGAGGTTTATGACTGCTCCAAAACCGTGATTTCCAAAGAGTATTCTACGGAATGGCACGAGGGAATGGAACCATACTACCCGGTGAACGACGAAAGGAACTCTGAGTTATATGCTCAATACAAAGATTTGGCAAATAATGAGGTTAATGTTATATTTGGCGGAAGATTGGCTGAATATAGATATTATGATATGGATGATATAATAGAGAGTGTTTTTAAATTAAAGGATTTGATATGAATATAAAGATTTTAATAGCGGCACACAAACAATGCCCTTTACCCAAGGACTCAGTTTACCTTCCGGTTCATGTGGGAAAAGCTTTACATCCGGATTTGGATTTAGGCTATCAGCCTGATAATGAGGGAGATAATATATCAGAAAAGAACCCTTATTATTGTGAGCTTACAGCAGTATATTGGGCTTGGAAGAATCTGAAATGCGATTACGTAGGACTTGTCCATTACAGAAGAATGTTTAGTAAAAGTGGTCCTGGAAAACAATGGGATAGAATACTTAATACGAAGGACTTCGAAAAACTCTGTTCTGAAAATGATGTAATTTTGCCCAAACGACGGAAACTTTACATTGAAACTGTCTATTCACATTACGATCATACGCTTTATGGCAAACACCTTGATGATACAAGAATGATTTTAGAACAGAAGTATCCGGAATATGTGCCATATTTCGATAAAAAAATGAAGATGAGGACAGAGCATCTTTTTAATATGTATATTTTGAAGAAAAATCTGTTTGATGAATATTGTGAGTGGAGTTTTGATGTACTTGCTGAATTAGAGAAACGTTATGATTTGAAGTCAATGGAGCCATTCCATGCCAGAATGATTGGAAGAGTGGGTGAGAAATTGATTGATTTATGGTTGATGAAAAACAACATAAAATACAAGGAAGTAGATTATGTTTATTTAGGTAAGAAAAGATATTTCAAGAAAGGCATCAGTTTCCTTATGGCAAAATTTTTAAAGAAGAAATACAATGAGAGTTTTTGATTCAAGAAAGATAGAACTTATTACAGTTTTCCTCTTTTTAGCATGTTCAAATATATTTGGAGCAGAACCCATAAATAATAATTCAGGAAAGCGGACAACTTATTCCAATCCTGTTATTACGGATTTCACTTATCACGATTCATCTATAATTGATGGTGAGGATGGATATATTTATTCTTTCGTCTCACGAATAGTACCAAGAGTTCCGGATAAGAAATATGTTTTCAACCAAGTGAACATTTTCAGAAGTCGGGATATGGTAACGTGGGAGTTCTATAAACCGGCCTTTCTTGAGAATGATGTGGCTTTCTTGAACGATAAGAAGAAGAATCGTTTTATTTGGGCTCCTAATGTTATTCACTACAAGGGAAAATATTTGTTGTTCGTGTCTCTTAGATATACAATACAGGATGTAAAGATTGCTGTTTTGGAAAGTGATTCGATAGGTAAGGATTTTAAATTTAATAATGTCCTCGTTTCAACAAGTTCAAAAGACGTGAATGCAAAAGTGGATTCAGAAGAGCTGATTGACCCTTTCCCTATTTCTGATGGAAAAAATTTATATCTTTTTTATGGCTCTTTTCGCAAAGACCGTAAGGGTAGGAATATGGAAACGAAAGAAAAGACAGCTGTTTATGTTGTGAAGTTGGTTAATAAAGATGGTGTGTGGCAAAAAGAGGGTAATCCAATATTCGTAACTGACTATTATGAAGGTATTTGCGTTATTAAACGTAAAGGAAAATTCCATCTGTTTGGCACATGTGGTTCTTGGAGGAATAATACATACCAGATTGGTTATGTGATTATAGCGGTGAAAGGGTACCACCTGTATCACTCTAAAGGGTACCGCCAAAAAGCGTGTTAAGGGTATCGCAATTTTCTTTGTTGCG
>Ga0065708_1000084_pt1 | contig 16339 bp, 14 predicted proteins | sample Hoacrofraction12_2_FD_59095 | JGI IMG/M metagenome (GOLD analysis project Ga0065708, IMG submission 59095) | Hoatzin crop microbial communities from Cojedes, Venezuela, sample from fiber fraction 12 v1 | ecosystem: Host-associated > Birds > Digestive system > Esophagus > Crop | place: Venezuela... | reverse complement strand
GGGAAAAATACAACCCCGAGGAAAGCGGCACACAACACCTCGCTATGTATGGACGGCCCTACGGCAAAAGCCTCTGCCACGCCTGGGGAGCAAGTCCCATCTACCTCCTCGGCAAATACTATCTCGGAGTGAAACCCGAAAAACCGGGATATGAGGAATTTTCAGTAACGCCGGTATTAGGAGGAATGAAATGGATGGAAGGCACAGTGCCTACACCACAAGGCAGCATATACGTGTATGCCGACAGCAAAAAGATACGGGTGAAAGCCGATGGCGGCAAAGGATTTGTATATGTCAATGCCAAGAAAGCTCCGAAGAGCAATACCAGCGTGGAGAAAACCGGCGACGGCAAATACAAAATTGCTGTAACGGCTGGCACAGAAACAGAAATAACCCTCTAACCGAGGGTTATTTTTTGTCTTTTTTAAAGCCTTTAGATTCTTTCCGTCGGACAGCTTTTCTTAAAACCTTAGGAGTCTTTCCGTCGAAGGTTATTTCTTACCGTCGATGGATAGTTCTTACCGTCGAAGGTTAGTTCTTTCCGTCGAAGGATAGTTCTTACCGTCGAAGGTTAATCTTAGTTCTTACCGTCGGAGCCCTTTTCTTAAACTCTTAGGATTTTCCGTCGGAGGTCTTTTCTTTCCGTCGAAATTTATTTTTTGCTGTATTTTCCCAATATTACGAAAGCCGTGATTGCCACGCAGAGGATAGCGACGGAAATGCAGCAGAAGGATGTCTCCAAATTGAAATGCTGGGCGATAAATCCTATAATCACCGGGCCCACGAGGATGCCGGAATAACCTAAGGCATTAATCACGCTCACCGCCTTCTGCACGGCAATGCCGGGGATAAGGCCTGTGAACGACACAAGCTGCGGAACAAGGTTGGCTGCACCGAAACCCACCATTGCGAAACCGGCGATAGTGGCAGCAGCGTAAGGCACAAGGGCGGTTACAGCAAAACCCGTGGCGGCAAGCAATGCGCCGCCGGCAACAATTGTGCGCTGACCGAAACGGTCAACAAGCCAGTCGCCCCAAAAACGGTTTACCGTCATCATTATCGCAAACGCCACATAGAAGAAGCCGGCGAAACGGATGTCAACACCGCGATCCTCGCAGGCAAACACGGCTCCCCACCCTAACACGGCACCCTCAGCGGAATACATTACAAAACACATCAGGCCTACCACAATCACCAAAGGAGGAATGCCCAACTTATTGCCACTCTCCGAAACGGCGGCATTAGAGGAAGGCAGATTCTCACGGTGCAACAGTCCGCGACTGCCGTAAAGGATGGCAAGCAGCACCAAAATGCCCATCACCACCACGGCCTGCCAAGGCACCAGACCTAAGGAAAACAAACTGCTTGTAAGTGCGGCGCCAATCAAGGTGCCAAGGGAATAACCGCCATGGAAACCCGACATGAGGTGATGGCTCAAACGATGCTCAAGCACGATACCGTTAACATTCGCCGACACGTCGATAAAAATCGTGCAAGCGCCGAATATCATCAGCATCACCGCGGTCAGCCACACGCTATACAAAGACGAAATGGCAAACAGGGCGGCAATCATCAAAAAGCCGCTCGCCCACACCGTGTTCTTAGCACCATAGCGCGAACACAACGTGCCGGCAACGGGCAAAGCTGCCACCGAACCCAAACCGGAACAGAGCATTAATAAACCCAAACTGCCCTCATCCAAAGAAAAGGTGTTCTTAACGTAAGGAACAATAGGCGACCAAGCCGCCTCCAAACAACCGATAACCATAAAGGCCACACGGTTTGAAAGCAAAATGTGATTGCTGTGCTTCTTATTTTCCATAATATAATTGTCAATTGTCAATTATCAATTGTCAATTCGAGAAGGCTGCTCCGCATCCTTCTCCATGTCTCTCCGGGATTTTGACTTCGTTACAAACCATACTCCAGTGAACACCAGCACCACAGCCACGGCCTGGCTCCACTTAAACACTCCGATGCCGGCAAGGACGCTCACCGTCACCGACACCATCGGCTGCACATAATTATATACGCTCACCACCGTGGGACGGAGTGTGCGCTGACCTATCATAGTGAGGATATATCCCACGAAAGTGCCGAACACCACCACGTAGGCAGCCTCCATCCATGCCTTGGAGCTCACCGCCTGCCAGTCAACTGCTGCCAAGTGGGGTGCATTGATGGGCGCAAGGATTATCGCTGCCCACAAAAACATCCATTTGTTTATCGTAAACACATTATAACGGCGTATCAGCGGATTAAATAAAGTAAGGTATAGCGCGAACGAGAACTGTGCTCCAAGGCACAGCAGATCGCCGCGGATGTCGCCCACCTTGTCGCTGCCATGATGCGCGCTGGTAAGTATCAGCATCACTGCCCCGGCACATCCCAAAGCCACGCCCAACACCTTCTTCGTCGTAACCGGCTCACGCAAAATCAGGGCTGCCAACACCATCGAAAAGATTGGCATTGAAGTGGTTACGATGGATGAGTTGATTGGCGAGGTGAGGCTCAAACCGATAGTATAGCAACACTGATTGCACACAAGTCCGAAAATCGCCGCACCAATGAATTTAAAACGGTCGCGCCAAGGCACCGACTCCGTTTTCACAAACAGTGAGGCAAGCCAAAACAAAATGCAACCGCCTGCCACACGCAGCGACACCATGGATATGCCGTCGATGCCGTGCACCATCGCATCCTTGCCCACCGGAGCCATCAAGCCCCATATCGCACAAGCGCTGAAAATACTCAAATGCGCTATCAAAGGGCGATTATTACTCTTTTCCATTATCCTTTATACATTATCCATTGCGACGAAGTCGCACTCCATTATCCATTATCCATTTTCCATTATCCATTTTCCATTAGTCCTCCGGGCTATAGCTTTCTCCGTCAATATTTTTCCATTCAAACTTGCTCCCCTCCCAAATCATATATCCGTGAGGTGTGCCATTTTTCGGTAGACTCACTGAGCCAGGGTTCATATAGGTGTATCCCTCATGCTCCCTGCATGCCGGCACGTGGAAATGGCCGCACAACAGTACCTCGCCATGATGCAAGGGCAAGGGCGTCTTCTCATTGTAATGATGTCCGTGTGTGGCCACCACCGTGCGCTCGCCGTTGTCTATCATTATATATTCCGCCATAATAGGGAAGTTCAGCACCATCTGGTCCACCTCCCCGTCGCAGTTACCCCTCACGCAGAGCGGCATGTTCTTTGCAGCGAAATTATTCAGCATCTCGATGCATGCCTTCGCGTCGTATCCTTCAGGCAGGTTGTTGCGCGGTCCGTGATACAAAATATCTCCAAGCAGAATCAGCCTGTCTGCCTGCTCCCTCTCGAATGCCTCAAGCATCTTGCGGCAGTAATAAGATGAGCCGTGAATATCAGAGGCTATGAAATACTTCATAAAATAACTTTATAATATACAATCTTTGTTAATTCCCGATTTACGAGCCTTGTCGCACCTCCTGAAAGGATGCAGGCTTCGCAAAAACGGGTGCAAAGGTACTAAAGAATTTGAAAAAACAAGACGTTTGCAACTTTTTTCGCTCACTTTTTGCATTTTTCTGACGTTTTTTAAACTTATATCGAATTTTATGCCTAACTTTGCATTTTGAAATTATTGATTATGGCTAATAAGAAGACAAAAGATAAAAACAAAAATAAAGCGGCGGAAGCCGAAACAACATCTGCGAAAAAATCAAAAAATTGGTTTGCAGGTGTCGTTGACATGTTTAGGAATGAGCACGGCGTGTTCATTCTCGGGTTGATTTTGCTCATTGCAGCAGTGGTGATGGTAATCTCATTCGTGAGCTATCTGAAAACTGGAGCTGCCGACCAGAGCCTTTTAGAGACACCGAGGCCAGGCGACCTGCCCAACTCAAAACAAGAGTTCAGCAACAGTTGCGGCTCCTTTGGGGCCTACATCGCATACTTCTTCATCAAGAGGTGTTTCGGACTGTCGGCGTTCCTGATACCTTTCTTCCTGATACTCACCGGGTTGAGGCTTATGGGAGCCTACAAGGTGAACTTGTGGAAATGGTTCCTCGGCACTATGACGGCGATGGTTTGGTGCTCGGTGGCGTTCGCAAAATTCCTCTCCCCGCTCTTCCAAGAGGCGGTGTTCAATCCGGGAGGAGACCATGGGGCCTACGTTTGCCAATACATCGAAAACCTTAGCGGTCAGCCGGGACTTATCGCACTGCTCGCTGCCGTGCTGCTCATCTTCCTCACCTTCGTTACCAACGAGACCGTGGTGGTGATAAGAAACATACTGAATCCAAAACGGTATTTGGATAAGGTGAAGCTCACCATCAACAACTTCCAGAAAGACAAGATGCCGCCAATGCCCGACACATACGACGACGATGACGACGAGGAAGAGGAGGAGCCGCAACCGGCACAAACAGCAGCTGCCACCACCGCAGAGCCGGAAGAGCAAGAGAAGCCGAAAAGCGCTTTCAGCAACCTCTTCGGGCGCAAAAAGGACAAGGAAAAAGAGAAGGAGGAAACTCCTGAACCACAGGATATCGGCATGAGCGTAACTGCCGGGACGACAGAAGAGAAAGCCGACGGCAAGGTGCTGGTGGGCGACAAGCTCCTCGACAAATACGACCCGAGGAAAGAATACGGAATGGAGCACTATAAGTTCCCCACACTCGACCTGCTCAAGAAATACAATTCCGAAGACGGACCGGTAATCGACATGGCAGAGCAGAACGCCAACAAAAACCGTATCGTGGAGGTGCTGCGCTCATTCGGAGTGGAGATAAAAGAAATCAACGCCACCGTGGGCCCCACCATCACCCTCTATGAGGTGATACCGGCAGAAGGTGTGAGAATCAACAAGATAAGAAATCTTGAAGACGATATCGCACTGAGCCTCGCCGCCCTCGGCATACGTATCATCGCGCCTATCCCCGGCAAAGGAACCATCGGTATCGAGGTGCCTAACGCCAACCCGCAGATAGTGTCGATGGAAAGCGTGCTGAACTCGAAAAAGTTCCAGGAGACGAAGATGAAGCTCCCTATGGCCTTAGGAAAAACCATCACCAACGACGTGTTTATGGTTGACCTCGCCAAAATACCCCACCTCCTCGTGGCCGGTGCCACAGGACAAGGTAAGTCAGTGGGACTCAACGCCATCATCACCTCGCTGCTCTACAAAAAGCACCCGGCAGAGCTCAAATTCGTGCTTATCGACCCGAAGAAAGTGGAATTCAGCGTGTACAGGTCTATCGACAAGCATTTCCTCGCAGCAATTCCCGACAATGCCGAAGACCCCATCATCACCGACGTAACAAAGGTGGTGCGCACACTCAACTCACTCTGCAAGGAGATGGACACACGCTACGACCTGCTCAAAAAGGCATCGGTGAGAAAAATTGACGAATACAACGAGAAATTCGTGGCAAGGCAACTGAACCCCGAAAACGGACACAGGTATATGCCCTACATCGTGGTGATCATCGACGAGTTTGGCGACCTCATCATGACCGCCGGCAAGGAGATTGAGCTGCCTATAGCACGTATCGCACAGCTCGCACGCGCCGTGGGAATACACATGATTATCGCCACACAAAGACCTACGACGAAAATCATCACCGGTACCATCAAAGCCAACTTCCCAGGGCGTATGGCATTCAAAACCAGCGCGCGCATCGACTCCATGACCATCCTCGACCGCACCGGAGCCAACCAGCTCATCGGACGAGGCGACATGCTCTTCCTCAATGGAAATGAACCCGTCAGAGTGCAGTGCGCATTCGTGGACACACCGGAGGTGGACAAAATCAACAACTTCATCGCCTCGCAACACGGATACCCGGAGGCATGGGAATTGCCCGAGCCAGACATCGCCGACGGACTGGAAGGCAGCGGAGCCGAGGCCCTCGACGCACGACACCTCGACCCGATGTTCGAAGACGCGGCAAGGCTCATCGTCTCAAGCCAGTCGGGCTCAACGAGTCTTATCCAGAGAAAATATTCAATCGGATACAACCGCGCCGGAAGACTCATGGACCAGCTCGAAAAAGCCGGCATCGTGGGTGCGGCACAAGGAAGCAAGCCCAGAGAGGTGCTTATACAAGACGAAAGCTCATTGAACATGCTGCTTCTTTCATTAAAAGGATAAACGACATTACTAATTTTTAAATACAAAGGCTATGAAAAGAAATTTACTCTGCGCATCACTGCTGCTCGCAGGCGCAATGACAACAACACTTCTGTCTTCTTGCGATGACGGAGACGACTACGGCTGGAGAAATAATTATAATAACGGGTATAACGAGGACTATTATGGAGAAGAGGAAGAAGAAGACGACCCGAGACTCGGAGAGGCTTGGAAAATGGAAACAACCCAAAAAACGCCCATTACCCTTATGATTTATGGCGTCGGAGGAGGAAATCTCGACGAGGAAATGGTAAACCTGCTCTACAGAGTCAACACAGAGCTGCTTGACAAAATGCAAAAACAATGCAACGTCGTGTTTCAGTATAAGTTCTCAAATTCAACAAAACTGAAAGAAAACATAGCGTATTTTGATGAAAATACACGATTCGCAGACAATACAGAGCAAATTGTATATGCAGACGATATAGGAGGAAAAGTGTTCAGATACAAAATGGACAATGGCATCAGCACTAAAGGACAAAACTATACAGACTCCCTCCTGCAAGTGTTCCAGCCGGCAACAATCATCGGAGAAGCCGACTACAGCATGGCATCTCCCGACACTCTCGCCAACTTCATCAAATTCGCTGCTGAAGTGGCACCGGCAGACAACTACATCCTTATGCTCTTGAACCACGGAGGCGGATATGTGATGATTGAAGACTACACATACAATAAGACGAACGAAAGAGTTATTACAAGAGGTACACTCTACGACGACAACATAAAGCACACTGAAGGAGATTACACCGACAACGCAAATCTCACTGCTAAAGCACTCAGGCAGGCAATACAGAAAAGCGACGTGAACATCACCGCCGTGGAATTCAACCTTAACGGGGAGAACGCCTTGGAGGAACTTTGCGAAATTGCTGACGTCGTGGATTATGCAGTGGCATCAAATTATATGTCATACCTCTGGCAAACTCCGCTTCCGACCTCATTAAAAATGTTTTAAACAATAGCAACATTGAAAATGCGCTCACACAATACGTGAATGACAAATACGACGCAGTGGAGACAATGAGGGAAAATTGGCAGCTTTACGACAACAGCGGGAAACCGACACAGGATGTGGCCATCGACTTTTGCGCAACAAGACTCTCCAAACTCAAAGACGTGGCAAAAGTAGTGGGCGAATTCGGAGAAATCCTCAAACAGGCACAAGAGAAAGATTCTGCATACGTGGCTGAAAACATTATAAACAAATGCTACAGATTCGACCAAGACAACCCATATTTCGACATCACGGATATGATGGATCTCGCTTCAGAGGCATTATCCGTCGAAGCGTTTACAACCGATGAAGAGGCTGAAGCTATTAAGGAAAAAATGTCTAATGTGGCGACACAATATGCAATAGCTGCTTACAGTGCTATAGTGAAACACAAAAACAACTCCTCAACCTGGGGAGCAAAGTCAGTGGTACTCTCAATGGATGACAACGAAACTGTTTTAGACCCCGCTTGGTCGGTAAACCTCTTCAGCCAGGGATGTATAACATTCACAGACGATGAACTTGAATTAAGCTTCTTCGCCGACGGAACAGACAATTCACCCTTTGGAACCCAGGGAACCTGGGGCTCGACATTCGCTGACACTTACGGAACACTCTTATTCAATAAGTGGTCAACAACAAGCAGCGGATACACCTGGGGGCAATGGCTGCTCGACAACAAAACAGCACCAACAGGAAATCCTTGCTACTAAAAAATAGTAAATTACTAAATCATTTCAATATGAATACAATAGAAATAAGCACGCAAATTCTCAATGATATTAAAATCATAGAGAATGATGAATCAAAGATGCAAAGATTAGCGAAATATGTTAAAAGACTTCTTCCTAAAAAAGAAGACGACTCTCTTTTAACGAAAGAAGAATTCTTTGCTAAAATAGATAGAGCCATAGCACAGTCTAAAAGAGGGGAAGGGAAAGTATTCACTTCAAAAGAAGAACTGCATAAATACTTAGAGAGTTTATGATGGTACCGGGCATCCACACCAGCTCAAAGGAGACAAGGAGGGACAATGGTCTCGGAAAATCTCTAAGAAACACCGACTTGTGTATATGGTTCAAGAGAATTTGATAAAGGTTTTAGTTTTATCTTGTAAAGGACATTACGATGATAAATAATTTTAAAATATTAGCTTTGGCAGTGCTGCTCCTCACAGGGGCGGCACAAGCCACGGCGCAAACTGCAAAGCAAGTGCTCGACAAATGCGCCAGCGTGGTGAGCAACAAGTCAGGAGCATCGGCGAAATTCGCTATCAAAACTCCGAAGATGGGAAGCACCAGCGGAAATATTTCCATTAAAGGGAATAAGTTCACCGCCACAACAGCCGACGCCACAATGTGGTTCAATGGAACTACTATGTGGACACTCGTGAAGAAAAATAACGAGGTGAACGTCAGCAACCCCTCGAAAGACCAGCTCAGCAGGCTCAACCCCTACAACTTCATAAACCTTTATAAAAAAGGATACGCATACTCTATGACGAAGAAAGGGGGAAACTTCGAGGTGCACCTCACACAGGCAGGAGCAAGCGTGCCGGAGATGTACATCACCATCAACAGCCTCTACCAGCCTACGACAGTGAGAATGAAAGACAGAAAAGGAAATTGGACATACATCACCATCTCCAATTTCAAAGCCGCAAAAATCAGCGACTCTGCCTTCACCTTCAACTCCAAAGACTACCCCACCGCAGAGGTCATCGACCTCCGATGATGCGGAGCCTCATCGGAATTGACAATTGACAATTGACAATTGACAATTAATATCGCCTTCGGCGATACGCACCGCGTGCGGTGCCACCTCTCAATTCTCAATTCTCAACTTGCGAGCTTGCTCGCATAGCTGGGTCGGGTTAGTCCTGATGAAGGAAACTCTCTGTTAAGAGCAATTTGATACGAATTTTTTAATTTAAAAAACTAAAAGCTAAAATGAGAAAACTGTTATTTGTAGCCATGGCTGCAATGGCTTTCGCCACATCGCAAGCCGACGACGTGCAGACCGTCACTATCGACGGATCTGCCGTAAACAAGCAAGTGAGCGCCATCGCCTTCGACGGCGACAACCTCACACTGACCTACACAGACGGCACAAAGTCGGAATCTATCGACATGAGCACCGTCATCATCACCTTCGACACCTCCAGCGCCCTCAAAGAAATCGAAAATGAGGCAGGACAGGTGAAATTCTTCAACCTCAGCGGACAGCAACTACAAGGAGCCCCCGCACAAGGCACTTACCTTATTAAAAAAGGTAACAAAACAGTGAAAGTCGTGAGACAGTAATCACGGCAGCATTAACAATCACAGACTTATAAACTGATGAAAATGAAAAAAGTATTACTCGCCTTAGCGGCAACTCTGTGCCTTACCAATGCTTCGGCGCAGACAGAATGGGACTTCTCAAACATCACCGACGCTGACCAGACAAACCTCAACGCCGATGCCACCAACTGGACATACGACAGCACCAACGACAGATGGGGAAACGCTACCACTTTCACACAGCAGGAACTCACTGCCAACGGCAACACCCTCGCCGTTACCAAAGGACTCTATTTCACTGCCACAAAAACTGACAACATCCGTATCGACAACAAAAAAGGTTGCGTTACGCTGAATAACAAAGCGGCTACCATAACAATCAAAAACCTCACCGCAGGAACAGCATTGAAAGTGGTGTGCAAAAGCTCTTCAAAGACAACAGCAAGAAGCGTAACAGCATCAAACGTAACTGTCACATCGTGGTCGGAAGCAGCAACGTCTGAAACAACACAGACCAACACCGGTACCGTTACTGCCGACGGCGACGTTACGCTCTCAGTAGATGGAGGTATGTACTTCTACAGCATCACCGTGGGCTCCGACGAGGAGGAAGTGCCAGGCGGAGATGACAGCGGAGACACAGGAGGCGACAGCGGTTCGACAACCGACAACTCCGTATCGGCAAACGCTGCCAACAACCAGGTGGAGCTAACACTCAAAGCCGGCGGAACAAAATACTACAACACTGCCGACCTGACAAGCGGAGTAACCATCGACGGAGCTAAAATATCCATCAATGGCGACACCTACGACGGAACAGTGTCGAAGATGGCTTTCAACAAAGCATCTGAGGGCAACGCCGGAACATTCACCAACGAGGACGGAAAAGTTACTATCACAGAGGCAAAAGGTTGGTTTGAGGCTGCATACGTGAAATTCACATACGCCGACGCCGACTCCTTCGTGGTATATGTAAAAGGAGCACAGTATTCCGACTACACCAAAATCGACGACCAGCTGATAAGGAAATATTCCGACTGCTACCGTGCTGACGTAGTGGGACTCCGTGCCGCTTCTGACATCGCACTCAAGGTGGTGCCTGTCGTTGACGGAGCAGAGAAAGAAAGCGCTGCCAACGAGGCAACGGCAATCACTGCAGCTGCCTACGACCGTGGCGGTTTCGCACACTTCAACTTCACCGAGGGCATCGGAGCTTACAACAACGACGGTACTCTGAAAGAGGGCGCCAAAGTGCTCTATGTAACTGCCGAGACAGCAAAGACCATCAGCACCGAGGTGATTACCAACAAGAAAGGCACCACCACCGTTTGCACCGGTTGGCAGGCCATCATCGACGCATATCAGAAAGGCCTCGACACCACGCCGATCACCTTCCGTATCATCGGTACAGTGAGTGCCGACGATGTTGACAGCTTCAGCAGCAGCGCAGAGGGATTGCAGATAAAAGGCAAGAACTCCTACTCCACCCTCAACATCACTATCGAGGGTATCGGTGAAGACGCCGTTACCACAGGCTACGGTTTCCTCATCAGAAACGCCAAGAGCGTGGAGCTACGCAACTTCGCGAATATGCTCTGCATGGACGACGCCGTGTCNATCGACACCGACAACTCCAACATCTGGGTNCACAACCTCGACCTCTTCTACGGTAACACCGGAGGAGCCAGCGACCAGGCAAAGGGCGACGGTACTATCGACATCAAGGGCGACAGCAAATACATCACCCTNTACAACAACCACCTCTGGGATACCGGNAAGTCATCGCTCTGCGGTATGACATCNGAGACAGGCGAGAACTGGATTACCTATCACCACAACTGGTTCGACCACAGCGACAGCCGCCACCCGCGTATCCGCACAATGAGCGTGCACGTGTATAACAACTACTTCGACGGNGTGTCGAAATACGGCATCGGAGCAGCAAAAGACTGCCGTGGCGCNTTCGTGGAGGCCAACTACTTCCGTAACTGCAAATACCCGATGCTCATCTCAAAACAGGGTACCGACGTGTATTACGACTCTAAAGGCACATTCAGCGGCGAGACAGGCGGCGTGATTAAGGCATACAACAACTATATGACCGGACAGAAACGCTTCCAGCCCTGGACTTCAAGCGCAGGCACCGACTGGGACGCTTACGTGGCAACATCGCGCGACGAGCAGGTGCCCTCTTCTGTTACTGCAAGCGGAAACTCATACAACAACTTCGACACCGACAAGTCGTTGATGTACGAATACGAGGTTGACGAACCCGCCGACGTGCCCTCGAAGGTTACAGGATGGCTCGGAGCAGGAAGAATGAACCACGGCGACTTCCAGTGGACATTCAACAACAGTACCGAGGACAGCAACTACGCTGTGATTTCCGCACTCAAGAGCGCACTGCAGAACTACTCCAACAGCTCGCTCGTTAAAATCTATGGCACTGGCAGCGCAAGCACTGAGAAAGGCACATCCGGCTCAGAGACCGGAGGCAGTGAGAGCGGAAGCGAGACTGGCGGCTCAGAGAGCGGCAGCGAAACAGGCGGCAGCGAGTCGGGTTCCACCACAACTACCGGAGCAGCAACTATCAGCTGGCCCAACAAAGACGTTACACCTTCCGACAGCCGTGTAACCGCAACTGTTCTCAAGCAGTACAGCTCAGACCAGACCTACAATGGCAACACTTATAAGTATGGTGCCAAGCTCAACTCCAAAGGCAGCATCACTATGACTCTCGAGGCACAGTATAATGTTACGTTCGTGCAGGGTACTGACAAGACATACGATAAGGGTCTTACCATTACCGATGCCAACGGCACAACATACGAGTCAACACTCACCGACAATGTTGTTACCGCTACCCTACCCGCCGGCACATACACCATTACCAACGCCGGAAAGGAAACATCAGTGTTCCTCATCATTCTTGAATAAAATCTATTTAATAAATCAAAACGCGGCGGGATGCAAACACATCCCGCCGCTTTTTATTAACTTTTTACCAAAATATTTTGTGGTATAATAAAATTTATGTAATTTTGCAACATCAAACAATAAATATAGAAATTATGGCATTAGCAATTAGACCCATACCTACTCTTACAGGCGAAGATGCGAGACGTTTTGTTGAAAGAGCAGAGGAAGTAGCGAAACGCCATCTTGAGGCTTTAAAAACCTCAGAAGATAATGCGTTTATGAATGTAACACCAAGTGGAGTTACAAGGGAAGACGTAAGAAAAATGTGGGCAGAAGCCTTTGCAGAAGAATAAGAAATGGGATTTTTGGAAGAAAACTGTCACTTACGTGTCTTATCTCGCAAACTTCTTGCGAAAGCCCAACCTTTCTCTTGTGGAGAATCTGATTTAGACAATTTCTTCAAAGAGGATGCGGTGCTTTATGCAGATGAGTCATTAGGAAAGAGCTATTGTTACGTTCTAAAAAATGACCCGTCTGTGATTGTTTGTGCATTTACTGTATCAAACGAAAGCGTAAGAGCCGACCTTCTCCCAGGTAGCAGGCGCAAAAAACTTAATAAAGCTATTCCCAGAGAAAAACAGATGAAAAGATATCCAGCAGTTCTCATTGGGCGACTTGGAGTAAACGTTAATTTTAGCGGAAAAGGTATAGGTACAGAACTTATCAATATATTACAAATCGTCTTCACAGATAAAGAATATAAAACTGCATGTCGTTATCTCGCTGTCGATGCTTATAACGAGCCTCCTGTATTAAATTTCTACGAAAAAAAATGCGGTTTTAATTTCTTGTTCTCAACAGAAGAGCAAGAAGCAGAAAACTCTAAAATGACTTTACCCCTTAAAACCCGATATATGTATTTGGATTTATTAGACAATCATTAAACAAAAATTCAGCCTATTATTCAGTTGCAACAAGTTCGCGCATTACTCTGTCGCTGACGAACAAGGCGGAAGGTGCGATTCTTACCCTGTCGTTAAAAAATTCTACAAGGTCCTGCTCCGCGAGTTTTTTCGCCACGGTCTCGAAATGCGATGCAAGCTCCTGCCCGAACACCTTATTTATATATATAGGGCTGATGCCGTCAGAGGTGCGCATGGCAGTAACGATTAAATCATTATACCGGTCAGTCAGCGACAACACCTCCCTTTCCTCCACTGCAAAATATCCGATTGAGCTTATATATTTTTTGATGTCGCTGACATTCCACTCCCTCGACTCCCCGTTGTACGAGTGCGCGGCCGCCCCGACGCCCAGATATTTCGTGCCATTCCAATACGAAGAGTTATGCTTGGCACGGAAGCCCGGCCTGGCGAAGTTGCTAAGCTCATAATGCTCATACCCCGCAGCCTTAAGCCTTTCGGCGATGCGGAAATACATTTTCTCCTCCGTCTCCTCCGAAAGTTCCTCGATATCCCCGCGCTCCAGTTTTTTCCAGAGCGGCGTGTCCTCCTCGTATGTCAGGCAGTAGGTCGAGATATGCGTAGGATTCAAGGCGAGGAGACAGTCGATGTCGTGGTCGAGGTCTTCCACAGTCTGTTTCGGGAAGCCATACATCAGGTCGAGGCTGATATTTCCAATCCCCGCCTGCCGCAGCCATTCCACAGCCTGCCGCACCTCATTGTTATCGTGCCGCCGCCCGAGGAAACGCAAGTATTCGGGGCTGAACGTCTGCACCCCCATACTCACACGGTTCACTCCCAATTCCGCCAAAAGCCCTATCCTCCCCTCCGTCATATCGTCAGGGTTGCACTCCACCGTCAGCTCCTTAATTCCGAATTCCCGATACAAGGCCGAATCCGTTTCTGTCGATGCCGAGGTTGCCAAGTCCGTTTCTGTCGATGCCGAGCCAGCAGAACCCTCATCGGTCGAGTCCGATTTTCCGTCGCCTTCCTTAGCCGATTTTGCGAAAGCCTTCGCCGATTCGATAATCCTCCTGAGCGCCTCGTCGGGCAATTGCGACGGCGTGCCTCCTCCGAGATACACCGTCTCCACCGTCTCGCCTCCGAGGTATCCGCGTCGCATCACCAGCTCGCACTCCACCGCCTCCGCATACCGCGTCATCATCGCCTCTCCGAGGTCCGTGGTGGAGTAAAATCCGCAGTAAGCACATCTGCTCTTACAAAACGGGATATGTATGTAAATTCCTGCCATTTTTATGCATTTTGATACTCTGAAATGCAAAATTAATAAAAAAAATCATTTTTTCTGCCATTTCTTGCGTTTATTTGAAAAAAAAGTTGTACCTTAGCGGTCGATTTGTTAAAATCACCGTTTCAAGGCTCTCCGACTACGGACAGCCCCGCGGGAGAACATATTTACTAACACCTATAAATATTGCGAATATGAAGGTTTACCAAACGAACGAGATTAAGAACATCGCACTCGTTGGCAGTGCGGGTAGCGGCAAGACAACTCTTGCCGAGTCAATGCTTTTCGAAGCAGGTATTATCAAACGCCGCGGTACTGTGGAGCAGAAAAACACAGTGAGCGACTATTTCCCCGTAGAGCAGGAATACGGCTACTCGGTGTTCCCCACAGTTTTCCATGTGGAGTGGAACAACAAGAAGCTCAACATTATCGACTGCCCGGGCAGCGACGACTTCGTGGGTGGAGCAATCACAGCCCTCAACGTCACCGACCAGGCTCTCGTGCTCATCAACGGACAGTATGGCCCAGAGGTAGGCACACAAAACATCTTCCGCTACACAGAGAAATTCAAAAAACCCGTTATCTTCCTTGTAAACCAGTTGGATAGCGACAAATGCGACTTCGACAACCTGATGTCGCAGATGAAGGAAATCTATGGCAACAAGTGTGTGCAGATACAGTATCCTATCGCCACAGGACCGGGCTTCAACAGCCTCATCGACGTGCTGCTGATGAAGAAATACTCCTGGGGACCCGACGGTGGCAAACCCACTATCGAAGACATTCCCGCCGACCAGATGGAGAAGGCAAAAGAGCTCAATAAAGCCCTCGTGGAGGCAGCTGCCGAGAACGACGAGAGCCTTATGGAGAAATTCTTCGAGTCGGAGAGCCTCACAGAAGACGAGATGCGCGAGGGTATCCGCAAGGGTCTCGTAACCCGCTCCATCTTCCCCGTATTCTGCGTGTGCGGAGGAAAAGACATGGGCGTGCGCCGTCTGATGGAATTCCTCGGAAACGTCGTGCCGTTCGTAAGCGACATGCCATCGATTTCCAACACAGCAGGCGAAGAGGTGAAAGCAGACTCCGAAGGTCCCACAAGCATCTACTTCTTCAAGACAGGTATGGAGCCCCACATCGGTGAGGTGAGCTACTTCAAAGTGATGAGCGGAACAGTGAAAGTGGGCGACGACCTCAACAATATCGACCGTGGCAGCAAAGAGCGCATCTCAAGCCTTTACGCTTGCGCCGGAGCTACCCGTGTGGCCGTGGATGAGCTCAAGGCCGGCGACATCGGCTGTACCGTGAAACTCAAAGACGTGAAGACCGGCAACACTCTCTGCGGAAAAGACTGCGAATACAAGTTCGACTTCATCAAATACCCCAACTCCAAGTATTCACGCGCTATCAAGGCAAAGAACCAGGCCGACACCGAGAAGATGATGGCCGCACTCAACAAGATGCGCCAGGAAGACCCCACATGGGTGGTGGAGCAGAGCAAGGAGCTCAGGCAGACCATCGTGCACGGACAGGGAGAATTCCACCTGCGCACACTCAAATGGCGTATGGAAAACAACGAGAAAATTCCCGTGGAGTACGAAGAGTCGCGCATTCCTTACCGCGAGACTATCACCAAGCAGGCACGCGCTGACTACCGTCATAAGAAACAGTCGGGAGGCGCAGGACAGTTTGGTGAGGTGCACCTCATCGTGGAGCCTTACACAGAGGGAATGCCCGACCCCGTGTCATACAAC